>Ga0157374_10000466_pt1 | contig 36782 bp, 46 predicted proteins | sample M25metaG_FD_115308 | JGI IMG/M metagenome (GOLD analysis project Ga0157374, IMG submission 115308) | Miscanthus rhizosphere microbial communities from Kellogg Biological Station, Michigan, USA - M2-5 metaG | ecosystem: Host-associated > Plants > Roots > Rhizosphere > Soil | place: USA: Michigan...
CCGTGAAACGACTCCACGCCGATGATAGTGCGGATTGCCCGTGTGAAAGTAGGTAATCGTCAGGCTCCTCCATTGAAAACCCTCGGTTCGCGACATGCAAACCGGGGGTTTTTGCTTTGAGCGCCCGGCCGCGCTCTGCACCCATTAAATGAGAGCGTTGATTGGCTTGGTACCGGCGCAGGCCTTGACTTTGCGCGCCATTGCCATCATAATCACCCGTTCTCTGCGGAGGGGTGCCCGAGTGGCTAAAGGGGGCAGACTGTAAATCTGTTGGCTTACGCCTACGTTGGTTCGAATCCAACCTCCTCCACCAGAATGCAAGCTGCGAGCAGCAGTGAAGAGCAGGAATCGTGAAGGCACGATCGTGAAGCCTTAGCGGGTGTAGCTCAATGGTAGAGCAGAAGCCTTCCAAGCTTACGACGAGGGTTCGATTCCCTTCACCCGCTCCAATGCCAAGAAGTAGCGCCCATGTGGCTCAGTGGTAGAGCACTCCCTTGGTAAGGGAGAGGTCGGCAGTTCGATCCTGCCCATGGGCACCAGCGATGTCAGTGTTTGTTTGCGTGCGGCGCAACATACGGAAAATCCTCTTAGGAGTCGAAAATGGCCAAGGGTAAGTTTGAACGGACCAAGCCGCACGTGAACGTCGGCACGATCGGTCACGTGGATCACGGCAAGACCACGCTAACGGCGGCAATCACGACGGTGCTGACGGCGAAGTTCGGCGGCGAGGCAAAGGCGTACGACCAGATCGACGCTGCGCCGGAAGAAAAGGCGCGCGGCATCACGATCAACACGGCGCACGTGGAGTACGAGACGGCGAACCGTCACTATGCGCACGTCGATTGCCCGGGCCACGCGGACTACGTGAAGAACATGATCACGGGCGCGGCGCAGATGGACGGCGCGATCCTGGTGTGCTCGGCCGCTGACGGCCCGATGCCGCAAACGCGTGAGCACATCCTGCTGGCGCGTCAGGTCGGTGTGCCGTACATCATCGTGTTCCTGAACAAGTGCGACATGGTGGACGACGCGGAGCTGCTCGAGCTGGTGGAAATGGAAGTGCGCGAGCTGCTGTCGAAGTACGACTTCCCGGGCGACGACACGCCGATCATCAAGGGTTCGGCCAAGCTGGCGCTGGAAGGCGACAAGGGCGAGCTCGGTGAGGTGGCGATCATGAACCTGGCCGATGCGCTGGACACGTACATTCCGACGCCGGAGCGTGCGGTGGACGGTGCGTTCCTGATGCCGGTGGAAGACGTGTTCTCGATCTCGGGTCGCGGCACGGTGGTGACGGGCCGCGTCGAGCGGGGCGTGATCAAGGTTGGCGAGGAAATCGAAATCGTCGGTATCAAGCCGACGGTGAAGACGACGTGCACGGGCGTGGAGATGTTCCGCAAGCTGCTGGACCAGGGTCAAGCGGGCGATAACGTGGGGATCTTGCTGCGCGGCACGAAGCGTGAAGACGTGGAGCGCGGCCAGGTGTTGGCCAAGCCGGGTTCGATCACGCCGCACACGCACTTCACGGCCGAGGTGTACGTGCTGAGCAAGGACGAAGGCGGTCGTCACACGCCGTTCTTCAACAACTACCGTCCGCAGTTCTACTTCCGTACGACGGACGTGACGGGCTCGATCGAGTTGCCGAAGGACAAGGAAATGGTGATGCCGGGCGATAACGTGGCGATCACGGTCAAGCTGATCGCGCCGATCGCCATGGAAGAAGGCCTGCGCTTCGCCATCCGCGAAGGCGGTCGTACCGTCGGTGCAGGTGTCGTTGCGAAGATCATCGAGTAAAATCGTCGGCTTCGCGCCAACGCGATAGGCATTGGCGCGCAGTTGTACGAAGTAGTCGTGTCCGGGGTCGGGCACCAGCTTCCTGGCGGGAGCCCGACCCCTCGTTCTTTACCAATCCGGCGGTGCAAAGCCGCCTCGCTCTTTCCAAGGAATCGTCATGCAGCAGATCCAAAAGCAGAAAATCCGTATTCGCCTCAAGGCGTTCGACTATCGTTTGATCGATCAGTCGGCTGCCGAGATCGTCGAGACGGCGAAGCGGACAGGCGCGATCGTCCGTGGCCCCGTGCCGCTGCCCACCCGCATCCAGCGCTTCGACATCCTGCGCTCGCCGCACGTCAACAAGACGTCGCGCGATCAGTTGGAAATCCGCACGCATCAGCGTCTGATGGACATCGTCGATCCGACGGACAAGACCGTCGACGCGCTGATGAAGCTCGATTTGCCGGCCGGCGTGGACGTCGAAATCAAGCTGCAATAAGGTTTGCGCCGCCATCCCCGTTCGAGGATGGCGGTAAGTCTTTGATTGCTTGCGAAAAACGAAGGGCCTCGCTATAATGCAAGGCTTTTCACGCATTTGCGTAAAAAAGCTGGAACCGTTCAGGTCCCCTGTCGATCCCTGGCAGCCTTTGCTGGCGCGGGATTGCGGGTTGAAAGGCTCTGGCATTTTGTAAATTAGCCCCGGCCAATCGCAGTCGGGAATGGAGAAAACGATGAGCCTTGGACTCGTAGGTCGCAAGGTTGGCATGACCCGTATCTTCACGGCCGAAGGGGATTCGATTCCCGTGACCGTGCTGGACGTGTCCGACAACCGCGTGACGCAGATCAAGACCGTTGAAACGGATGGTTATATCGCCGTTCAAGTGGCTTTCGGTACGCGCCGTGCATCGCGCGTGACGAAGCCGCTGGCAGGTCACCTCGCCAAAGCCGGCGTCGAAGCCGGTGAAATCCTCAAGGAATTCAAAATCGATGCCGCCAAGGCTGCCGAGCTCAGCGCTGGCGCCGTGATCGGTGTCGATATCTTCGAAGTGGGCCAGAAGATCGACGTGCAAGGCGTGTCGATCGGTAAGGGCTACGCCGGTACCATCAAGCGCTACAACTTCGCCTCGGGCCGTGCCTCGCACGGTAACTCGCGTTCGCACAACGTGCCGGGTTCGATCGGTATGGCGCAGGATCCGGGCCGTGTGTTCCCTGGCAAGCGCATGACCGGTCACATGGGTGACGATACGGTCACGGTGCAAAATCTCGAAATCGCTCGCATCGATGCGGATCGCAAGCTGCTGCTCGTCAAGGGCGCCGTTCCCGGCGCGAAGGGTGGCAAGGTTTTCGTGACGCCGGCTGTGAAGGCGCGCGCCGTGAAAGGAGCGAAATAATGGAACTGAAGCTCCTGAATGCGAATGGACAGGAAGGCGCGACGGTCAACGCATCGGACGTCGTGTTCGGCCGTGACTACAACGAAGCCCTGATTCATCAGATCGTCGTCGCTTATCAAGCGAACGCGCGCAGCGGCAACCGCGCGCAGAAAGATCGCGAGCAGGTCAAGCACACGACGAAAAAGCCGTGGCGCCAAAAGGGTACGGGCCGCGCCCGTGCCGGTATGTCGTCGAGCCCGCTGTGGCGTGGCGGTGGTCGGATCTTCCCGAACTCGCCGGAAGAGAACTTCTCGCACAAGGTCAACAAGAAGATGCATCGCGCAGGTCTCTGCTCGATCTTCTCGCAGCTTGCCCGCGAAGGCCGTCTGTCGGTCGTCGAAGACCTCGCTCTCGAAGCGCCGAAGACGAAGCTGTTGGCCGAGAAGTTCAAGGCCATGGGGCTCGAATCCGTGCTCGTGATTACGGACACGGTCGACGAGAACCTGTACCTCGCGTCGCGCAACCTCACCCATGTGGCGGTTGTCGAGCCGCGTTACGCGGACCCGCTCTCGCTGATCTACTTCAAGAAAGTACTGATCACGAAGGCTGCGGTCGCCCAGATCGAGGAGTTGCTGTCATGAGCGAGAATCGCAAGAACGATCATCGTTTGATGCAGGTCCTGCTCGCGCCGGTGATCTCCGAAAAGGCGACGCTGGTGGCCGACAAGAACGAGCAAGTGGTGTTCGAAATCGCGCCGGACGCGACCAAGCAGGAAGTCAAGGCTGCTGTCGAGTTGCTGTTCAAGGTGGAAGTCGATTCGGTCAACGTCCTCAATGTGAAGGGCAAGGCGAAGCGCTTCGGCCGGTTCATGGGTCGCCGCAAGGACGTCAGGAAGGCTTATGTCTGCCTGAAGCCGGGCCAGGAAATCAACTTCGAAGCGGAGGCCAAGTAATCATGGCACTCGTGAAAGTTAAGCCGACCTCGCCCGGACGCCGCGCGATGGTCAAGGTGGTCAACAAGGATCTTCACAAGGGCAAGCCGTTCGCGGCGCTCGTCGACAAGAAGACCTCGACCGCCGGCCGTAACAACAACGGTCACATCACGACGCGTCACAAGGGTGGCGGTCACAAGCAACACTATCGCGTGATCGATTTCCGTCGCACGAAGGACGGGATTCCCGCGAAGGTCGAGCGTATCGAATACGACCCGAACCGTAGCGCGAACATCGCGCTCGTGCTGTACGCCGACGGCGAACGTCGCTACATCATCGCGTCGAAGGGCATGACGGTCGGTCAACAGCTGATGTCCGGCTCCGAAGCACCGATTCGTGCAGGCAACACGCTGCCGATCCGCAACATCCCGGTCGGTACGACGATCCACTGCATCGAGATGATGCCGGGCAAGGGTGCGCAAATGGCGCGTTCGGCCGGTACCTCGGCGATGCTGCTGGCGCGTGAAGGCACCTACGCGCAGGTCCGTCTGCGTTCGGGTGAAATCCGCCGCGTGCACATCGAGTGTCGCGCGACGATCGGCGAAGTCGGCAACGAAGAGCACAGCCTGCGCCAAATCGGCAAGGCCGGTGCGAACCGCTGGCGCGGTATCCGCCCGACCGTGCGTGGCGTTGCGATGAACCCGGTCGATCACCCGCACGGTGGTGGTGAGGGTCGTACAGCGGCAGGCCGTCATCCGGTGAGCCCGTGGGGCCAGCAGACGAAGGGCTATCGCACCCGCAGCAACAAGCGCACGACGACGATGATCGTCCAGCGCCGTCACAAGCGTTAAGGAGCAGACAATGGCACGTTCTGTAAAAAAAGGTCCGTTCTGCGACGCCCATTTGCTGAAGAAAGTTGAGGCGGCTGCAGCTTCGCGCGACAAGAAGCCGATCAAGACCTGGTCGCGTCGCTCGACGATCCTTCCGGACTTCATCGGCTTGACGATCGCTGTCCACAACGGTCGTCAGCACGTTCCGGTGTACATCTCGGAAAACATGGTCGGCCACAAACTTGGCGAGTTCGCATTGACCCGTACGTTCAAGGGTCACGCGGCCGACAAGAAGGCCAAGAAATAAGGGGCAATCAAGATGGAAGTGAAAGCAATTCATCGCGGTGCCCGCATCTCGGCGCAGAAGACGCGCCTTGTGGCCGACCAGATCCGCGGTTTGCCGGTCGACAAGGCGCTGAACGTTCTGACGTTCTCGCCGAAGAAGGCGGCAGGCATCGTGAAAAAGGTCGTGCTGTCGGCGATCGCGAATGCGGAGCACAACGAAGGCGCCGATATCGACGAGCTCAAGATCAAGAGCATCTACGTCGACAAGGCTGCTTCGCTGAAGCGCTTCACCGCGCGCGCGAAGGGCCGCGGTAACCGCATCGAGAAGCAATCCTGTCACATCACTGTGACGGTCGGGAATTAAGGGGTCATACGATGGGACAGAAAATTCATCCGACTGGCTTCCGTCTGGCCGTCAGCCGCAATTGGGCGTCGCGTTGGTACGCGAACAACAACAATTTCGCGGCGATGCTCCAGGAAGACATCGGTGTTCGTGAGTATTTGAAGAAGAAGCTGAAGAACGCTTCGGTGGGCCGTGTGGTCATCGAGCGTCCGGCGAAGAACGCGCGCATCACGATTTACAGCTCGCGTCCTGGCGTCGTCATCGGCAAGAAGGGCGAGGATATCGAGTTGTTGAAGTCGGAGCTGCAACGCCGCATGGGCGTGCCGGTCCACGTCAACATCGAGGAAATCCGCAAGCCGGAAACCGATGCTCAGTTGATCGCGGATTCGATCACGCAGCAGCTCGAGCGCCGGATCATGTTCCGCCGCGCGATGAAGCGCGCGATGCAAAACGCCATGCGTCTCGGTGCCCAGGGCATCAAGATCATGAGCGCCGGCCGCCTGAACGGTATCGAAATCGCGCGTACCGAGTGGTATCGCGAGGGTCGCGTACCGCTCCATACGCTGCGTGCCGACATCGATTACGCAACGTCGGAAGCGAAGACGACGTACGGCATCATCGGCGTCAAGGTGTGGGTCTATAAGGGCGACACGCTCGGCCGCAACGATGCTCCGGTCGTCGAAGAGCCCGTCGAGGAAAAGCGTCCGCGCCGCAATGCGCGTCCGGGCGAGCGCCGCCCCCGCCGTGACGGCGAAGGTGGCGCGCCCTCGGGTGCCCGCCGCGGCGCACCGCGTCGTGGTGGCGCCGGTGGCGACGGCAAGACTGGAGAATAACGATGCTGCAACCGAAACGCAGGAAGTATCGCAAAGAGCAAAAGGGCCGTAACACCGGTGTCGCGACGCGCGGCAACGCCGTGTCGTTCGGTGAATTCGGCCTGAAGGCTATCGGTCGCGGCCGTTTGACCGCACGCCAAATCGAAGCGGCGCGTCGTGCCATGACGCGTCACATCAAGCGTGGCGGCCGCATTTGGATTCGCATTTTCCCGGACAAGCCGATCTCGCAAAAGCCGGCTGAAGTACGGATGGGTAACGGTAAAGGTAACCCTGAGTACTACGTCGCCGAGATCCAGCCGGGCAAGATGCTGTACGAAATGGATGGCGTAACCGAAGAGCTGGCGCGTGAAGCGTTCCGTCTGGCCGCAGCCAAGCTGCCGCTGAAGACGACGTTCATCGTTCGCCAACTGGGCGCCTAAGGAGCAAGTGATGAAGGCTTCAGAACTTCACCAGAAAGACAAGGCCGCGCTCAACAAGGAGCTGTCGGACCTGTTGAAAGCGCAATTCGGCCTGCGCATGCAGCTCGCGACGCAGCAGCTCACGAATACGAGCCAGCTGAAGAAGGTTCGTCGCGATATCGCACGCGTGCGGACCGTCCTGACTGAGAAGGCGAACCAGAAATGAACGATAGCGTGAAAACCTCGCTCAAGCGGACGCTGATCGGCAAGGTCGTCAGCAACAAGATGGACAAGACGGTCACCGTGCTGGTCGAGCACCGCGTGAAGCACCCGATCTACGGCAAGTACGTCGTGCGCTCGAAGAAGTACCACGCACACGACGATGCGAACACGTACAACGAGGGCGACCTCGTTGAAATCCAGGAAACGCGTCCGATCTCGAAGACGAAAGCCTGGGCTGTGTCGCGTCTTGTCGAAGCTGCCCGCGTGATCTAAAGCAGCGAAGCAGTACCGCGCTTCGGCGCGGGCGGTCGGACCCGGTCGCGCAAGACATCGGGCCCGAACGCCAGGCCGGCGGGGAGGTGGTTGTGAAGGCCTCGCCGCGGCTGCTGCGGAAGTCGTTGAAAGTGCAGCAGATTTAGCTTGCAAGGCCGGGATTGTTTGATATAATCTCGGTCTTCCCTCTTTTTGGGATCCGTTGCGGGCGAGGCGGGATCCAACCGGAAGGGAGGCGACGGGCGCCAGCCTGTTGCGAAGGATTCACTCGATTGCGATGGCGGTTTCCGATGCCGTCGCTGCTGTTCCAACCCAAACAGCCAAGCGGCCTAGTAGTAACAGCGGCGCGGCTGACGGGACCAAGACTGACCGGCTGAACCATGGTGGTGCAGGCGGATTAAGTTGGGAAAGGTAAACCATGATCCAGACCGAATCTCGGCTTGAAGTGGCCGACAACACGGGTGCGCGTGAAGTCATGTGCATCAAGGTGCTCGGCGGCTCGAAGCGTCGTTACGCCAACATCGGCGACATCATCAAGGTGAGCGTCAAAGAGGCAACGCCGCGCGGGCGCGTGAAGAAAGGCGAAATCTACAATGCCGTGGTCGTGCGTACGGCCAAGGGCGTGCGTCGCCAGGACGGCTCGCTGATCAAGTTCGACGGTAACGCCGCCGTGCTTTTGAATAACAAGCTCGAGCCTATCGGCACCCGTATCTTCGGGCCGGTCACGCGTGAGTTGCGTAGCGAACGGTTCATGAAGATCGTTTCGCTCGCGCCGGAAGTGCTGTAAGGAGTCGCGATGAACAAGATTCGCAAGGGTGACGAAGTCGTCGTCATTACCGGCAAGGACAAGGGCAAGCGCGGTGTCGTACTCGCCGTTGGCGGCGACAACGTGACGGTGGAAGGCATCAACCTCGTCAAGAAACACGTGAAGCCGAACCCGATGAAGGGCACGACGGGCGGTGTGGAAGCCAAGACGATGCCGCTGCATATTTCGAATGTCGCGCTCGTCGACGCGAACGGCAAGGCCTCGCGCGTTGGCATCAAGGTCGAGGACGGCAAGAAAGTCCGCTTCCTGAAGACGACCGGTACCGTGCTCGGTGCCTGACGCTGCGGAGTGAAAAAAATGGCTCGTTTGCAAGAGTTTTACAAAGAGAAGGTTGTACCCGGCCTCATCGAGAAGTTCGGTTACAAGTCCGTCATGGAAGTGCCGCGCATCACCAAGATCACGCTGAACATGGGTCTGGGCGAAGCCGTCGCTGACAAGAAGATCATCGAGAACGCCGTCGGCGATCTGACGAAGATTGCTGGGCAAAAGCCTGTCGTGACGAAAGCGCGCAAGGCTATCGCTGGCTTCAAGATCCGTCAGGGCTATCCGATCGGCGCGATGGTCACGCTGCGCGGCCGCGCGATGTACGAATTCCTCGATCGTTTCGTCACGGTGGCGCTGCCGCGCGTGCGCGACTTCCGCGGTATCTCGGGTCGCGCGTTCGACGGTCGCGGCAACTACAACATCGGTGTGAAAGAGCAGATCATTTTCCCCGAGATCGACTACGACAAGATCGACGCGCTGCGTGGGCTGAACATCAGCATCACGACGACTGCGAAGACTGACGACGAAGCCAAGGCACTGCTCGCCAGCTTCAAGTTCCCGTTCAGAAATTGAGGTTACCGTGGCTAAACTGGCACTGATCGAACGTGAAAAGAAGCGCGCCCGCCTTGCGGCGAAGTTCGCACCGAAGCGCACCGCGCTGAAAGCGATCATCGACGACCAAAGCAAGTCGGAAGAAGAGCGCTATGCGGCTCGCCTCGAGCTGCAGCAACTGCCCCGCAACGCCAACCCGACGCGCAAACGCAATCGCTGCGCGATCACGGGTCGGCCGCGCGGCACGTTCCGCAAATTCGGACTGGCGCGTAACAAGATTCGTGAAATCGCGTTCCGCGGCGAGATCCCCGGCCTCACCAAGGCGAGCTGGTAATAGGAGAAACATAAATGAGCATGAGTGATCCTATCGCCGATATGCTGACTCGCATCCGCAATGCGCAGATGGTCGAGAAAGTCTCGGTGACGATGCCCTCGTCGAAAGTGAAGGTGGCGATTGCGCAGGTCCTGAAGGACGAAGGCTATATCGAAGACTTCGCTGTGAAGTCGGATGGTGTGAAGTCGAATCTGCATATCGGGCTGAAGTACTACGCGGGCCGTCCGGTGATCGAGCGCCTCGAGCGCGTCTCGAAGCCTGGTCTGCGCGTGTACCGCGGTCGCAACGACATTCCGCAGGTCATGAATGGCCTCGGTGTGGCGATCGTCTCGACGCCCAAGGGTGTGATGACGGACCGCAAGGCGCGCGCCAATGGCGTCGGCGGCGAAGTCATCTGCTACGTCGCTTAACGCCGAAAGAGGAGAAGAAACATGTCTCGAGTAGGTAAAAGCCCGGTCGCGCTCAGCGGCGCCGAAGTGAAGGTCGCCGATGGCTTCATCACGGTGAAGGGCCCGCTCGGCACGATTTCGCAAGCGTTGAACAAGCTCGTGAACATCGTCGTCGACGGCGCGTTCCTGAAGTTCGAGCCGGTCGGCGAAAGCCGTGAAGCCAATGCGATGTCAGGCACGATGCGTGCCATCGTTGCGAACATGGTGCACGGTGTCACCAAAGGTTTCGAGCGTAAGCTGACGCTCGTGGGCGTGGGCTATCGTGCGCAAGCGCAAGGCGACAAGCTGAACCTGTCGCTGGGCTTCTCGCACCCGGTGGTGCACCAGATGCCTCAAGGCGTGAAGGCGGAAACGCCCTCGCAAACGGAAATCGTGATCAAGGGGATCGACAAGCAGCAAGTCGGCCAAGTCGCTGCCGAAGTGCGCGGCTATCGCCCGCCTGAGCCCTACAAGGGCAAGGGTGTGCGCTACGCCGACGAGGTGGTGATCCTCAAAGAAACGAAGAAGAAGTAAGGGTGCGCAATCATGGATAAGACTCAATCTCGCCTGCGCCGCGCTCGTCAGACGCGTATCAAGATCGCCGAACTGCAGGTGGCACGCCTCGCCGTGCACCGCACGAACACGCATATCTACGCGCAAGTGTTTTCGCCGTGCGGCACCAAGGTGCTCGCCAGTGCGTCGACGCTCGAGGCCGAAGTGCGTGCTCAGCTGGCCGACCAGTCGGGCAAGGGTGGCAACGTTGCCGCTGCCACGCTGATCGGCAAGCGCATCGCGGAGAAAGCCAAGGCTGCCGGCATCGAATCCGTCGCCTTCGACCGCTCGGGTTTCCGCTACCACGGCCGCGTGAAGGCGCTGGCTGATGCGGCGCGCGAAGCCGGGCTCAAGTTCTAAGGGAAGAATTCGTCATGGCAAAGATGCAAGCGAAAGTTCAGGCTGACGAACGCGACGACGGCCTTCGCGAAAAGATGATTTCGGTCAACCGCGTGACCAAGGTCGTGAAGGGTGGCCGGATTCTCGGTTTCGCCGCACTGACCGTGGTTGGCGACGGCGATGGCCGTGTCGGCATGGGCAAGGGCAAAGCGAAGGAAGTGCCTGTTGCCGTGCAAAAGGCAATGGAGCAGGCTCGTCGCAACATGTTCAAGGTGCCGCTCAAGAACGGCACGCTGCAGCACGAAGTGCACGGCAAGCATGGCGCATCGAAGGTCCTCCTCGCTCCGGCGAAGGACGGTACCGGCGTGATCGCCGGCGGCCCGATGCGCGCCGTGTTCGACGTGATGGGTGTTCAGAACGTCGTGGCCAAGAGCCACGGTTCGACGAACCCTTACAACCTCGTTCGTGCGACGCTCGACGGTCTGCGCAAGCAGTCGACGCCGGGTGACATTGCGGCCAAGCGCGGCAAGTCGGTCGAAGATATTTTGGGCTAATGCCTGGGTGGTCACCATGTCTGAAAAAACTGTCAAGGTTCAGCTCGTCAAGAGCCTGATTGGGACCCGCGAAACGCACCGTGCCACGGTGCGCGGCCTGGGCCTGCGCCGACTCAACTCGGTTAGCGTTCTGCAAGATACGCCCGCCGTGCGCGGCATGATCAACAAGGTTTCGTACCTTGTTAAGGTCGTCGACTGAGCGCGGACCAGGGACTCGAGGAGTTGAATATGGAATTGAATAACCTGAAGCCGGCCGAAGGCGCGAAGCACGCCAAGCGCCGCGTCGGCCGCGGTATCGGCTCGGGCCTCGGCAAGACTGCGGGTCGCGGCCACAAGGGTCAGAAATCGCGTTCGGGCGGCTTTCACAAAGTCGGCTTCGAAGGCGGTCAGATGCCGCTGCAGCGTCGTTTGCCGAAGCGCGGCTTCACCTCGCTGACGAAGGAATTCGTCGGTGAAGTGCGCCTCTCCGACCTGGAAAAGCTGCCCGTCGACGAAATCGATCTGCTCGCGCTCAAGCAAGCCGGTCTCGTCAACGAGCTGACGAAAAGCGCCAAGATCATCGCCACGGGCGAAATCAAGCGCAAGATCGTCGTGAAGGGTCTGGGTGCAACGAAGGGCGCTCGCGCGGCAATCGTTGCAGCCGGCGGCTCGTTTGCCGAGTAATTGGCTTTCGCTCGCGTGAGAAGCCGATTGCCGGTCATGGTATTTGCATCGGAGAAGGTACTTGGCTAACAGCCCGAGTCTTGCAAAAACCGGGAAAAGCGCAGCGAAGTTCGGCGACCTGCGCCGGCGAGCAGTTTTTCTGCTGCTGGCGCTCGTCGTTTATCGAATCGGCGCGCATATTCCGGTGCCGGGCATCGACCCGGATCAGTTGGCGAAGCTGTTCCAAAGCCAATCTGGCGGCATCCTGGGCATGTTCAACATGTTCTCGGGTGGCGCGCTGTCGCGGTTCACGGTGTTCGCGTTGGGGATCATGCCGTACATCTCCTCGTCGATCATCATGCAGCTGCTCGCAATCGTTTCGCCGCAGCTCGAAGCGCTGAAGAAGGAAGGGCAGGCCGGGCAGCGGAAGATCACGCAGTACACGCGGGTCTTCACGGTATTGCTGGCTACGTTCCAGGCGTTCGGCATCGCCGTTGCGCTCGAAAACCAACCGGGCCTCGTGATCGATCCTGGCATGGTCTTTCGGCTGACGACGGTCGTGACGCTCGTGACGGGCACGATGTTCCTGATGTGGCTCGGTGAGCAGATTACCGAGCGCGGGCTCGGCAACGGCATCTCCATCATCATCTTCGGTGGGATCGCGGCCGGATTTCCGAATGCGATCGGCGGGCTCTTCGAGCTGGTGCGCACGGGTTCGATGAGCATCATTTCCGCGATCATCGTCGTGGCACTGATTGCGGGCGTGACCTATGTCGTCGTGTTCATCGAGCGCGGTCAGCGCAAGATTCTCGTGAACTACGCGAAGCGCCAGGTCGGCAACAAGATTTACGGTGGGCAGTCGTCGCACCTGCCGCTGAAGTTGAACATGTCGGGCGTGATTCCGCCGATCTTCGCATCGTCGATCATCCTGTTCCCGGCCACGATCCTGAACTGGTTCAGCTCGGGTTCGCGCGGCGGCTGGTTCAACCAGACGTTGCACAACGTAGCGGAGGCGCTGAAGCCTGGGCAGCCCGTCTACGTGTTGTTGTATGCGTTGGCGATCGTGTTTTTCTGCTTTTTCTACACCGCGCTGGTGTTCAACAGCAGGGAAACGGCCGACAACCTGAAGAAAAGCGGTGCTTTCGTTCCAGGGATTCGTCCTGGCGATCAGACCGCACGCTATATCGACCGCATCCTCACGCGGCTGACGCTGGCCGGTGCGATTTATATCGTGTTCGTCTGTCTGCTGCCTGAGTTTCTGGTGCTGCGCTGGAACGTGCCGTTTTATTTTGGCGGAACGTCGCTGCTGATCATTGTCGTCGTCACGATGGACTTCATGGCGCAGGTGCAGTCGTACGTTACGTCGCAACAGTATGAATCGCTGCTCAAGAAAGCCAATTTCAAGGGCAGCAACATCCCGATGCGTTGAAAGGACTTATGGCCAAAGACGATGTAATCCAGATGCAGGGCGAGGTGATCGAGAACCTGCCCAATGCGACCTTCCGCGTGAAGCTGGAAAACGGCCATGTCGTATTGGGACATATCTCGGGCAAGATGCGGATGCACTACATCCGTATCCTGCCGGGCGACAAGGTGACGGTTGAGTTGACGCCTTACGATCTGTCGCGTGCGCGGATCGTGTTCCGGGCGAAGTGATTTGAAAAAAGGGTAATATCATGAAAGTGATGGCATCGGTTAAGCGCATTTGCCGCAATTGCAAGATCATCAAGCGCAAAGGCGTTGTGCGCGTGATTTGCAGCTCTGATCCGCGCCACAAACAGCGTCAAGGCTAACGCCGACGCTTTTGCTTGCGCTTTTTGTTTGAGGAAAAACAATGGCTCGTATTGCAGGGGTGAACATCCCGAACCACCAGCATGCCGAAATCGGCCTCACGGCGATCTTCGGTGTCGGCCGCACGCGCTCGCGCCGGATTTGCGAGGCGGCGGGTGTCGACTACTCGAAGAAGGTCAAGGACCTGACGGACGCGGATCTCGAAAAGCTGCGTGACGAAGTCGGCAAGTTTGTCGTCGAGGGCGATCTGCGCCGCGAAGTGACGATGAACATCAAGCGCCTGATGGATCTCGGCTGCTACCGCGGCGTGCGTCATCGCAAGGGGCTGCCCCTGCGTGGCCAGCGTACGCGCACGAATGCCCGTACGCGCAAGGGTCCGCGCCGTGCAGCGCAATCGCTGAAGAAGTAAGCGGGACTGACAGTTACAGGAAAATGTAATGGCTAAGGCTTCGAACAACACCGCGGCGCAACGCGTTCGCAAGAAGGTCAAGAAGAACGTCGCCGAGGGCGTGGTTCACGTTCACGCGTCGTTCAACAACACCATCATCACGATCACCGATCGTCAGGGCAACGCGCTTGCCTGGGCGACCTCGGGCGGTCAAGGCTTCAAGGGCTCGCGCAAGTCCACGCCGTTCGCGGCGCAGGTTGCGGCGGAGTCGGCTGGCCGCGTGGCGATGGAATACGGCGTGAAGAACCTCGAAGTGCGGATCAAGGGTCCCGGCCCGGGTCGCGAGTCGGCAGTGCGTGCACTGCATGGTCTTGGCATCAAGATCACCGCGATCTCGGACGTGACGCCGGTTCCGCACAACGGCTGCCGTCCGCCGAAGCGCCGCCGTATCTAAGGCGAGCGAAAGGACGACGCCTGTTGGCGCTTCATCGCGCCAGCAGGCTGTTTGCATCTCGATATCCTAAGCCCACCGTTCGGACCGACGAGTCCGGACTAGCGCGGAAAGTTTTCATGTCCGCGTGATCAAACCCAGAAGGAACGCAAAGTGGCACGCTATACCGGCCCCAAAGCCAAGCTGTCTCGCCGTGAAGGCACCGATCTCTTCCTGAAGAGCGCGCGTCGCTCGCTCGCCGACAAGTGCAAGCTGGACAGCAAGCCCGGCCAGCACGGTCGCACTTCCGGCGCACGTACGTCGGACTATGGCACCCAGCTGCGCGAAAAGCAAAAAGTGAAGCGCATGTACGGCGTGCTCGAGCGCCAATTCCGCCGCTACTTCGCGGAAGCGGATCGTCGCAAGGGCAACACGGGTGAAAACCTGTTGCAATTGCTCGAGTCGCGCCTCGATAACGTCGTCTATCGCATGGGCTTCGGCTCCACGCGCGCGGAAGCGCGCCAGCTCGTGAGCCACAAGGCCATCACGATCAATGGCCAAGTCGCGAACATCCCTTCGCTGCAAGTGAAGGCCGGTGACATCGTCGCGGTGCGCGAGCAGGCCAAGAAGCAGGCTCGCATTCTCGAAGCCGTTTCGCTCGCCGAGCAAAGCGGTCTGCCGAGCTGGGTCGCGGTCGATACCAAGAAGTACGAAGGTACGTTCAAGCAGATGCCCGAGCGCGCCGACATTGGTGGCGATATCAACGAAAGCCTGATCGTCGAATTGTATTCGCGCTAATCGGATTTACGGCCGGGGTACCCCGATTGCGTCACGCAAGGGGGCGCCTCGGCTGTTCATTTTCAGGTTGTTACCGGTCAGCCTTATCGGTGTAACGAGCCGAGGGTATTGAAAAGGAAAACCTATGCAAACCAGTTTGTTGAAGCCCAAGATCATCGCCGTGGAATCGCTTGGCGAGAACCACGCGAAAGTGGTCATGGAACCGTTTGAACGCGGTTACGGCCACACGTTGGGCAACGCGCTTCGGCGCGTACTGCTGTCGTCGATGATCGGCTACGCGCCGACCGAAGTGACGATCGCAGGCGTCGTGCATGAGTATTCGACGCTCGATGGTGTGCAAGAGGACGTCGTCAATCTGCTGCTGAACTTGAAGGGTGTCGTATTCAAGCTGCACAACCGGGATGAAGTGACGGTCACGCTGCGCAAGGAAGGCGAAGGTCTCGTGACGGCGCGCGATATCGAATTGCCGCACGACTGCGAAGTGATCAATCCCGACCATGTGGTTGCCCACCTCTCGAAGGGCGGCAAGCTCGACGTGCAGATCAAGGTCGAAAAGGGCCGCGGCTATGTGCCCGGCAACGTGCGCCGGTATGGCGAGGAAACGGCGAAGATCATCGGCCGCATCGTGCTCGACGCATCGTTCTCTCCGGTCCGCCGTGTGAGCTATGCGGTCGAGAGCGCGCGTGTCGAGCAACGTACGGACCTCGACAAGCTCGTGATGAACATCGAAACCAACGGCGTGATTTCGCCCGAGGAAGCGATTCGTCAATCGGCTCGCATTCTGGTCGACCAGCTTGCCGTCTTCGCTGCGCTGGAAGGAACGGAAGCTGCGGCCGAAGCGCCGTCGCGTGCGCCGCAGATCGATCCGATCCTGCTGCGTCCGGTGGACGATCTCGAACTGACGGTGCGTTCCGCGAACTGCCTGAAGGCCGAGAACATCTACTACATCGGCGATCTGATTCAGCGTACCGAAAACGAGCTGCTCAAGCCCCCGAACCTTGGTCGCAAGTCGCTCAACGAGATCAAGGAAGTGCTCGCGTCGCGCGGTCTCACGCTCGGCATGAAGCTCGAAAACTGGCCGCCGGCCGGTCTCGACAAGTAAGCTGACTGGCAACGACGCGGATTTTCCTTTAAAATCCGCGTCTTGCTTTTTCATACCGGCCCGTGTCCCAGGCTTTTCCTTCAGGAAAGCCGCGACGATAGAAGAGCTGGATCAAAACTTTGAATCAAGGAAACTGAGATGCGTCACCGTCATGGTCTGCGGAAACTGAACCGCACGAGCAGCCACCGTTTGGCAATGCTCCGTAACATGTCCAACTCGCTGATCGAGCACGAAGTCATCAAGACGACGCTGCCGAAAGCGAAAGAACTGCGCAAGGTCGTCGAGCCGCTCATCACGCTCGGCAAGAAGCCTTCGCTCGCCAACCGCCGCCTCGCGTTCAACCGCCTGCGCGACCGCGATTCGGTCACGAAGCTGTTCGACGTGCTCGGTCCGCGCTTCGCGAACCGCCCCGGCGGCTATCTGCGCATCCTGAAGTTCGGGTTCCGCGTCGGCGACAATGCGCCGATGGCGCTCGTCGAACTGCTCGACCGTCCGGAACCGGTGGAAGGCGAAGAAGTGCAAGACGCGGAATAAGGCGTCCGTCAACGCCGCGAAGCTCTTGCGGCAGCGATAAAAGGGGTCAAGCGCAGCTTGGCCCTTTTTTTATCGTGCGCCCGGTGCGACGGACGAGTGTGCGGCGCCGATCGGCGGGTGAACGGCGGCCGATGGTACGATAATGCGAGCATGTATGCCGTTGTTGGAGAGACCGTGTCTGTCGAAATCGTTCTGATGCTGACCACGCTGCCGGACGCCGCATCGGCGCAGGCGCTGGCGGATGCCGTCCTCGATGCGCGGTTGGCTGCGTGCGTTGCCGAATCGGCTCCGCTGCGTTCGCGTTATCGCTGGACGGGGCAGAAGGAATCGGCTCAGGAAATCCAGTTGCTCTTCAAGACCAGCGTCGCGCGTGCGCTCGAACTCGAGCAATTCATTGCGGAGCACCATCCCTATGAGACGCCCGAGATCGTATCGTGGCCGGCAAGTGCCTCGACGGCTTACGGGCAATGGGTGGTGGCCGAAACTCATCGTCCAATCCATGTTTAGATCGCCCGGCGCTCATGCAGGATCGCTCGCGCGCTTCGTCTTCCTGATCCCGCTCGTGCTCGCCGCTTGCTTGATGGCGAGCTTCGGCACGTCGGCGCGCGCCGACGATTTTCTCGATCCCTCGGCTGCGTTTCGTTTCAGCGCATCGGAGGTACCGGGCGCGGTCGACGTTCGTTTCCAGATTGCCGATGGCTACTACCTGTACCGGGAGCGCTTCGCGTTTGCGGTGAAGACTGGAACCGCGACGCTCGGCGAACCGCAACTGCCCGCCGGCCATGTCAAATTCGACGAGACGTTCCAAAAGAACGTCGAAACCTATCGGCAAAGCGTCGTCGTTCATGTACCCGTGAAAGCGGCGAGCGGGCCCTTCGAATTGGCTGTGACCTCGCAAGGTTGTGCGGACGCGGGGATCTGCTATCCGCCCGATACGCATGTCTATCGGGTGAGCGGCGCCGCCTTGCAGTCGGGCGCACCGGGCGCGGGCACAACGGTCGCGGGCACAACGGTCGCGCCCGAGGGCACCGCTGGAAACGGCGGGTCGTCTTCCTGGTATGACCGGCTCACGAGCGCGGATTACGCGGGCTCGCTGCTGCAAGGCGGCGGCTTCGCTGCAACGGTCGGCCTCTACTTTCTCGCGGGTCTCGTGCTGAGTCTGCTGCCTTGCTCGTATCCCATGATCCCGATTCTCTCGGCGATCATCATCGGGGAAGGGCATCGCGTCACCCATGCGCGCGGATTCGCGCTGTCGCTGTCATATGTGATCGGCATGGCGCTCGTTTATACGGCCCTCGGTATTGCCGCGGCGCTCGTCGGGCAGAGCCTTGGAGGATGGTTGCAGAATCCGTGGGTCCTCGGCGCCTTTGCGCTGCTGCTGACATTGTTCGCGTTGTCGTTGATCGCGGGCCTCGATATCGCGTTGCCGCAGCGCTGGCAGGACCGGATGTCCGAGGCATCGAACCGGCGACCGGGCGGCAAGCTCGCAGCCGTCGCCGCAATGGGCGCCTTGTCGTCCCTGGTCGTCGGTGCGTGCATGACGGCGCCGCTGTTTGCCGTGCTCGCATTCATCGCACACACGGGCAACGCGTTGCTCGGCGGGGTGGCACTTTTTTCGATGGGGATCGGGCTCGGTGTGCCGCTTTTGATCGTCGGGCTGGGTGCGGGCGCACTCCTGCCGCGCGCGGGCGGATGGATGGAGGGCATCAAGGTCTTCTTCGGCGTCGTGTTGCTGGCGGCCGCGCTGTGGATCGTCTGGCCCGTTTTGCCGGCGACGGCGCAGATGCTGCTTGGCGCGCTCTGGCTGCTGTTTGCCGCGGCGACGCTCGGTCTTTTTTCGCCGCATGCGGGCGCAGTCTCGACCTGGCGGCGTCTTGGACGCGGCATCGGAGCCGCATTTGCCATCTGGGCGGCCGCGCTCATCGTCGGGCTTGCCGCAGGATCCACCGATCCATTGCGCCCGCTCGCGGTGCTCGCCGCGCGTGTCGGTGCATCTGCCGCGGCGACCGAGCAGCGGTTGGACCGCTCGTTTCAACCCGTGCGAAGCTCGGCCGAGCTCGATCGATCGATCAAGGCGGCGGGACGCCCGGCGATGCTCGATTTCTATGCGGATTGGTGCGTCAGCTGCAAGGAGATGGAGCGCTTCACCTTCGCCGATCCGCGGGTCCGCGCGCGCCTTGCTCAGTTGCAACTGCTGCGCGCCGACGTGACAGCCAACAACGCCGACGATCAGGCGCTTCTGAAGCGCTTTTCGCTATTCGGGCCGCCGGGGATCATTTTCTTCGACGCGGGCGGCAAGGAAGTTACGCGTGTCGTCGGCTATGAATCGGCCGACAAATTTCTGCGCAGCCTGGATCGGGCGTTGCCGTCGAGCGGATCGTCAGTCGCGCTGACGATCCGGTAGCACGACTCATATCGGTTAGCGCTGATCCCGCAGCAACCGAGCGGCGTCCAGTGCGAAGTAAGTCAGCACACCGTCGGCGCCTGCGCGCTTGAATGCGAGCAGCGACTCCATCATCACCTTGTCGTGATCGAGCCAGCCGTTTTGTGCAGCGGCTTTCAGCATCGCGTATTCACCGCTCACTTGATAGACATAGGTGGGGAAGCGAAACTCGTCTTTCACCCGCCGCACGATGTCCAGATAGGGCATGCCGGGTTTCACCATCACCATATCGGCGCCTTCCTCGATATCGAGGCGGACTTCGCGCAACGCTTCGTCCGAGTTCGCCGGGTCCATCTGGTACGTCATCTTGTTGCTCTTGCCGAGGTTGGTCGCAGAGCCGACGGCGTCGCGGAACGGCCCGTAGAAGGCCGATGCGTACTTCGCCGCGTAGGCCATGATCCGAGTGTGGATGCGACCCTCGCTTTCGAGCATCTCGCGCAGTGCGCCGATGCGGCCGTCCATCATGTCTGACGGTGCGAGGATGTCCACGCCGGCCTCCGCTTGGGTGCGGGCCTGTTCGACGAGGATTTCAACCGTCTCGTCATTGAGCACATAACCCGCTTCATCGAGCACACCGTCTTGGCCGTGGCTCGTATAGGGATCGAGCGCGACATCGGTGAGGACGCCGAGTTCGGGGAAGCGGGCCTTGATCTCCCGCACCGCGCGAGGAACCAATCCTTCGGGATTCGCCGCTTCGCGGCCGTCCGGCGTTTTCAGCGAGGGCTCGATGGCCGGAAAAAGCGACAGCACGGGCACGCCCAGTTCGACGCACCGGTGCGCCACATCGAGCAGCAGATCGACCGATAGGCGTTCGACGCCCGGCATCGATGGCACCGCCTGCCTCACGTTCGAACCCTCGACGATGAATACCGGGTAAATGAGATCGTTGGTCGTCAATACGGTCTCGCGCATGAGGCGGCGCGAGAAGTCGTCGCGTCGCATCCGGCGCGGACGATGATGCGAATAAAAGCTCATGGTGTTTGTCGAGAACCGCTTCGAAGTTCGTCTAAATTCCGGCAAAACCGGCGCCAATCGTTTTTCGGACAGTTTGCAGGGAGCGGGAACCTGCCCGGACGCTACTCTTTGCACGATGGTATATGATAGCGATCGAGTAACGCGCCTGGCGCGGAGCTCCCCGCTTCTCCTCCCTGAGCGGGTGCCTGTCGTTTTTCGATTAGGCTGTTTAACCCGCCGAGGTCCGGCGGGTTTTTTTCTGGTTTTGAGATAGTGCCCGCAATGCGGGTTTACGAACCTCGTTCGGATGCCGCCAGCCAACCCTCGATGACGACATGAGCGTCTTCGAGCCCTGTCCGTTTGAGCGCCGAAAAGAGTTGCGCGGTGAGCTCGCCGCGATAGCCCGCGTCGCGATATTCGGCGAGCCCTTTTTGCGTGGCCCGCAGTGCATTGGTGCCCTCTTGGCGCGTCAATTTGTCGCACTTCGTGAGCAGCGTGTGAATCGGCTTGCCCGTCGGCGCGAACCACTCGATCATGCGGCGATCGAGCTCGGTCAGCGGACGCCGCGAATCCATCATGAGGATCATGCCGCGCAACTGGGCGCGGCTTTGCAAGTAGCTGGCGAGCAGCGCCTCCCAATGTGCCTTCGCGGCTCCGGGCACTTCGGCGTAGCCGTAGCCGGGCAGATCGACGAGATAGCCCACCGGTTCGTCGGCCGGCCCGACGCCGAAATAATTGATATGCTGCGTTCGGCCGGGCGTCTTGCTCGCGAAGGCAAGGCGCTTCTGGTTGCAAAGGACGTTGATGGCCGTCGACTTGCCGGCGTTGGAGCGGCCGGCGAACGCGATCTCCGGCGTGACTGTGCTGGGCAGGTCGCGCAGATGGTTGACGGTCGTGAAAAAGCGGGCTTGATGCAGCAAGAAGGCCATGGCGGAAGAGGTGGGCGGTCGAGCGAGACCGAAAAGTGGGGGCAAGCGCCCAGGGTGCAGCCGACTGGCGTCTTGGCGCATAGCGAGGTATTGTACAATACGACGGTTTGGCCGAAGACCGGACGAGGCCGCCAGCACGCGCTTCGCACGGCCTTTCGAGCCCGTATGGGCATGACGCCGCAGGCGTTTTTTTGCGGCGGAAATGATGGGCGCCGTCGTTTTTCCGAAACCTCTCGAGGAACTGACCGGGCCGCTGGGCAACCGCTTGCAGCCCCAAGGGGAGATTGCTTGCTTGCGCCGCGAATGGGCTTCGGGACACTCAATTCTCAAAAGACGAAACCGGGTGTGCGAATGAATCGACTGTGCAAGTCTTTGGTGGTCCTTGAAGTCGTGGCGGCAGGTTTGATGGGTGTGGCGACAGGAGCAAGCGCGGCGGAAGCGCTCAAGCCCGATGCCAACAAGGGGCAGGCGATCGCAACGAGCGTGTGCGTCGCATGCCATGGAGCGGACGGTAACAGTGCCAGCGCGGCATTTCCGAAGCTGGCCGGGCAGCATGAGCAGTACCTCCTGAAGGAGTTGAAGGACTTCAAGGTCAAGCCGGGCGAAAAAGCCGCGGTGCGGCAAAACCCGGTGATGGCGGGCATCGTCGCATCGCTGTCGGACCAGGATATGGCGAACGTCGCCGCGTATTTCGCCTCGCAAACGCCGAAGGGCGGCGCGGCGCGCGACGCCGCGACGGTCGCGTTGGGGCAGAAGATTTACCGGGGCGGCATTGCGGACAAGGGCGTGCCCGCTTGCGCGAGTTGCCATGGACCCACCGGGCAGGGCATTCCCGTGCAGTTCCCGCGCGTGTCGGGACAATGGGCCGATTACACGCATGCGCAGCTCACGGCGTTCGAGCAGGGAACGCGCAAGAACGATGTCATGCAGCCGATCGCCTCGCGGCTGACCGACACCGAAATGAAAGCGGTGGCGGACTACATGGCCGGCCTGCATTGACAGGTACGCGCCGCATTACATTTGACGCTCCGCTGTGCGACACGCGCGGCGAGACGCGGCAAGAACAAAAAAAGGGTGGGGGCGTCGTGTCGTCGGCGGCCCTACCCTTTTTTGCTGGCAGTTGGAGTTGGAATGAGCGTCACCACGTCGGGTTATGAATTGAAATCGGAACGGCGCACGCTGCGAAGCGCCGTGGAGCTCGTGAGCTCGATGCGTTTCGCGATCGCACTGCTTGTCGTGCTCGCGATCGCGAGCATCGTCGGCACGGTGCTGACGCAGGATGATCCTTACCCGAACTACGTCAATCAGTTCGGCCCGTTCTGGGCCGATATCTTCCGCGGGCTGAGCCTCTACACGGTCTATAGCGCGTGGTGGTTCATGCTCATTCTGGGCTTTCTGATCGTCTCCATTTCGCTTTGCGTGGTGCGCAACGCACCGAAGATGATTGCCGATGCGAAGAGCTGGAAAGACAGAGTGCGCGAGGGTAGCCTGCGCGCGTTTCATCACAAGGCGGAATACGCGTGCGGCGGTACACGTGCCGAAGCGGCGGGGCGTCTGGGCGCGTTGCTCGACAGGATCGGCTACAAGTACGTCGTACGCGAGAGCGGCGAAGCCACGCTGATTGCGGCGAAGCGAGGCGGGCTCGCGAAGATCGGCTACATCTTTGCGCACATCGCGATCGTGGTGATCTGTATCGGAGGATTGCTCGACAGCAACTTGCCGATCAAATTCCAGATGTGGCTCTTCGGCAAGACGCCGGTCACGAGCAACAGCACCATCAGCGAGATCGGGCCGGAGCATCGACTCTCGACCGGCAATCCCACGTTTCGCGGCTATGCGTGGGTGCCCGAGGGGCAACATGTATCGACCGCGATTCTGAACCAACCCAACGGTTCGCTGATTCAGGACCTGCCGTTCTCGATCCAGCTCGACAAGTTCATCGTCGATTACTACTCGACCGGCATGCCGAAGCTGTTCGCGAGCGACATCGTCATCACCGACCATAAGACCGGTGCACGCGTACCCGCGCGTATCGAAGTCAACAAGCCGTTCGAGTACGACGGTGTCTCGATCTACCAGTCGAGCTTCCAGGACGGCGGCTCGCAGATGACGATGACGGCGTGGCCGATGGTCGGCGCAACCGTCGCGACGGTCCCCGTGCACGGTGCGATCGGGGGCTCGGCCCCGCTTCCTGCGTCGATGCCCGACGCGGCCGGCCAGACGATCGAATTCTCCGACTTTCGGGCGATCAACGTCGAAAACGTCACCAACGGCTCCGGCAAGACGGACGTGCGCGGTGTCGCCGCTCAGCATCCGGTCGAGCGGTTTCTCGAGAACCGGCTGGGCTCGGGTGCAAAGAGCTCGAAGCCGGTCGACTTGCGCAACGTCGGCCCATCGGTGCAGTACAAGGTCCGGGGCAGCGATGGCCAGGCGCGTGAATTCAACAACTACATGCTGCCGGTGGACGTCGACGGCGAGCGGATGTTTCTTGCCGGGGTGCGCCTCGCTCCCGACGATCCGTTCCGCTATTTGCGCATTCCGGCCGATCAGGCGGGCACGGTCAAGGAATGGATGATGCTGCGCGCCGCGCTCGACAATCCTGCGTTGCGGACCCAGGCAGCCGAACGGTTCGCGCGTCGCGCGGTGGTGGATCAGAACCCGGAACTGCGCCAGCACTTGCAGGAAAGCGCGCAGCGCGTCATGTCACTGTTTGCCGGGGCCGGCGAGGGCGGGGGCAAGACGCCGGCAGGTCAAGCCAACGCGGGCTTCCAGGCGATCGCGACCTTCATCGATCAGTCCGTGCCGAAAGGCGAACAGGAAAAGGCTGCATCGCTGTTGCTGCGCATGCTCGAGGGATCGATGTGGGAGCTTTGGCAATTGGCGCGCGAAGGTGCGGGCGAACCCGACGCGAGCCCCGATGCCGCCACGAGCCGCTTCGTGCAAAGCTCCATCAACGCCCTGTCGGACAGCTTCCTGTACGGCTCCCCGGTCTATTTGCAGCTCGATTCGTTCAAGCAGGTGCAGGCGTCGGTGTTCCAGTTGACGCGCGCGCCCGGCAAGAAAGTGGTATATCTTGGCAGCCTGTTGCTCGTGGCGGGCATCTTCTCGATGTTCTTTGTCCGCGAGCGACGGCTCTGGCTTTGGCTCAAGGAAACGTCCACGGGCGTGTCCGTGGTCATGGCGATGTCGACCGCGCGCAAGACGCTCGACTTCGACAAGGAATTCGCGCAAACGCGCGATACGGTGGGCGCCACGCTCGGCGTGGCCGCTCACGATATTGCAAGCGCACCGCCTCGCGGTGCCGACGATCTTACTCGGTAACATCATGGATCTGACCAACGCTTCCCGCTCCCGGCCCGCAACGGCTCGCCCTGCCGGCAACGTCTTGGACGAGCGTTCGTTTTTGCGACGGCTCACCGCCACCGACTGGTTGTTCGCTGCCGTGCTCGTCGCCGGCGCGGGATTTGGGGTCTCGCGCTACCACGCGTTCATGAACTACTACGACAAGCTCGTCCTTGTCGGCGCAGTGCCGGCGCTCGTCGTATTGGGGTGGCGCTGGAAGCCCGCTCGGCTCTTGATGGCGGGCATCGCATTGTTCGCGCTGTCGTCGATCGCGCTCTATCACGGCGATCTCACACGTGCCGAGGGGGCGTTCCTTCTCAAATATTTTCTGTCGAGCCAGTCCGCCATTCTCTGGATGAGCGCGCTTTTCGTGCTCGCCACGCTGTTCTATTGGATCGGCCTGCTTTCGCGCTCGCCGTCCGGTGCGGCGATCGGCTCGAAGCTCACCTGGTTCGCGGTGCTGATGGGCTTTACCGGAATGATGGTGCGCTGGTACGAGTCCTATCTGATCGGCGCGGACGTCGGGCACATTCCTATTTCGAACCTCTATGAAGTGTTCGTGCTGTTCTGCCTGATCACCGCGCTCTTTTATCTGTATTACGAACAGCATTACGGCACGCGTGCGCTCGGCTCGTTCGTGCTGCTCGTCATCAGCGCCGCGGTCGGTTTTCTGATGTGGTATTCGATCGCGCGCGACGCCCAGCAGATCCAGCCGCTCGTGCCCGCGCTGCAAAGCTGGTGGATGAAGATCCATGTGCCGGCGAATTTCATCGGTTATGGCAGCTTCGCGCTGTCCGCCATGGTCGGCGTGGCTTATCTCGCCAAGGAGCGCGGCGTGCTGGCCGATCGGCTCCCTGCGCTCGAGGTGCTCGACGACGTGATGTACAAGTCGATCGCGGTCGGCTTCGCGTTTTTCACGATCGCGACGATTCTCGGCGCACTCTGGGCCGCCGAGGCATGGGGCGGGTACTGGAGCTGGGATCCGAAGGAGACCTGGGCACTCATCGTCTGGCTCAATTACGCCGCCTGGCTCCATATGCGTCTAATGAAAGGGCTGCGCGGTTCGGTTGCCGCTTGGTGGGCGTTGACGGGCCTCATCGTGACGACGTTCGCATTTCTTGGCGTCAATATGTTCCTGTCGGGGCTGCACAGTTACGGCAAACTGTAGGTGTTTAAGCGCGTGTGCCGCTGGGTTCGAAAAAACCGCCGAGTGGCTCACCGGCGGTTTTTTTACGTCCGGCGCGATGCTCCAGCGGGCGCTTCGCGCTCATGCGGCGCAAATCGTCCGTTTATTTCGATGCATCCGGATGCGCCCGCGAACGGTATATAGAAGCGACGGGCCGATCGGACGGACCGACGCTTTCATGGAGCAGTCATCGTGTGGATCAAACGACAGCAACGCATTCTCGTCGCCGGTCAGCATATTTCACCGAGCGAGATCACGCCGCGCGCCGTGTTCGAGAATCGGCGCCGGATCCTGCGGGCCGCGACCGGCATGGCGGCGGCAGGTGTGGCAGGGGCGGGCGGTCTGCTCGGCATGAGTGCCGAGGCGCTTGCCGCCTATACGTCGCCTGACGCCCACGCCCGAAAGCTCGCGGCCGTCACGAACGCAAAATTCGTCGTCCCGGACAAAGCGACGTCGTACAAGGACATTACGACCTATAACAATTTCTATGAGTTCGGCACCGACAAAGGCGATCCCTCGCGTAATGCCGGTACGCTGCGACCCCATCCGTGGCGTGTCAGCGTCGAGGGCGAAGTCAAGAACGCCAAGGTGTACGACATCGACGAGCTGCTCAAGCTCGCACCGCTCGAAGAGCGCTTGTACCGCCTCAGGTGTGTGGAAGGGTGGTCGATGGTGATTCCGTGGATCGGCTATCCGCTCGCCGAACTCGTGAAACGGGCGCAGCCTACGGGCAATGCGAAGTACGTGCAATTCATCACGCTTTCGGATGCCTCGCAGATGCCGGGCCTGGCCGATCCGATTCTCGAGTGGCCCTATTCGGAGGGGCTGCGCATGGACGAGGCGATGAACCCGCTCACGCTCCTGACGGTGGGCGTTTACGGGCAAGCGCTGCCGAACCAGAACGGCGCGCCGATACGCGTTGTCGTGCCCTGGAAATATGGATTCAAGAGCGCGAAATCGATCGTCAAGATTCGTTTCGTCGAGAAGCAGCCGCCGACGAGTTGGAACACCTACGCGCCGAAGGAATACGGCTTCTACTCCAACGTGAATCCGACCGTCGATCACCCGCGCTGGAGCCAGGCTACGGAGCGGCGCATCGGCGAGGACGGTTTCTTCACGCCGAAGCGCAAGACGCTGATGTTCAACGGCTACGGCAGTCTCGTCGCGTCGATGTACCAGGGCATGGACCTGCGCAAATATTTCTGATGCTCATCGGGTTGTTGATCCAGCGAACGTAAATGCCACCATCATGACGACCGAGACTCCGACCTTGAACCGCCGCGCCGACGCAACGGCTACGCGCGAACCGCGCCGCGCCGCGGTATCGCCGCGCAAGGGCGAGCCTTGGATCGCGCCCGCGAAAGTGGCAGTGTTCATCGCTGCCTGGTATCCGCTCTTGCGGCTCGTGTTCTTGGGATTCACCGACGGGCTCGGAGCCGATCCGATCCGGTTCATCACCTGGTCGACCGGGTTATGGACACTCGTCTTTCTTTGCATCACGCTCGCCGTGACACCGCTGCGCAAGTTATCGGGCATCAATGCGCTGCAGCGATTTCGCCGCATGCTGGGGCTCTATGCGTTCTTTTACGCGACCCTGCACTTCATCACCTATATCTGGTTCGACAAGTGGTTCGATCTTGCCGAGGTGGCGAAGGATATCGGCAAGCGGCCGTTCATCACCGTCGGGTTCGCCGCGTTCGTGCTGTTGATCGTATTGGCAGCGACCTCGCCACGCGCCGCCGTGCGCAAGCTGGGGCGGCGCTGGCAGACACTGCATCGCGCCGTGTACGTCATCGGCGCACTCGCGATCCTGCACTTTTGGTGGATGAAGGCCGGCAAGCACGATCTGGCGCTGCCGAAGCTCTACGGTGCGATCATGCTCGCGCTGCTGGGCTGGCGGTTGCTCGCCTGGATGCGAGCGCAGTGGGTGGCGCGACACGGTGCGCGTTGAGCGGGCCGCGCGAGTTTCGCGCCCATGCAGTGCGCGTGCCCGTCTTTGCGCGTTCAGCCTTTAACGCGGAAGCACCGTCTCGGAGCTGAAAAGCGCCTGGACTGTCTCGCGTGCGCGAACCAGATACGCATGGCCGGCATCCACCATCACTTCCGCCGCGCGTGGCCGCGTGTTGTAGTTCGAACTCATCACGAAACCATATGCCCCGGCCGAGCGAATTGCGAGCAAATCGCCCGGCGCAACAGCCAGTGCACGGTCGCGCCCGAGCCAGTCGCCGCTTTCGCACACGGGGCCGACGACATCGTAGACGCATGGCGCATCGCTGCGCCGAACGACGGGCTCGATCGCGTGAAACGCCTGATACATCGCGGGGCGCGCCAGATCGTTCATCGCGGCATCGACGATCGCGAAGTTCTTTTCGGCGCCTGATTTCAGAAATTCGACCCGCGTGAGCAATACGCCCGCGTTGCCGGTCACCGAGCGGCCGGGCTCGAAGAACACCTCTCGATGCCCGTGTCCGCGCGCATCGATACGATCGAGCAGCGTGCGCACGAAAACGGTCGTATCGGGAGGGGTTTCATCGTCGTACCGGATGCCGAGGCCGCCCCCGACGTCGATATGACGAATCGCAATGCCATCGGCTTCGATCGCCTCGACGAGCTCCAGCAGCTTGTCGAGCGCGTCCAGGTAGGGCGCGATTTCGGTGATCTGCGAACCGATGTGGCAATCGATGCCGATCACTTCGAGGTTCGGCATGGCCGCGGCGCGTCGGTAGATGGCGACGGCATCGTCGAACGCCACACCGAACTTGTTCGCCTTGAGCCCCGTCGAGATGTACGGATGCGTCTTCGGATCGACATCGGGATTCACGCGCAGCGACACCGGTGCCTTCATGCCGAGTTCGCCCGCCACCGCATCCAGACGATCGAGTTCCGGGATCGATTCGACGTTGAAGCACTTCACGCCGGCCGCGAGCGCTTCGCGGATTTCTCCGACACTTTTGCCGACACCCGAAAAAACGACGTTTGCGGCATCGCCGCCGGCGGCGAGGACGCGGGCCAACTCGCCGCCCGAGACTATGTCGAAGCCTGCGCCGAGCCGCGCGAAGACATTCAGTACGGCAAGATTGCTATTGGCCTTCACCGCCACATGAATCGCGGCACGACGGCCGACGCAGGCGCGGGCATAGGCTTCGTAAGCCGAGGTGAGCGCGGCGCGCGAATAGACGTAAAGCGGCGTGCCGAACTGCTCGGTGAGCGAGACGGCGCTGACGCCTTCGGCGTGCAACACGCCATCGACGTAATGAAAGGCGGAATCTGACATGCGACGAGTGGGATCGGTGTGTTACTGGTTGGCGCCTGGGGCAGCATCCGAGGCGGCGCTTGCGGGCGACGGAGCGCGCACGCCGGAAGCCGCGCCGCCGAGTTGGTCGGCCGGTGCGAGCATCAACGGTTTCGATGCCGAATCGTCCGGCGCTTGCTGCGCGTCGGGCTCGGGCAACGCGGCGGGCGTGCGTTCGGAGGACGGCTCGGTATGCTCGACGGGTTTGGGCGGCAGAGGGGGGACGCTCGGCAAATAAAGCGGCCCGCGCTGCCCGCATCCCGCTATCGACACGCTTGTCGCAACGGCCAAAGCCGCTACAATCGCGCTCATCCTGAAGACGACTCGCATGACTGTCTTTGAATTGGCCTGTGAATAGGTTTAAGCGCCGGAGTTTAGCATGAGCGACAGTGACTACCTGAGCCGCGCGGAGGCCGTGCTGGCCGCCGTCGAAGCGGCACTCGACGATATCGATGCCGACATCGAGGCTGAGCGTAACGGCAACGTCCTCACGCTCGAATTCGAGAACGGATCGAAGATCATCGTCAACCTGCAGCCGCCGATGCAGGAAGTCTGGATCGCGGCCAAGGCCGGCGGTTTTCACTTCAGGTATATCGACGGCGAGTGGCGCGATACGCGCAACGGCACGGAGTTCTATGCCGCACTTTCCGACTATGCGACGCAGCAGGCCGGTGAGCCGGTCAGATTCGCCGCCCGCTGAGCGCGACGAATCGCGATCCCGCCGCTCGCGCGAACGGATAGGCGGCTAAGGGCGGTGAGTCGTGGCGGCCTTGTCTTGGCGTCGCCCGTATCAGTGGCCGTCCAGCAGATTCATGACACGCTGCCCTTCGTCGGCGGCACCCGCGGCGGGCGCCGCGCCCGGCGGAGCATCCGATGCCGCGGCGGTTTCAGATCCGGCTTCTCCCTCCTGCGCGGCTTGCGGCACACCGACTGACGCGACGAAAGCCTGACCCGGTTCGAATCCGTCGATGTAGAGCTCGCCGCCGAGCGTCACCACATCCGAGGGCATCGGCATCTCGTACGGCGGCACACCCTTGAGTGCTTCGCGCATGTAGTCCATCCAGATCGGCAGTGCGACGCCGCCGCCGGTCTCGCGGTCGCCCAAGCTGCGCGGATTGTCATAGCCGACCCAGGCGATGGCCGCGAGCGTGTGCTGGTAGCCGGCGAACCAGGCGTCGCGCGATTCGTTGGTGGTACCTGTCTTGCCACCCAGATCCTTGCGTCCGAGCTGGTTCGACTTGGCCCCAGTGCCGCGCTGCGCCACGCTTTGCAGCAAGCTGTTCATGATGTAGGCGTTGGCTTCGTTGACGGCGCGCGGCGCGTTTTGCTCGGCGACGATCGGTTGCGCGCGGGCGAGCACGATGCCTTGAGGATCGGTGACTTCGGCAATCAGATAGGGATTGACGCGATAGCCGCCGTTGGCGAAGACCGAGTACGCGCCGGCCATCTGCAGCGGCGTCACGAGTCCCGCCCCGAGCGCCATCGGCAGGTAGGCGGGGTGCCGCTCGGCATCGAACCCGAAACGGGTGATGTAGTCTTGTGCGTAATGCGTGCCGATGTGCGCGAGGATGCGGATCGACACGAGATTGCGCGACTTTTGCAGCGCCGTGCGCATCGTCATCGGGCCGTCGAATCCGCCGCCATAGTTCTTGGGCTCCCAAGGCGTGCCGCCCGTTTGCGCCGCGCTGAAAAAGAGCGGCGCGTCGTTGATCATCGTTGCGGGCCCGAGCCCCTTGTCGAGCGACGCCGAGTAGATGAACGGCTTGAAGCTCGAGCCGGGCTGGCGCCATGCCTGTGTGACGTGATTGAACTTGTTCTTGTTGAAGTCGAAGCCGCCGACGAGCGAGCGTATCGCGCCATCCGCGGGCGCGATCGAAATAAACGCGCCTTCCACTTGCGGCAGCTGGACGATCGCCCACTGTCCGTCGTCGCGTTTCATGACCCGCACGATCGCGCCGGGGCGAATGCGGGCGGCCTGCGAGCTCTTCGTGCCGAGCGCCGGGGCGGCAAAGCGCAGTCCTTCGCCCGTGATGGTGACGGTGCTCGTATTGACGAGCATGGCGTGGACTTCGCGAGGCGTGGCCGAGACGACCACCGCTGCCGCCACATCGCCGTTGTCGGGGTGGCTCGCGAGTGCATCGGCGATGGCCTGCTCGCGTGCACTGCCCGCAGCCGGTAGGTCGATGAAGCCCTCCGGGCCGCGATAGCCGCGCCGGGCGTCGTAGCTCATCAAGCCGCGGCGCAATGCGCGGTATGCGTTGGCCTGATCGGCCGAATCGATCGTCGTTACGACATTGAGCCCGCGCGTATACGCTTCGTCGCGATATTGCGCATACATGGCCTGCCGGACCATCTCCGCGACGTACTCGGCATGCACGCTGAATTGCTGCACGGTCGTTTTCGCGACGACGAGCGGCTCGTTGACGGCTGCATCGTATTGAGCTTGCGTGATGTCGCCGAGCTCGAGCATGCGTTGCAAGATGTATTGCTGACGGACTTTGGCGCGGGCCGGATTGACGACCGGGTTGTACGCCGACGGCGCTTTCGGCAGCCCGGCCAGCATGGCGGCCTCAGCGAGTGTGACCTGACGCAGGTCCTTGCCGAAGTAGATCCGCGCGGCCGAGGCGAAACCGTATGCGCGCTGGCCGAGGTAGATCTGATTCATATAGACCTCGAGGATCTGATCTTTTGTCAGTTCCTGCTCGATCTTGTAAGCCAGCATCATCTCGTAGATCTTGCGCGTGAACGTCTTCTCGCTCGACAGGAAGAAGTTGCGCGCCACTTGCATGGTGATCGTGCTCGCGCCTTGCGTCGCATGCCCGTTGCTGAGCGCGGCGAGGCTCGCGCGTGCAATGCCCGCGAGATCGACGCCGCCATGATCGTAAAAGCGGGCGTCTTCGATGGCGAGTATCGCCTGCTTCATGTAGCGGGGAACCTCGGCTATATGGACGACGTCGCGCCGCTCCTCGCCGAATTCGCCGATCAGTACGTGGTCCGCCGTATAGATCCGCAGCGGGATTTTCGGACGGTAATCGGTGAGCGCCGCGATCGACGGCAAGCGCTGACTCGCGACGAGCCAGCCATAGCCCAGCACGAGGCCGACGCACAGCACGCCGGCGGCAGCCAGGCCAGCGAGTACGGCGAGCGTCTTCATCGCAATACGGGCCCAACGCCGGGTGGGCGGGCGCGGCGGTTCAGGCGCAGGCGGCGGAGGATCGAGGGGCTGCATAAAAGAGCTGTCCAGAGGAACCCATCATTATAGCCACCGGTCGGGACGGGCTTTCGATTGGCTTAACGGCATAGCCGGCAGGCACGGGCGGGGGCGATAGGCCTTGGCCTGGCCGTTCGGTCGAATGTTCAGACGATACGTGGGCCGGCACCATTTCTCCATCTCAACCGAGGCGAGCGCTGCACGCGCGTGCCGCCTCGCTGCCGCAAGGAGAAATGATGCTGATCGAAACGCGATGGATGCCCGCGATGCGCCGGTTCGCCGCCGGCATCGATCTGAGCGAACACGAATTGAGGCTCGTCGTGGTCAGCCGGTGTATTCGGCCTTTGGCCGCGTCGCGCGTCGAATGGCTTGGTGCGGAGCCGCTTCCGAGCTCGGCAATGGCGAGCGGACATATCGCCGATGTTCGCGCCATCGCCGCGGCGCTTGCGGCACTTCTGGGCCGGTGGCCCGCCGCATGCACGGTCCGTGCGCTGCCGGCGGCCATGGCCGTGCCGGGCAGCCTCACATGGATTGCCTCGATGCCGTTGCCGCAGTTGCGCGCGGGGCTCCCCGGCGCGCGAGGTACTGGAGTTGCCGATCCGCTCGAAAGCGCGGCGCGCGCGCACGCGGAGCGCATTGCGGGCATCGAGCGCGAGGCGTTGGCTGTCGATTGGCGCGTGGAGCGCAGTGCCGCTTCCGATTGCGTACAGGTGGAAGCCGGCGCCGGGAGCGCCTCGCATCTGACGATCGCTGCGACGGCCCGCGCTCACCTCGAAGCGCGCATCGAGGCGGCCGCGGGTGCGGGTATCGCACTGGTTGCGGTCGATAGCGAGCCGGCCGCGGCTTTGCGCGCGCTCGTTCGAACCGCGGCGCCCGCGCTGCGGGGCATGGAGTCCTTCGCCGCGCTCTGGGCCGGCGACGACGGCGTCTACGGCTGGCGCATTCGCGGCAGCACCATCGAGGCGCATGGGTGTTGTCCGGCGTTGCAACGCCGGGGCTTGCCTGACATGTTGCGCGAACTCGCAGGGCCGCACGCGCTCGCGTGTGCCGTGGCGGGCGGCGACCTCGATGCGCTTGCGCGCGACAGTCTTGCGCTTGCCGATATCGGCGATCTGCTGGGGTGTCTCGCGTTGCCATTCGCATGCGCTCCGTTTCTGGCGCCGGGCTCGTCGCTTTCACGCGCGCACGAGCCCGGGTTCGCCGTTGCTTATGGGCTCGCGTTGGGCGGGGTCGAGCAATGATCGCCCGGGTCCTCGTCGATCGCTCTGGACGTGCGGTCGGACTGCATGTGGGGGGCTTCAATCTGCTGCCGCATCGGCAGCGCGACGCGCGCAGGCTACGCGGGCGCGTTTTGCGCGAATGCGCGGCAGCCGGTCTCGCGGGTGTGGCAGCCGCGCTGATCTGGAGTGCGACAGACTCGTTTGCGCAGGAGCGCGCCGAGCGTTCGCGTCATCGGCTCGAAGCCGATCTCGCCGAATTGGCGGCGCCGGTCGCGGAATATCGGCGGCTCGAGCGCGTACAGGCGAGCATGCGTGCGCACAGCGAGCGCTCACGCATGCTCGCGCGCCCGCGCGATGCGCTGTGGGGCGTCGCCGATGTACTGCGTCGCGAGCCTGTAGCCGGCATCGTGCTCGAGCGACTGCATTTGAGCAGCCGCGGCATCGAGATCGTGGCGAGTGCGGTGGACACCGCAATGCCCGCGCTTCTACTCGAGCGGCTTGGGCGTGTCCCGGGCATCCGCGCGGCCGAGCTCGCGGACCTGCGCCTCGGCTCAGGCAGCGGCGCGGGTCACGGGACGGTCGCGTTCCTCGCGCGGCTGGCGGTGAACGGCGCCGATGTCCAGGCGCAGGCTTCCGAGCCGCACGCCTTCGAACGGGGGCGACGATGAGTCTGTTCGAACGCATGCGGACTTCGCCGTCGGAGCTGCTGCGCACATTCGGCCGCCCGGTCGGGATGCCGCGCCCTTCGGAACTGGGCGAGTGGTGCCGCACGCTCGTTTCGATGCCCGAACGGTGGGGCGGATCGCATCGGCTACTGATGGCCGTCGCTGTTGCAAGCGTTGCGTTTGCGCTGGCCGTGCAGGGCTGCCGAGCGTTGCGCCACGATCGGAGCGACACGACCGACAGTGCTGCGCTCGCCGCATTGGCGCATCGCCTCGACGATGCGCGCTCGAAAGCCTCGGCATTGCCTGAGTTGCGGCAGGCCGTGCAGGGTTTGCCCGCGCCGGCAGTCCCCTCGGACGGAATGCGGCCGACGGCCTGGCAGTCCATTGCCGCGCTGGCTGAGCGCAGCGGTATGACGCTGCAATCGGTGGAACCGGGCGAGCGCGCGGCAGGCGGCGAGCAAGCAGGGCATGTCGTCAGGTTGGCGGCAAAATCCAGCTTCGCTTCCTTCGTCGCGTTCCTGAGCGCGCTTTCGACGTTGCCGGTACTGGTGGTGCCGGCTGAGCTCGAACTGGAACACGGCGCACAGGGGCTTCTCCTCCAGGCTGAGCTCGAGGTCCACGACTCGCTGCCCAGCGTACCGGCGTCGCACGCAGGCGAGATCGGGGGCCCGTCCGGCGATCCGTTCCGGGCGCCGCCGGCAGCCGTGCCCAGCCCGGCATCCGAGCTGCGACTGACTGGCCTCATGATCGAAGGCGCCCGTTCGCTCGCGCTCATCGAGGTGGAGGGCCAAGGCGCCGTCTATCTGCCCGGTCAGATGCTCGGCAATGAACGTCTGATGCGGATCGGGTCGGCCAGCATCACGCTGGCTCACCAAACGGGTACGCGCGTGTTGGCGATCGGAGCGGGGTCATGACGTCGCGCTGTCCACGCCTTGCAATGGTGGCCTTTATCTTGCTGACCGGTGCTCCGGCCCTTGCGCGCTTACCGGTGCTGCCGCCGCTCCCGCCCGGCATGCCAACCCAAGGCGCATGGCCTGCCGAAGGCGGGCTGGATGCCGATCGCGGCACGCTGCCGGACATCGACGCCCGCGGTACGGCTGCCGAGCATGATGAGGACGTCGGCACAGCGAAGCTTGCGGACCGTGGCGACGCGCGCGACGCGGACAGCGGCGATGCGCCCGAGGCTAACGGTACTTCATCACGTAACGCCGACGAGACCGCTGGCAGACGGGCACCGGAGCGCGCCTCCGGCGATGGGTCGAATCGACTCGAGGGGCCGCCGGTGCCGCTCGGTCCGCCCCAGCGAATGAGCGATGGTATGCAGCGCCATGGCGGGCGCGAAGACGGGGATGGCCAACCCATCACGCTGCATTTTCGCGACGCGCGGCTCGCCGACGTATTCGACGCGTTCGCCCGGTTCACGGGCCTGAACATCGTGGCGAGCGGCCGTGTACAGGGCAACGTATCGCTTTTTCTCGACGCCGTCCCGTGGCGCAGCGCCTTCGATACGCTACTGGACGCCAATGGGCTGGCCATGATCCGGCGCGACAACGTGATATGGGTGGCCCCGGTAGCTGAGCTGGCCGCTCGCGAGCGATTGCGCTTCGAGGCCCATGCCCGCGCGGCGGATCTGGAGCCGCTGTCGAGCCGCACGTTCGCGCTGCGTTATCCTCGGGCCGAGGACGTGCAGCGGCTTCTGACAGCTTCGGGCAGCCAGCGGGTGCTCTCGAAGCGCGGCGCGGCGATGGCCGATGCCCGAACCAATCTGCTTTTCGTCACTGATCTGGAGGCTCGGCTGGCACAGGTCGCGGAGCTCGTCGCGGCGATCGACAAGCCGAGCCGGCAAGTGCTGATCGAAGCGCGTATCGTGGAGGGCGTGCGGGGTTTCTCGCGCGATCTCGGCGCGCGCCTTTCCGTACGCGGCCCAGGCAGGGCAGCGAGCGACGATGTCATTGGGTTCTCGGGCGATCGCAACGGGCTCGTGCATGACTTGTCCGCGCAAGCGCTGGCGGGCTTCGATGCCGCCACGGCGGGGCTTACGCTTTTCGCGGCGCGCGCCACGGGTCTCGTAACGGCCGAGTTGAGTGCGCTCGAGGCCGAGGGGCGGGGCGAAATCGTGTCGAGCCCGCGTATCGTCACGGCCGATCGCATGAAGGCGGTCGTCGAACAAGGCAAGGAGCTGCCCTACCAGGCGAAGGTGCGCAACGGCGTGTCCGGCATCCAGTTTCGCCGTGCGACGCTCAAACTCGAGGTCGAGCCGCAGATTACGCCGAATGGCCGCGTGATCCTGGACCTCGATATTGCGAAGGACAGTGTCGGGGAGGCGACGGCCGCGGGGCTCGCGATCGACACGAAACATGTGCGAACGCGTGTCGAAGTCGAGGATGGCGGCACCGTATCGATCGGCGGAATCTACGAGAATCGCGATCGCGACGATGTGACGCGCGTGCCGCTGTTGGGCAAAATACCGGTTTTGGGCGCGTTTTTTCGCCATCGAACGCAGCGCGAGCATGCCAGCGAACTGGTCGTTTTCATTACGCCGCGCATCGTTTCGATCGATTGACGCGCCGGGGCGGCCGGCTGCGCCGCGGTGGGCGACTCGACAAGCCGGCGCCTTTGCCAGTAAGCTGCGCCACGAACCACATCCGAATTGATCAGAGGGTACTGTTGCAAGAGCAGGGCGCAAACACCAGCATTTTCTTCGTCGGGCTCATGGGGGCGGGTAAGACCACTGTGGGCCGTGCGGTCGCG
>Ga0157374_10000469_pt1 | contig 36689 bp, 28 predicted proteins | sample M25metaG_FD_115308 | JGI IMG/M metagenome (GOLD analysis project Ga0157374, IMG submission 115308) | Miscanthus rhizosphere microbial communities from Kellogg Biological Station, Michigan, USA - M2-5 metaG | ecosystem: Host-associated > Plants > Roots > Rhizosphere > Soil | place: USA: Michigan...
ACTTGTTGTGCGGCGCCATCTCGAATGCCGTTCGACGTCGATAATATTATGTATGCGCTAATGCAGAAAGATTGTGATATGAATAGCCATGAAAGCCGGCTAGCGACCCACTGATGTTCTGTAGAGAGTAGTTGCTCAACATATCCAGCGACGCTGACCGCGTCCCAAAGCGTGTCGAACTTAAGGGTCGTTTGGTCTTCCGAATTTGCCACAAGACGCCTCCTGAATAAACGATGCCGATTTATTGAAACATATCTTACTTTGTTGTGTAGGTGTCTTGTTTTTTAGAGCGGATTTCATCTTAGAGCGTCTAACAAAATGATTCTGGCGGCGTTACAGCTCCTTGCCAGAAACGCTTCGCTTCATTTTGTTAGACGCTCTTAATGTACGGTATCGCTGAATCGATCGCCGGCGCTATACTTCGCCTGCGAAAAATAGCGATTGCTTTGTTGCACTGCGGTTTTCCCCAGAGGTTTCATTGCTCCTGTGGAGCACGGAAGCGCCGATGACTAACTATTAAGGATTTTTCCATGCGCCATATTATGGCCGCTCGTATGGCCGATATCGAACCGTTTTATGCAATGCAGATTCTCGCGCGGGCTAAGGAGTTGGAGGCTGTCGGAAAGCGCGTCATTCATATGGAAGTGGGTGAACCGGATTTCTCTACGCCGCAACCTATTATCGATGCAGGTATTGAGGCGTTGAAAAAGCACGATATGCACTACACGCCGACCATCGGAATCGCAGCGCTGCGCGATAGCATCGCTAACTTTTATCGAACCCGGTACGGGGCCGATGTGGACCCGGCGCGGATTATCGTCACGCCCGGCGCAAGCGGTGCGTTGTTATTGGCATTAGGTGTGCTGCTATCGGCCGGCGACGAAATTATTTTGTCCGACCCCGGTTATCCTTGCTATCGCCAATTGGTCCAATTGCTCGATGGAAAACCGATTAATGTCCCGTTGGGTGCCGACACGAATTATCAATTGAGTGCCGAACTAATCAATGCCCATTGGAAAGCGCGCACCATTGCCGCACTGGTGTGTTCACCCTCGAATCCTACGGGCACTTCGATTCCTATGGCGGAGATGAAAAAAATCGTCGATGTCGTCACAGCGAAAGGCGGCCAGCTTATCGTCGATGAAATCTATCACGGCCTTACTTACGGGGAAGATTCTGATACGGCGTTGAACATTACGTCCGACGCTTTCATCGTTAATAGCTTCTCGAAATATTTTCAAATGACCGGCTGGCGGCTTGGTTGGCTCGTGGTGCCCGACGCTTATCGGCAAGAGGCTGCAAAGTTGGCACAGAATGTTTTTCTGGCGCCATCTACACCTGCACAGTATGCGGCCCTCGCGGCATTTCGTCCGGAGACGATCGAAATCCTGGAAGAACGACGCAAAGAATTCGAAGCACGCCGCAATTTCCTATTGCCGGCGCTGCGAGACTTAGGATTTAAAATTCCGGTAACGCCCACCGGTGCGTTTTATCTTTATGCCGATTGTTCGGCTTTTTCTGCCGATAGCTTTGCCTTTGCAAAAGACTTATTGGAAGAGGCTTATGTCGCGGTAACACCGGGAATGGACTTCGGGATTCATGCACCTGAAAAGCATATTCGATTTGCATATACGACCGACATTGCGCGGCTTGGGGAAGCAGTGGAGCGAATCGCGCGTTTTGTGGGGAAGTGAGTAGGTAAGACAATGAAGCGGTATAAGAGCTTCTAGCTAATACCACCACGGATACGGATAACCGCCGTGCCAATAAAATGGCGGCGGTTGAGAGTAGAAGAAAGCTCTTTGCGCTTCTTCTCTTCGTACAGCTTCTACATAAGTGTGCTGCATATAGTCCAACACCGGTGTTGGAACGCCTTCGTTATGCAGGTTGACGACGTCGCCGGCCGAGAGTTGGTAGACGGTTTCCGAATCTATCAATTTTTGAATAATGACTTCGGACGACATACCGGTTTTTGCCATGTTGACGACTTCATCCGGCGGAATGGGTCTAGGCTGAATAGTGGCACAGGCGCCAAGTAGTACGAATAAGCTCAGTAGTACACATTGTTGTAGATTAGAACTCATTTCATATTTCTCCGCGATTTTGAAAAACCGGCTGAGATGGCACCTCATTGTCAGACCGATTTTTCTATCGGTTGGTTCATTGGCACGCATGAATCGCATCGACTCGCTCTAGAGCGCTGCCGCTATAACTTCATTGGGCTTTCTCTATGAAAGTTGCCTATCAACGTTGTCCGTTCAAAACGTTGTCGACCAAGTTTTGACAAGCCGGTGGCAGTGGATCATCTTCCGCTGCGGCACGCTTGCCGGGAATGAAGCGCAACCGTTCATCATTGGTGAGACTGCGTTGTAATAGTTTGCCGCCTAAGGCGCATAGTTCATTTGCCGACGCGCATACAGCCGTATCGTATAAGGCCGCTTTGCCATCCGTTGATAGGACGGCATAACGAGCATTATTTCCCACTGCCGCTGACAATACGGGACTACTGTCTTCATTTAATGGCATCAATGTTTGCCATGCATTGATTTGCCGCAAGATCGCGTTTCCTTCAGCAATGCCGGACAGTAGACATTTGCCATTATCGGTAAATTGCGTGGCGACCACCGATGTATCGCTATTCAACGGAATCCAGCGTAACTCTTTTATCGGCTCGTGTCGGACTAACGGACCTACATCGGCTATTCGCAGCGGTCCGGACGCGTCACCCATCACCAGCAATTCGTCCGATAAAACGGCTTTGCCGTTGGGATTGAACGCTAATGCCGTGACCCGGCCGGTTAATTTCAATTCGGCTAATTGCTTTGCCGAGGCGACATCGAATAGCCGCACCGTGCCATCGGCGCTACCGCTGGCGAGGATGTTGCCGGCGCGGTGAAACGTCAACGCGGAAATGGGAGAGTCGTGTGCTTGAAATCGATTGAGTATTTTTCCGGTTGTGATGTCATGCAGCGTAATGATGCCGCTGTCGTGGCCTGCGGCAAGTTGGTTTGCTTGCGGTGCGATGGCTAATCGTATGGGCTTATCTATATTGCTGACATTGATTGTCATGGCCGGCGTATCGAGAGCACGCCATATATAAATGTTTCCGATGCTATTGGCGGCGGCGACGATGCCTTCTTTGCTCCACACCAGTGCCGGAACATCGCCCATAACAACAGGTTGTAATGGGCCGATCACAGCGCCGTTATCCGCGCGATGCAGTGATAATGGGCTATCTATACTTGCTAATAAGATTTGTTCTCCATCGGGCGAGAATGCCATTGCGCGTATAGGCGCATCGCTATCGATAGGATGTGCCGATGGCGGTCCTGCCAGTTTGGCCAATGCATGACGTAATGCCACTTCAGCCGTACCGGTTTGCCGCCGCGCATAACCCGCTAATCCTAAGAGAGCCGATAACTCGGGATCAGTGGACAACAAAAGATAAGCACGGCTGGCGAGTTCCAGCGACGCGACGGTGTCTTGTCTCTGCCGGGAAATCTGATCCACTCGTACCGTAACCAATGATGATGCAACGAGCGCGAATATCAATGCGGTGAATATGGTCCATAGCTGACGGCGCGCACGCCGGTCTTCGCTGTACAAAAGATCTTTGGACTTTCCATGCAATGGCGCGGCGATATCGAGAAAGGCATCGCGGAACGCCGGGCTTTTCAGCGAAAGCGGAGATGCGTGACGTGCTTGACGTAAATCAACCCATAACGGTTCTTCGCGAAAGGCGCCGCGTATGGATTGAGGCAATGCTGTCGTGGTGTTCCAATTGAAATCGCCGCTCGTGTTATCCCAGGCTAGCTCACCGCCGGTTACACAAAGAATCAACTGTGTTATCGAGCGTCGCTCAATCCACCAATCCAATTCTCGCCGCACCCATTCCGATTGCGCTGATGTAGGCGATGCGAAGAACAGCAGCCATTCGGACTGCTCCAGCGCTTGCTCGATGGCGGGCCATAGCGCCGGGTTGGCAGACATATTGGTCTTGTCGCGAAACACGCGCATGGCGTGCAAGCGGTACCACGGTTTTGCGAATCGATGCAGCGCGGAATGTATCGCTGCCGCTAATTGGCTATCCTCGGCGTGGCTATATGAGATAAATGCCTTGTAGGGTTTTTCCATAGAGAGCCACCACTAATTGATGTTCTTATAGGATAAAGCGAGACGCGGTGGATCACATCCCTGACGTAAAAGCGTCGTGACTGCTTTGTTTTACTTCGTTATGTGCTGTAGGGCTGATTTCGTGTTTGAATAGACTTCTTTCGCAACCTACTGCGTGATTTCGAAAGAAGTCGAATGTACGATATTTAGAGCGTCTAACAAAATGTCCCTGGCGTTGTTGCGTCTCCTTGCCATACTACTTGTACTGTCTGCGTCGACGCGCCTAGCCAGAGTCATTTTGTTAGACGCTCTTATTATCGTATTGCTACGAATTCAAAAAAGCCGCGTAATGCTCCGCTTTGATTTGCCGACCGGCGACTGCTCTACCTAGTCGCTGTAGCTTAGCGATATGATCCACCGAATCCATTTTCTGTACATATTCGGCCTTGATGTCTTCCAGTCCAAGTTTGTTCAATCCCATTTGCGTCACATCGGCGTCGTAGCGCATATACGTAAACAACTTGGACTTGGTCGGTCCTGCCGCGCCGATCATATCGCCGACTTCATTGTCGAGGTGCAAGCCGGCTTTGCAAGCGCCGAATACACGGCATAGAAAATCCTGCTCGTTTTTTGCGGCGTACATCAATGCCGGAATCAGCGTTTTCATTTCGTAGCCTAAATGCATATCGTTCGATTTCAGCTTATCGTTGGCGTCCGGATTTACGCCGGTGCCGATGGATACCAGCAGCATCTTGTCTTCGCCGGTTTCCCATTGCACACGATAGGGCTCCGCGGTGGCCATCAAGAAAGCTTGGAACGCGGGATTGTTGTACATGGTGACGCCGCCATCGACAAAGATATAAGTCTTCTTGCCCACGTCGACGACTTCCGGTGGAAAAAATGTCGGCGCGGCGGTACTTGCGCGCACCAATTTCCAGAGAGGTATATCGAGGTTGCAATCACAATGCGGCTCGTCGCGGCGAGCCGAGAGATTGTATTTGGCAAATGGATTGTTAGAAAGCGGCCACGGTGAATCGGTTGTCGCATTGCGCATGACCATCATCAACAGGGTTTGTAGTTTCGTATCGCCCAGCGTTGTTTTCTCGCCCAGTTCTTCTCTCAGTTTCAGCGAGAGATTGTCGTCGTCATATTTGTAATGCAGACGTTTTAACACCGATGCCGGATCGAACATGTCCTTTCCGCTATTGAGATAAAAGTCGCGAATGCGGGATACGGACATGCCGGTAGAGATACAAGCGGCGATGATGGCGCCGGTACTGGTGCCGGCAACGAAATCGAAGTAGTCGGCGAGCACAAAACCAGGACCCGCCTTCAATTCCTTGCGCAACATGTCTTCCAATCCGGCAAGTACTTCGATGCTGATCATGCCGAGAATTCCACCGCCATCCAGCGCGAGGATTTTCTTTTTGCCAGGTGCTCGAATACGTTGTTCTATTGTCATGATTGCCACCCCTCCTTATTAACTTTAACTGCAGTTATAAGTCGTTTGTATTAATGACATATGGCGGCCGGCTATGTTTCTTCATCCGGTCCACCATATCTTTTGTTCCACCGGGACCGTCGCCATCGCGGCCATTCCATAACGTGATGAAGAGAGCCCGTTCCGGACCGTATGCTAATGTGGTGAACAACATCCAGAGATTACTACGCGCAAACGGATTGCTATTTTTAGGCGCGGGACCAAGTACATCGGGTGCGATTAGGATCTTTACGCCTTTGCTTTCTTTGACCGAGTAGAAGCGATCGAGCCAGCGATTACCGCCGATGATGACGGAACGGTCGATGAATGCGGGCTCCGGCAAAGCGAGATATAACGTTAGCGGCACATCGCGGACAACACAGGCTTCGGCGAATAACAAATCGCCGCCGCAAGCACCGCCGCAAATCGCAATGTCATCCGGTCCCGCTTCCAATTCATCCAATGTGGCAGCGATGGCTTTTGCGGCGCTTTTTTCCTTCTCCGGCGGGAAGCGAGGTTCGCTACGGCCAGGGCGATCGATCATGTGGCCGCTGAATAAAATCACTTGGCGCGGTGGTTTCGGCGGCGCAATCAGCGATAATTCTTTTTGATAGATATCGAGTGCCGCTTCGACAATCTCGCTGCGGAAATTCAGATCACGCAAACTGCCGAGCTGTTGCCGCGATGAATCGAGGGCGAACCAATAGCGTTCGGCCGCTGCGCCGGCATGACGATAAGCGCGGATCGCTGTCGGCGCATCGCTGTTTAGTAACTCGAGATCGGCTAAACTTACGCGCGCCCAATAACTACGCGGTTCTTTTTCTAATGCGCTAAGGCAAGCCCATCGCACACCGCCTTCTAGTATTTGCATATCGACGGTATCGTCGTCGTCGATATTAAGATGACGGAGTAGATGGCGCAATATCGCGGCGTTGACGCCGGAGTAGTAATGCCGCGGATCGGTTTGAAACGCGGTTTGATAGGGCTCGATCGCTTCTCTTAACAATGCTTCCTGCGCACTTGCCGTGAGCCGCATGTCTGTACGGTTGCCGCCCGATAGCCGCCAGCGATTGACCCATTCGGTTTTGTGCACACGGCCAAGCAAAGACCAGCATTCCGGGTTATGGGGATGGCTATCGACGATATCGCGAATCCATACTTCCGCTTCATGATGTTTGTCGAGCCGCCCTAAAATGACGCCGATGTTGCATAAGCTTTCCAAATCGGTGGGGTCGATAGAGAGCACCGACTCGAACTGTTCCATAGCGAGATTGTATAAACCCAGCTTGAGCAAAGCCGTACCGGCTAATCGTCTGGCTTCTTTTCGCAGCACCCACGTAGGCGTTTCTTCGGCGAGCACTAATATATCGCCGGCACGGTTGCGGCGCCGGGCGACTTCAATGCGGTCACGCCAGTTTTCGTAGACACTCCAAAACTCGTTGGTATCGTCTACCTTCAATGACTTCCAACTGGGTTCTTGCAGGTAGTGCAAGCAGTTGTATACCGGGCTCACTTTCAAGCCGTGCCACGATTGAATGGTTTCGCTGGCAAAGTGGGAAAGGGCGGCACGATCGGCCGTCAACATATCGGGATCGGGAACACCGTTTTTACGGTGATAGCGCAGTACACGATCGGTGACGATATCGAAAGGCAAGCGTCCCTCACGGCAACCGATAACGACGACACCGCGCGCGCGTAACGCGTGCCTTACGCCGAGTTCGTACCATACATTGGGATTCTCGATGCTGACATCCACCAGCACCAAGTCGGCCAGTAGTAGTTCTTGAAACATGTCCTTGCGAATCTCGCCGGCGCGCATTTCCTCGTCGGCACGAAATGCTTCGAAGCCGGCCACTTCCAACGCCGGACGTACGAGTTCCGTATAAATCCGGTCGAAGTCGATCCCTTCTTTGACCCCGAACGGCATAGCCACAAACGCATGTAGTGCCATGATGAACCCCCGCGGTAACTTCGTTGGAAGTGACTACTGCTCATATGGTCTCTTCTCCCGCCCATGGGAGATGTACCGAGGGATGAGAGATCCAATAAGCCTATTACAATTACATAGGTGATTTCGAGGCGAAATAATCCAGGAATGCCGGATTATTCTCATCCGAAACTCAATTTTTACGCTGGTCTGAATTGGTTATAGCAAAGTTTTTTAAGGCTATGTATCGGATGATTAGGTCAAGAATGGCGCCCATGCCTTTGGAGGCTACGTGTATATCGCAGCCTATAGCTAAATCAGTAGTAATATTTGGTAGCGAGAGTCCATTTGTTTTTTGGATATTGGGAATGCAGGAACTTGAATGCCTCTTTTGAATAATTCCGTTGCGCTCCTTTTTTCTCAACGGTGCCGACGTCGCATTCATGTTGCGCTGACCCGACAAGGAAATGCAATGCCTTTGGGATCTCAGGGTCGGCCTTATTTTTCTTCGCCAATTCGATGACCTGAGGAACAAGGTACGCACTTCTCTTTGGAATCTTCCTGATCTGCTCAATTTCCTGGCGTGCTTCGTTCACGTGATCCAGAGAGAGAAATGGCGGTGCAATCGAACCAAAATTATCGACGGGCGCAGGGGCGAACTCGCATGACCAATATTCTCTGCCGGCATAGGCGCTGCCTTCTTGCACTTTGACGTGAGGGTATAACTCAGGTGTGTTGGCAAGGATGAACAAGGCTGCGGACTTCTTTTGCTCGACCGTAGCGGCTTTCTTATATAAGTCGTAAAGGTAGTGCGTAGTTTCTCGTCCCTTCATTAGATCATCGGTCACAGTGTCGGCAATGTCATACTTGCCTAAAATAACCGCGCGCGTCCAAATCATTTCGCTTATCCACTTCTCATCCAGCATCATCGACTTATAACGTAATAAATCGGCCAATGAAAACTGCTCGGACAGGTGCTTTGCAAAGTCGTCGTCAAAGACAGGGGCTGCTGCAGTAGTGGCTTTTTCTTCATTGGGTATTGGGGCGTCCCGAGTGTCATTTACTATCGTGCGTGGCGCTGCAGCAAAAAAATCCTCTACCGTTTTTGCGCTGGCCATTTTGAGCCGCAACCAACGATTTCGAATAGACGGTTGTAAAGGGCGAGCGATCATCGCATTGACGATGGTCTCCACATCATCAAATTTTTTCTCCGCCAGTGCGATTCTAGCCAGGTGAAACTGAAGCTGCCCGTATGCGGGCGAAGATTCAGTAATGCCGATTGATGCCTTTCGTTCCGCTTCCGTGATTTCGCCCGGTAAGACATTCGTCAGAATGGCCACAAGCCATTGCACGCCACCTGTTTTCTTCCAATTCGAGCGGGAGACTTCCAGTGCTATCTTCCTTAGATCTACGTCTTCTTTCGAAGTGGCAACCTGAGCGCGATCATAACCGGCCTGCCTTGCCCCAATCCAAGCGGTCATCGGTTCCTTTGCTCTAATCATCGGTGGGCCTTCAATCCTGTCGAGCAGAATCAAGTAATCCATAAGGGGTTGCCAGGTCGTATCGTTAATGGCTGCTTCCGATAGCAGCGCCGACAATTCCTCACGCCGCTCTTCCGGGCGCAACCTTACATCAACCCAGCTTATTAAAGACTTGGCTTGATCGCCGGGTAGCGATAACAATTCTTTGCGCGCCGTAGTGAGTAAAGAAATTACTTCTGCACTGGTGCCATCGCTTTTCGACAAACTTGCCTTCCGGAGTAAACATCTTGCTGCGATATATTTCCCTAGGGGCTGCCAAGGAGACTTTGCGTCTTTGGCGATATCCAGGTACATCGCTCGCGCTTTATCGTATCGGCCCGCATAAAAGAGCGCAGATGCTTTTTGGTAGGCCCAATCTTTAACCAAAACATCCGGGGCGCCGGATGGCAACGGCGATGGCAAGATCAGAGGGCGGTCTTGTTTTTGTCTATTGTTTTTGTCGGAGTCTGATGAACTGCAGTTGGCGAATACGGCGTCTTGGTTCGCGAGCCAGACGCTTCCCCATTTTTTTCCGAGATCCTTGTATCGTTGCTCCAGTGTTTGCGATGCTTTGACAAAAGCACCTTTATGGCAATTAAGAAAGTACATATACTCTCCACCCGAAGCAACGACCTCAAGGTCCAAATCAAGTTTCACATCCGGTCCATCAACGGCGCGTCGTGCCTCGTACCAAATGGCAACACCATTTTTATTGGCGTTACTCACCGAATCCCAATCAGTGGGCCCGTTACCTACCGTTCCGCCCTTGATGTTTAAGAGTTCGATATCGCGTTGACTTAACGGGTGACCGGTCAATGCGCGATATCCAAGATAGTGATAGATACGCCAGTATGCTGACGGCTCCAATGTGAATTTGCCGGCAGCGTAAATTGATAATTCTTGAGGCAGTACGCGGTGCTCGGGTGCAAACATATTTTCCATGTATTCGTCGATGCCGCTCGCATATCCGTTGGAAACCATAACGAATTGACTCGCAACAAAACAGCATAGGGAGTAGAGAAGTTTTGAGCCAAGTTTCATATGTTTCTCCTGTGTATGTTTTAGAGGCTGTTTGATATTTAATCGGTCTTGCGCAGGACGGTTTTTTATTGCATTAAGGTTTGCCAGTCTTTATTAGTCCAAGCCACCGGCGAGAAATAATAACGTCTTTTCACGGTCACGTTTTGCGTCGGTTCGTCCGTAGCGAATCCGATTGCGTTTTGGCAACGCTTTCTTGGGAATCTCTTTTCCGAAATCAGCAGGTCGCGTATAAGTGCTTCGTCTTTGGCCATGCGAAATGCCATCGGCACAATCTCGTCGGCTTGTATATCGGATAGCCAGAAATCTCCTGCGCACCACGATGCTAAGGCCGTCATGGACAACGCCTGTGTTTGGGGTAGTCTTGTTCGCGCCAGGGCCACCACTTCTTGCAAAAAGGATCGCTGTGATCTGCGTGCCTCGAAATCCAACTGGATCATCGGCGCTTGAGTGATTTTCGCGAATTTGAGCAACTGGTCGACAATGATGTCTCGCTGATCGTTACTTAAGCTCGGCGGATGGCGATAAGAAGCGTCAACGTGAATAACAGGGATAAGCGCCGTGTCGTTTCTTACTTTTAGAGGCTGAGCCCGCGGTCTGACTTTGGTTTGCTCACCCTCTAACATGACCGATGTCGCTACGTAAGCGACACCGATATCCGAGGGAAGCTCAGTAAAATTCTCCGGCCGTTCCCATGCCCAAACAATCTTTGGGGGAAGCTTGTTAAGCACAGGATGTTCCGTATGAGTATTACGGATACAGCCGCTTAACAACAGGGTTGTCGTGGCGGTCAGAGCAGCTAATTTTTTCGTTAGCGTTTGGGGCATGAGTAATTGCGGTGCAGTCGCTCCAAAGTTTATTGCAAGCCCGAATAGATCTCGAACAAGCTTTAAGGCCAATCGCCTCTGAGGCTGGTTACGATAGCGTGCAACTTCTCGGGCGTTGCTTCCGTAGCGGCAACCGCCGGCGCTCCCGCCAGTTCGATTCGCGACAGAATGCCTCGTGGAATACGCATGGCGGTGCCGCTTTTGCGGCTGAAGAAACTTCCCCAAAGTCCGCGTACTGCAAGTGGAATCACCGGCACCGCCCGGCGGTCGAGGACTCGTGTTATGCCGGGGCGGAACGGATTGATGTTTCCATCTTTGGTGATTTTTCCCTCAGGGAAAATACATACGATGTCACCGTCGGCTAAGGCTTTGTCCACTTCTTCGAATGCGTTCGCCAAGATTTCCGGATTTTCTTTGCCGGAAGCAATGGGTATTGTGCGTGCGGTACGAAAAATGAAGGAAAGAAATGGCACGTTGAAAATATGATGATCCATGACGAAACGAACGGGGCGAGGACATTCGGCAATGATAATCAGCGCGTCGACGTAGCTCACATGATTGCATACGAGAATCGCCGGACCCGATTCCGGAATATGCTCGAGCCCGGTTGTTTTTAAGCGATAGAACGTGTGCACCCACAACCACACGATGAAGCGCATCAAGAATTCAGGCACTAGCGTGTAGATATAAACAGCCACTAGTGCATTGAGAACGGCAGTGACGAGAAAGAGCTGCGGTACGGTGAGCTGCAGTTTGCCGAGCAGCAGGATAGAAAAGCCTGCCGATGCCACCATGAAAAGTGCGTTGAGAATATTGTTTGCCGCGATGATGCGCGATCGATGGCTTGGTGCGGAGCGGGTTTGAATCAACGCATAAAGCGGCACTATGTAAAAGCCGCCGAATACACCGAGCATGACCAAGCTCAATATAACGCCCCAGCTATTCGGTCGTGCTAAGAACGCTAGCGCACCCAACGGCTCGCCGCTGATTGGCGCTGGTGTAGCGTAATAAAGTAACACGGCGAAGACGGTGAGCCCGATGGAGCCGAATGGTACGAGGCCGATTTCGATTTTGCCGCTGGATAATTTTTCGCAAAGCAGAGAGCCGGCACCTATACCGATGGAGAATAACGTCAGCAGCAAGGTGTAAACTTGTTCGTTGCCATGCAGCGTTTCACGGCTGTAATGCGGTAACTGCGCGAGAATCGTTGCGCCGAAAAACCAAAACCATGAATTTCCCAGCAACGATAAAAAGACCGCTCGCGTACTACGGGCGAATGCCAGATTGCGCCATGTTTCCGTGAATGGATTCCAATTGATTTTTAGCGTAGATGCAGGGGGCGGCGCATGGGGCACTTTACGGCTGGTGAGATAACCGAGAAGCGCAGTAACAATCAGAATGGCCGACGTCATCCATATGCCGTTATCGGGATTGCCGATCAGCACGCCGCCTACAAGAGTGCCGAGCAGAATGGCGACGAAGGTGCCCATTTCCACTAATCCATTGGCGCCTGTTAATTCTTTTTCCGCTAGATGCTGAGGCAAGATGGCGTACTTGACCGGTCCGAATACGGTCGAATGGGTGCCGAGCATAAATAGCGCCGTTAGCAGCAGCGGCAGACTTTTCGTGGCGAAGCCGATCGCGCCTACGCACATAATGGAAATTTCGAAAAGCTTAACGAGACGAATCAGCCGGGATTTTTCATACTTGTCGGCGAGCTGGCCGCTGGTGGCGGAGAAGAGAAAGTAGGGCAGGATAAAAAGGCCGCTCGCTAGATTCGCTAACGTGGTGGAATCCATGGCGGTCATCTGGGCCGCATGGAAGGTGCCGAGAATGATGAGTGCGTTCTTGAAGACGTTGTCGTTAAAAGCACCGAGGAATTGCGTCCAAAAAAACGGCGCGAAACGTTTTTCCTTGAGCAAGGAAAACTGATTCGGATGATCACTCATTATTATTGCCCCTCTTATTCGCCAGCAGAACGTCCCGCAGTTTACACGAGTAAGCGGTGAGGTTTTGTATCTTAGGACTTACGCAAAACCGCCCCAGCGGCGTTGCTTCTCCTTGCCGTACTTACTTGTACTGTCTGCGTCGGCGCGTCTTGCTGGGACAATTTTGCGTAAGTCCTAATATCTGAACAGTGCGGTACAAATGAAGAGCGGCCATTTGATTTTATGGCCGCTCTTCTATTCTATTGACGCTCGCTGCGAGCGGCAGCGAGAGGGTTTGTGGAGTGAGTCTATGTTGCTATCGATAAGATTTAATATGGGAGAGGATGGCGGAAATGGATTCGTCCAGATTTTCCGCATTGACCCAGAAGAAGACCTCTTTGCCTTCCTTGCAACTTTCCAGGACACCTGCTTCCCGCAGGATTTTAAGATGATGCGAAACGGCCGACCGGCTCAAGGTTGATACCGATACCAATTGCCCTACGTTTAAGCGTTCGCCTTTTTCGAAGGTCAGCAGAATCCGTTGCCGGTGTTCATCGCCAAGTGCGGTGAAGACACGAGAAATATTGCGCCACGGATCCGGGATTTTGCGAGTGTAGTCTGTATTCATAGCTATTCGCTTTGTTGTTGAATAATCGTTTGGTGAGTTCTATCAACTTGTGACGAACTCGGTTAATCAAGCGCCATTCCCCCAAGGCGTACTGCTAGCACCTCAACCGCTTGAAAAATGTTCGCCGCCTATTTAGGCTGGCGAAACAAATATCACTGCGGATTTTTGTTTCACCCTTGGCGGGAAACCAAGGAAGGATCGATTTCCGACCCTTATTACCTACTTGTTCAAAAGGTTATCAACTAAGGTTGGAAAACGATGTGAGCCTGCGCACATAACCAATCAATTAATTGTATGAAACCGTTTTAGTGCGAGTTGGAACGGCGTAGCCTAATGGCATTCCATGTCGTCTAGAGGATTAGAAAATGGACTCTCTTGAAAATCCGATGGGAACCGACGGTTTCGAATTCGTCGAATACACCGCGCCTGATAGCAGAGCGCTGGCGGTTTTATTCGAGCAATTGGGCTTTTCCGCGATCGCTCGGCATCGGTCGAAAGATGTGACGCTTTATCGCCAAGGGCAAATCAATTTCATTTTGAATCACGAGCCGGATAGCTTCGCACAGTCTTTTGCGCGAGTGCATGGTCCGTCGGTGTGTGCGTTAGGCATACGTGTTCGCGACGCTGCGGCCGCATACGAACGAGCAGTATCGTTGGGTGCTAAACCCTATCAGAGCAAGGTCGGGCCGATGGAGTTGAACATTCCAGCGATTCGGGGAATCGGCGGCTGTTTGGTTTATTTGATCGACCGTTATGGTACACAGTCCATTTACGATGTGGATTTCATCCCCTTACCCGGCGCATTTCCTGCGCCGGTCGGCGTGGGGCTCGCTTTCATCGATCATTTGACCCATAACGTGCAGGCAGGGCGTATGGATGTATGGGCGGAGTTCTACGAAAAATTATTCAACTTTCGTGAAATCCGCTACTTCGATATCAAAGGCAAGAAGACCGGATTAACATCGCGTGCATTGGTGAGTCCATGCGGCAAGATCAAGATCCCCATCAACGAACCTTCCGATAATAAGTCGCAAATTCAAGAGTACTTGGATGCTTATCACGGTGAGGGCATCCAGCACATCGCGCTATCCACGGAAGATATTTTCGGTACCGTCGAGCAATTGCGAAAACGCGGCGTTGCTTTCATGGATACGCCGGATAGTTACTACGACATGATCGATGCGCGATTGCCCGGCCATGGGCAAAACATAGCGCTGATGCGCGAGAATCGCATTCTGCTGGATGGCGAACCGATCGATAAAACCGGTAAGGAGGATTTGCTGTTGCAGATTTTCACCGAGACGGTCATCGGTCCTATCTTCTTCGAAATCATTCAGCGGCGCGGCAATGAAGGCTTCGGCGAAGGTAACTTTCAAGCGCTATTCGAAGCTATCGAACGAGATCAAATGAACCGAGGCGTTGTCTAGTCGGTCAAGCTGGAAGAGACTGCATTTTCATCCGCATCGACGGTGCTGCTAAGCCTCAAATTTACAGGCTCGCCCATATGAAACACAGTTAGTTGACCGGGCATCATTTGCGTCCATAACTCATCATCGGTCAGCGGATGCGTAGCAATGACGGCAATCTTATCGTCCGGCCCGGAGAGCGCGCTGAAGTCTACCGTTACATCTTTGTCGATCAAATGCGCTGTGGTAAATGGCGAGCGGCGCAATACATAGTGAAGATGATCGTAGCAATAGGTATAGAGAAACTCGCCGTTGGAAAGCAGAAAATTGAATCGGCCATAATGCGACAATTCATCGCCGAGCTGTTTCAGTAGCGGATAGAGTCGCACGCTGTCTAGGGGCGCTGCCGAAAACTCAACGCGCAAGTGTTCAAGGATATAACAGAAAGCCCGTTCGCTATCGGTGCCGCCTACCGGTTTAAATTGACTATTGAGCCGAGGATAGAAATCCTTGAGGTCGCCATTGTGTGCGAATAGCCAATATTGTCCCCACAACTCCCGCATAAACGGATGACAGTTGGCCAATGCCACGGCACCCTGAGTCGCGCGGCGAATATGAGCGATGATATTCGTCGAATGAATGGGGTAATGCTTGATGAAGTCGGCCAATTGCGACTCGATGGTAGATTTCGAATCGATGAATACGCGGCAGCCGTTGCCTTCGAAAAAGCCTATACCCCAGCCATCTTTATGGGTATCGGTAATTCCACCCCGCTGACTGAATCCTTGAAAGGAAAAACAGATGTCGGTGGGAATATTGCTATTCATTCCGAGCAGTTGGCACATAGCGCTTCACGGAAGTTGGTAATGGTGGAAATTGGTACGACTCCGGTCACTATAAATTATTTCCTGAATCGGGAAATAATTTATTCGGAGCTCTATAGTAACATCGTTACGCTATTTCCTGGCGAGCTGCTAGTGTAGTCGAGCATGCCGTCAAATAATCGGATTCGAAACATTATTAAGGGGCTCTCTGGCAATCATGTCTAATCGCACATTCACACTCGAAGAACCGCTTTATCAATATCTTCTTTCGGTATCATTGCGCGAACCGGATCTATTGCGCGAATTGCGTGAGGAGACGCGGCAATTGTCTAATGCGGGGATGCAAATTGCCCCGGAGCAAGGGCAATTCATGGCGTTTCTTGCACAGCTTATCGGTGCGAGGAAATGCATCGAAGTAGGAACATTCACGGGCTATAGCGCGCTCTGTGTCGCCATGTCGCTGCCGGCTGACGGCAAACTCGTCGCTTGCGACATCAGTGAACCGTGGACCTCGATCGGTCGCCGTTATTGGGAGCGGGCCGGGGTTGCCGATCGGATCGACTTGCATTTGGCACCGGCGCAAGAAACGTTATCCGCGTTGTTGCAGCGAGGTGCCGCCGGTACGTTCGACTATGTGTTTATCGATGCGGACAAAACCGGTTATTCCACCTACTACGAATTATCTTTGCAGCTATTGCGTCCCGGCGGTTTGATTTTGGTAGATAACGTGCTATGGGATGGGAAAATCATCGATTCGGCCAGCGATGACGAAGATACGAATGCATTGCGGGCATTCAATGAAAAGCTATATCGCGACGAGCGTATTTTTCTCAGCATGGTTCCAATCGGAGATGGCCTGACATTGGCGAGAAAACGTTAATGGCAATTCATTTACGACCATCTGTTCCTCGTTAAGATCAATTCATTCTGCGAAATCTTTTTGTTATGATCTAAAGTCATTTCTCTTTGTCCTTAGTATTAGACTAAAATTGTCTATACGCCGTTTCCGCTGATTATTTCTGTACCGCATTCACTATCGAGAACAACTCTGCTTGCGTCGATCGATTGGCAGTGTTGTTCTCATCAATATTAGGGAACTTCCGAATAGAGTAGCGAATCGAGTTTGAATCGAGTTCTAGCCAACTTGCACAGTTGTTTATTCAGATATTCCATAGATAAAACATCGAACGGATGATGTCATGACCACTATCGTTGTCGTCAAGAAAAACGGCCTAGCTACCATCGCCGCCGATTCCCTTACTACGTTTGGGGCGACTCGATTATCGCCGGATTATGATGCTGCATACGACAAGATTCAGCGCTTCGGAGACACGTATTTCGGTATTGCCGGTAGCGCGGCCCATCACTTGGTGATCGAAAAAATTTTTCGCAAGGCGACAGATTTAAGCTTCAACGGAAAAATGGAAATCTTCGATTCGTTTTCTAAAATCCATCCCTTGCTTAAAGACGATCACTTCCTCAATCCGAAGGAGGAAGAGGACGATCCGTACGAATCTAGTCAATTAACTGCAATGATCGCGAACAAAAGCGGTATCTATGCGGTCTACTCGATGAGAGAGGTATTTGAGTTCAAGCGTTTTTGGGCAATCGGTACCGGACGAGAGTTTGCTTTAGGTGCTATGTACGCCGTCTATGAGCAGGCATCTACCGCTGAAGAAATCGCTCGTGTTGGGATACAAGCCGGTACGGAATTCGATAGCGCTTCCTCGATGCCGATGACTTTTTACAACGTAACCCTCGAAAAGACAACGTAGGCTGACCCCAATAAGGCGGCGAAGAGGAGACACATGGAAGAATATAACCCTTTCGAATCCGGCAGCCATGCCAATCAAGAGAACCCCAATGTTCGTATCGATAAATGGTTGTGGGCTGCTCGATTCTTTAAAACCCGCGCGTTAGCCATTCAAGGTGTGGATACCGGCAAAGTGCTGGTAAACGGCGAACGAGTGAAGCCGGCAAAGAACGTTCATGTCGGCGATACCTTGACTGTGCGGCGCGGACCTTATGTGTCCACCATTGTGGTGAAGGCGCTTTCATTGCGCCGTGGCCCGGCGGCGGATGCACAAAACCTGTTTGAGGAAACCTCCGAATCAATCGCCGGCAGGCAAGCGACGGCCGATCGATTGGCGCAGGAGCCGCAACAAGATATGCATGGACGTCCGACTAAACGGGCTCGTCGTCAGATTGGCCGCTTTACCGAGCGGTATTAACGCCGTCGATTAGCGCCGGCATTGAATTGATTGCGGGAATGATTTCCCGGCTTCGACGCTGTGCCTATTCGAGCGTCGTCGCTTGCGTTGGATGTTCGGCATAGATTTCATGCTTGCCGCGGCCTTCTGTTTTTGCCTTGTATAAAGCGATGTCGGCTTGGTGTAGCAGTTCGTCCGCGGTAATCGATGTATTGTTGAAACAAGCTATGCCAATGCTGGTGGAAATCGGAATTAACTGATTATTGATAGCGAACGGTTCGCGCATCGCATTCTGAATAGTCGTAGCAATGATGGCGGTATCCGTGCGATTTTGCAGCCCTTCGGCGATAACGGTAAATTCGTCGCCGCCTAACCGCGCGACCGTATCGATCGAGCGTAGGCTCTGTTTAAGCCGGTCGGCGAATTCCCCCAATACGGCGTCTCCCGAAGCGTGACCGAGGGAGTCGTTAATGGTTTTGAACCGATCGACATCCAGATACATTACCGCCATGATTTTTCCGGTGCGTTTGCTTCGCTCGATCGCTTGGTGCAGGCGGTCGAAGAAAAGTGCGCGATTGGGTAGACCCGTCAGCGAGTCGTATTGCGCCATGCGCAAGAGATTTTCCTCGCTTGATTTTTCTTTTGTGATATCGCGCGATGTGACGAAGATGCTAGTGCCAACGCTGGTTATTTGAAGATGAATCCAGGTTGCCGGCGTCGAAAGCGGATCGAATTGAAAATCCTCGGCTAGCGACTCGCCGGTTTCTCTCACGCGTTTGTATTTATCGAATAGTCCATTTGATAGGCTTGCCGGCGACAAATCGCTTAGTCGCCCGCCGATGATTTCGTTTTGATCTGCCCGGAGTGTTTTCCGGCCATGCTGATTAACGTAAACAAATCGAAAATCGACAACACTTCCCTGTTCGTCTTGCTCGCTCTCGAGGATGTAAAACGCATCCAAGCTGCTTTCTGCAGCCGCTCGAAAGCGGGCTTCGCTTTGTTGAATAATGCCAAGCGCTTGGTATACCCGGGCGACCAATGGACCAATTTGGAGGCGAAGCAACCAGGTGCCCCCAACAATAAGAAGCAGAAGTAGCGGAACGACGATCTGGAACTGTTCACGAATCGGGCGATAGATTTCTGTCGTATCCATTTTCAGAACCATACCGATTCCTAGATCCCCTATTGGGCCGAAAGCCGCGATGACTTGCTGATGGCGATAGTCCCGGGTTTGCATAATTCCAGTTTCATGGTCTAGGGCGTAGGTCATTGGTAGCCGCGAGCCATCAACGACGCCACTAGGAATGCTGAATACTTCCGGTTTAAGTCGCTGTGGAAAACAAAGGATTTGCCGCTCCCGTGGACCGCATATCCCCATTTCACCCGTTTCACCCCAGCTTTGTTCCTCGCTAATCATCTGGGTCAATGCCGGCAGGGGTTGTTCGGTGAGTATGCTGCCGACAAGGCCCTCTTCATCAAAAAGCGAAAGCTTTACGAGAAGCCGGTAGCCGTCTTTCCAGATAAGCTCTGCACCATTCAGGTTTGCCAATTTGATTGATAATTCCGGATCTGTAGTGAAGTGTCCGGTTGAGCTGACGATGCTTTTAAGATTCGATACAGCGATTGCCGAAAAGCCATGAGGAAGAAAGCTGTGCAGATTTTCGTCTATTTCGTGCAAGGCATGTATATCATTGGGCGCTTTTTCCAAACGCCTTATGAGAGGGGCAAAATTGGGTGTTGCCGCTACCATGTTGGCGCGCTCAAATCGAAGGTGGAGGTGATTGCTGAAAAACACTATTCGATCTTGATGCATCCGGGACAAATTTTGCCCTATTTGCTCTTCCATTCGTTTTTGTAGAACGGTAAAACTGCTCAAGCCGGCAATCGCCGCTACCAGAGTAAACGCAAATGCGGCGGTACCCAAAATCCGCCTTCGTTCAGCAGACTCGTCCCGGGGTTGATTCCAGACCGCATCGGTCCAGCTAAGCCATAATCCGATACCTAGCACCGTCATTCCTATGGCCGAATGTAATGCCATGCGAGGAATGCCGTACCAGTTATACAAAAACTCCAATTGCAGAAAGTAGCCGAGAACACCCGCGACCCCGACCAGTACTATGCCGCCGCTGAGCCAACGTAATAAACCGGCATAGCGCGATATTTCGGCACGGGGCATTAATACCAGCGTGATGCCTGTCAGCATAAAGCCGAATGCAGTATTCGGCGCCATCCGGCCGGGATAAGGATTACCTTCCGGAAGCCAACTATGTAGGCTTACCCAGTCGAAGATTTGATACGAGGTGAAGTTCTCCACGAATAGGAGAGTCGCGAATGTTGCGAGGAATAAGCCGACTGCGGTTTGCAGCTTTAATCGAAGCGATTCTACAAAATGCGGCAGGAAAATCGCTAAGCCGCTTAAAACGAAACACGCCGCCGTATTGGTTACCATGGCTGTAAAGCCCGGTACGATTTGCGCCAATCTTGGAATACGAAAGAGCCAGCCGATCAATGCACTGGCTCCAAGCAGCGCTATAACAATACCGCATGCTATGGCTGCGGATGCTTTATTCGTCCGCTTGTCCATGAAAGCGTTTCATTATCTCGCCGCCTTTCTTTTTCGCAAAAGAAGATGTGGAAGAAATATTAAGTCGAAATCCACTCTAGAGAAAATACCGCAGCAAAAAAACTTGTGAATCGCCGATAAGAGTGCAATTCACCGTCGATATGACTTTATAAACGTGGTTAATGTTATAGCTAATACGTTTCTCTAAGATTTAAGCGTAAAAACATAGCCAAGTGCTGTGATGGCGCGCACGATAATCGCCATTCCTTGCGGTACATGCTCGGGATTGCCCCTTACGCTCAATTCAACCTCGCGGCCGGTGGCGGTATAGCGCGGAAGACTGGATACTTTAACGTCTTCGAATTGCGCCAAGACGGCATTCATCGCATCGATCATATCCGACTCGGGCGCATCGGGAACAACGATGATCTCTTCGCTTTGCGGCGTTTGATGTTGCAAATGCCGGTAATGGGTATCGAGTACCCACTCCATCATGGGCCATGCCATTTCCGGAAATCCGGGTAAGAAGTAGTGATGTTGTAAGCTAAATCCGGGAATTCGATTGAATGGATTCGGTATGGTCGCGCTGCCTTCAGGGAATTCTCCCAAAAGAATTCTTTTCGGATAGGCGTCGGCGCCGAAGCGTGCTTCGATTTCTTTAACGGCATCCGGATGGCGATAAAGGTTTACGCCCGCCGCTGCGGCGGCGCATTGTCGCGTGTGATCGTCCGGTGTGGCGCCGATACCGCCGAAGCTAAAAACAATATCGTTGGTGGCGAGCGTTCGTTTGAGTGTCGCGGTAATGCGTGCCGGATCATCGCCGAGATAATTCGCCCAGGCCAACTCAACGCCGCGCTGCGCGAGAATATCGATGACTTTAGCTAAATGCTTGTCTTGCCGTTTGCCGGATAGTATTTCATCACCAATGATTATCGCCCCGAATGCCGGCATCATAGTTTGACCGCTGGGTTCATCGTGTAATGACCCTCTAAGCTTGCCTTATCGAGTATGTGTCCTTCGATTGCTCGCAACACGTCGGGCGCAGTGAAGTTGCCCCGTACAGGGACTTTATCGATATCCAACGCATACAGCGTAAACACATACCGGTGCGGAATCGAATCGTTCCATGGCGGGCAGGGGCCATCGTAACCGAAGTAATCGCCGCCCATGTCGTGATCGGCCGCGAACCATCCCGTGTAATCGTTAAGCCCTTGCCGTGTTTCGCGCGGACCCATCGGACCACCTTTGCCCTTTGGCACAACTTTACTGGAGAATTCGCCTTTGCCGATCGGTCCGTTGTTTGGGGGTAAATCGATTAACGCCCAATGATAAAAATTAACTCGCGGCAAATCGGCAGGAACGGTGCGTTCTTCGTTGTTTACGTCATCGCCTCGGCTCGGCACATCCCGATCGACGCATATCAACGCCAATGATTTGGTGCCTTCCGGCAAACCGGTCCACGCGAAGTCTGGGTTGAGATTGCGAGATAGCGCCACATGCTTCTTTGCATCGGGTACACAAAAGGCGCATTCGGCAGGAATGGCGGCATTGTCGGTGATACAAGTACTGATAAGTTTCATATCGATTTCTCCATGGATACAGATGAGACACTACTTCATTGATAGCATAGGGACTCCCTTCAGTTACCCTTCGCTGTCCCCTCTCTTCTTGGGTCCGCCGCACCGATCCACCCCTTTGCGGTTCGCCAAAAGGCATGTACACCGCTATTCATTTCCATGAATTTGACCGAATGGCCAAGTGTTTCGAGCTGTGAAGCCAGCGGCTCCAAGCCATGATCTTTTTCCAATTCGGTTGGCCCGTTACGGCTACCGAAGTTTGGACCATCGATGGCATGCGGAAGATCCAGTTGCCAATCGATCAAGCCGACGGTGACTTTAGCTGCGTGATTGATGATCGCCGAGCCGCCGGCGGAGCCCAATGCGCCCAGTAAATTATTTTTTTCATCGAAAACGAATAGCGGTGCCATTGCGCTGCGTGGTCGCTTGCCTGGTTGAACACGATTAGCAACGGGAACACCATCGACCGTTGCTTTGAATGAAAAATCGGTGAGTTGATTATTCAGCATAAAGCCGCGCACCATGATGTGACTGCCGAAGCTGTAATCGATGCTTTGCGTTAGCGACACGGCATTGCCTTGTGCGTCTACGATAGAAAAATGGGAGGTGGCTGGCAATTCCATCGCCTCGGTAAAAGTGACTTTTTGTTTGCTTGTAAGTTCTCCCGGCGCAGCGTGTCTCATACTTTTTTTCGGATCGATTAGGCGGCTACGCGCTTGCAAGTATTCGCGGTCTAGCAATGGCCGGACAGGCACATCGATGAAATCGGGATCGGCGATAAATGCGTCGCGATCCGCAAAGGCGAGCCGGCCCGCTTCGCTGAATAAATGCACTGCGTCGGCAGACATCGGCGGAAGGGCTGCCATATCGAAATATTGCAATATGCCTAGCATCTCTAATACGGTGACGCCGCCGGAAGAGGGCGGCGGCATGCCGCAAAGCCGATAGGTTCGATAGGGCCCGCAAACCGCTTCCCGCGCACGAGCGCGATAACGGCCCAGGTCGTCGATGGCAAGTTTGCCTGGGTTGTGTGGATGATTTTGCACGGCGGCTACGATATCTCGGGCAATCGCACCGGTATAAAACGCATCGGCGCCGTCATGGGCGATGCGCCGCAGTGTCGCGGCGAACTGCGGATTGCGAACCGTTTCGTTGGCCGTTAGCGGCGTGCCGTCGGGATGAAAAAAGTAAGCGGCTGCAATCGGATCGGTTTTCAATCGAGCCGCTTCAGCTATTAATTGACGCGCGGTGCGTTGCGAAAGCGGAAAGCCTTTTTCAGCCAAATGAATCGCTGGTTCGAATAACGTTGCCCAGGCTAGCTTGCCGTGACGGGCATGGGCTACTTCGAGCATGCGCAACAAACCAGGAACACCCACCGACCGACCGCCGATTACTGCGTCGAGAAACGGTAAGGGTTTGCCGTCGTCGCCGAGAAAAAGATCGGCCGTAGCCGCTTCCGGTGCGGTCTCGCGACCATCGTAAGCAACGATCGATTTACCGCGCCCATCGAAATAAAGCAGGAATCCGCCGCCACCGATGCCCGACGATTGCGGCTCGACGAGGTTCAGCACCAGCGAAGTGGCAATGGCGGCATCCATCGCATTGCCACCGCGCTTAAGCATCGTAAGGCCCGCATCGACCGCCAACGGATGCGCGGCAACGACCATTTCGCGTTTGCCGTAAGCGGGTTGTTTAATCGCATAGCCAGTCGCGATTTCGGGCGCTTGTTGTGCCGCCGCGATGGGCAGCAGCAACATGAGCGATAACGCATACGCCAACCCTTGGTATTTCAACTTCATCGGCTATCCCCTCCGGCGTTTTATGCGCAGTTATGATTAAGCCTTATTTTTTCTTTCGTTTCGTAGCCATGCTTAAGTGATGCGGCAGTAAATTTTATCCTTCGCGAACAAGAAGTTTATGTTCTGAATAGAGTCGATAATTCGCCGGCTAAACTACACCAAGCCACCCTTTTCGGCGCTCTATTTGCTGTCCCTCTTCGTTATCCGGGATTTTGAAATAACACGTGTCCGTCGGTGCAGCTTGAAGCGTCACATTGAACTGCATTAGTTCATCGCGCCGAAAGGTGTGCACATTCACAGTTGCGCCGACAGAATAGCCGGCGATGCGCCCATCCAGATTGCCGCCGCTGACTTTCAGTCCATCGACAGCAACGATGATATCACCGGCGGAGAGACCCGCTGCTTGGGCAGCGCCGCCATCATAGACGTTTTGCAATTTCGCTTCGCTACCGCCGCTGACTTTTACGCCGAGTACTGCGCGTGGTGACGTTTCCGCTTTTGTCGATGGTTTACCGCCGCTGTCGGCTGCATTTTCCGCAGCCCTGAGAAACATATTGACGCCGAATTCGGCAAGCAGCGGCTGCAGTGGAAGATCTTCGGTGCCATAGACCGCACGATTGAAAAAGTCGCTTAGATCGACCCCCGCGATTTCTGCCGAAATTTTTTCGATCTCGCCTTCCGATACTCCGATGCCTTGGCTGCCGTAGCGCTGCCAGAGCGTTCGCATGACATCATCGAGCGATTGGCCATTGTTCGTTGCCGTTCGAATCGTGAGATCAAGCGCCAGCGCGGCAAGAGAACCTTTCGCGTAATAGTTGGTTACCGAATTGGGCGCGTTTTCGTCTTGGCGGTAATACTTTATCCAGGCATCGAAAGAAGACTCAGCAATGCTTTGCTTCAATCTGCCGCTACCTCGTAATACCCGTGTGACGGTTTCCGCGAGGAGCGCGAGATATTGTTCCACGCTGATGCGACCGGTTCTCAACAGCACCAAATCGTCGTAGTAAGACGTAATGCCTTCGAACGCCCATAGTTGCCGAGTGTAATTCTCTCGCGTGAGATCGTAGGGCATGAAGGCGGCGGGCTTGATCCGCTTCACGTTCCACGTATGAAAATATTCGTGACTGGCGAGGCCGAGAAAGGTGCGGTATTTATCGCTGCGTTCCTTGTCGGTCGCTTTCGGCAAATCGTCGCGTGAGCAAATCAGCGCCGTGCTGGCGCGATGCTCAAGGCCGCCGTAGCCGTCATCCACCGCCATCACTAGAAAAACATAATGATCCATCGGCGCTCTAGGTGTTTCACCGGCTTCGTTGTCGAAGAGACGGATTTGGTATTCGCAAATGACTTTCAAATCGTCGGTTAATCGCTTGAGGTCCGCATTGTGCCGCCCGGTAATAGCTACATCGTGGGGGACGCCGCAGGCGTCGAAGCTGGCCAAGGTGAATGCTCCCATTTCGACAGGATGATCGATCAACTCATCGTAGTTGTCGGCCCGATAACGACCGAAGCCGAATGGCTTCGCATCCAATCGTGATAACGCCGTGGCTACTTGCCATGTGCGATAGCGCTCGCCTTCCGGCGGCAAGATTTCCACTTCGACGGCGTCCATTTCGTGGCCGTGGACGCGCAGGAATACGCTAGTGCCGTTGAAAAAGCCGTGAGTGTCGTCGAGATGGGCGGCGCGTACCGATAGATCCCAGGCATATACCTCATAGGTCAGCGTGAGAGGTCCGTCGGCGGGGGCGCATTGCCACGTGGTTTTGTCGGTTTTTTCCGCCTTAATCGGTTGGCCGTTAGCATTGGCTTTCAGCCAGACGATATTGCGCGCGAATTCACGAATCATATAGCTCCCCGGAATCCATGCCGGCAGAGAGACGATTTGTCCTGCCGGATCCGGGTGCGGGATCGTGCAACTAATTTCGAATAGGTGTGCGCCGGGTTGGCGCGGGACGATACGGTACTGGATCGAAGAATTGGCCATATGATTGATTCGGCAGGGAAGAGATAACATTATTGCATAGGCGGAGAGGGTGTAGCCCATGGTGCATGGATAACCGATTCAGTCATTAGGCTTCTTTGTAACCTACTGCGCAGTCTCAATCTGGAGTCGCTCGCTACGGTTTCGAAAGAAGTCTATTTTTTTCGAGGTCAACCATTAGGCTAAGCGGATCGTTAATTTACTTCTCTGCCGGTAAAAGGAGATGGAAAATGAACAAGCTTTTGACCATGGCAGCTTTTGCTGTCGCGATGTTGGCGACGCCCATTGCTCATGCGGGCGACGAAGTTCTCGGTGCAGTCATCGGCGCCGGTATAGGCGCGGCGGTCGGTAACAATGTGAATGGCCGTAATGGCGCTATCGTCGGCGGTGCCATCGGTGCCGCAGCGGGCGCTTCGGTGGCTAGCAATCGTTATCACCATGGTGGCGTCAGCACCTCGGTATATGTCGGTGGGCCAACTTACTATGCTCCCCCACCGGTTTACTATGCACCGCCACCCGTCGTGGTTTACCAGCCTCATCCGGTTTACTACGCACCGGCCCCTGTTGTTTATGCTCAACCGGTTTACTACGAGCGCTACCATCGCCATGGGCATCATCACCATTGGCATGATTGAGACGATTGAGCAAAGCGCCTAACGAAGACGCTAATCCGAGGCGTTCAATGAATTGCCCGGATTTAGCGGCATTGTAAGTACGTTTTGTCGGGGGACTCGCTTTAGGTCCCAATGTTCCAGCGCCCATTGCCATAGCTCATTGAGTGATAACTCGCTCGGCGGCGTTTGCCCAAGCAACGCCAAGCAGTGCCGTAGCGTATTCGCAGCGTTGACTGAATCGACTGGCGTTGCGCCGGTTTGTTTCGATAATTTTTCTCCCCTTTCATTCACCATTACCGGCAAATGCGCGTATTGCGGTGTGCCATACATTAGCAATTGCTGTAGATAAATTTGCCGCGGCGTCGATAGCAGCAAATCAGCACCACGGACTATATGGGTGATCCCTTGCTGTGCATCATCGACAACGACAGCGAGTTGATAAGCGATTGGTCCGTCGGCCCGTTTGATCACGAAGTCGCCGATGGCCTCGTTTACATTTTGTCGAATGGGGCCTTGCACAGCGTCGTTGAATTCGATGTCTTCGTTTTTAGTGAGTAGCCGTATTGCGCGTGCATAGCGATGAGGCGCAAGGCCTTGTCTACAAATGCCCGGATAAATGGCTCCTTCCACACCGTGCATACTCGAATCGGCGATTTCTTTACGCGTGCAGGCGCACGGATACGTCACGGCCAGTGATGCAAGATGCATGAGTGCGGCTTCATAAAGCGAAGTGCGCTGACTTTGATAGACCGGCTCTCGATCCCATTCGAAGCCAAACGCTTCCAAGGTTTTCAGAATATCGCTCGCCCATTCCGGTTTGCAGCGCGGCCCATCGATGTCTTCGATGCGGACGAGCCATTCGCCGCCATTGCATCGCGCTTCCAGATAGCTGCCCACTGCGGCTATGAGTGAGCCGAAGTGTAATGGACCGGTGGGTGAAGGTGCGAAGCGGCCGCGATAAGTCATCGAGAATTTATAGAGATGGTTTGTGGTGGCTTAACGAGCGCCCTTATACAAGGCTAACACTCCCATAGGTATGTATCACAACACTGCAGCGATGCAATGCGTCGCCGGCTCAATCTTGCAAGATTGAAATGCGTTTAGCTTTTTAGGGGACGATTTGCGAAGACGATTCACGCAAAAACAATGCATTACCAATTAATCACTACAACGGCGCAAATATTGCTTTGTTGTTCCTCGTTCATCGCTTTCATCCCAATAAATCACAAAAATAAAAAAACGCCATAGGGGCGCCCATACTTATGCGTTCGACATTTGCTGGTGCGGCATGTTTTGCTTTTATTTTATTCGGCGCGTCTATTGCGGCGTTGGCTGATGATAGCGCGACGATAGCACCGGTTAATGTTCCGACCGGTCGTCTCATCGTCAAGCTAAGGCCCAATAACGTCTCATCGAATTCCACCGTTCGCCAAATTCAGTCTGAGCAACGTAAGCCTTTTTCGAGTCAGCGCATAACCCAATTGAGCGCTGCTGCAAATGGCGCTGTGCGTTACATCGGTCCTCTCGCGAACGGCGCTCACATTCTCGATCTAGGCAATACGGCGGGACAAGCGGCTGTGGCGGCGGCCATGGCGAATATCCGTGGCCTCGCCGATGTGGAATATGTCGAGGAAGATAAACGCGCTTTTCCCACGGCAGCGCCTAATGATCCGTTTTATTCTAATTTATGGAATCTATTGCCGGTTACTTTTAGCAACTACGGCGCTAATTTTCAAACGGCGTGGAACACTGTTACGGGCGACGCGTCCGCCGTTATCGCGATCGTGGATACAGGCATTTTGCCTCATCCCGATATTGTCGGTGCCGGTGGTCAAGTGTCGCCGGCGACGGGCAATTTGATTTCATCCGGCTACGATTTTATTTCCGATTGCCGTGAGCGGGCGAGCTGTCCCGCCGGCACGGCCGATGTGTCGGCCTATGCAGCACCTTCGGCGGATGCGACTGATCTTGGCGATTGGGTGTCTTCCGGCGACGCGAATACGTCTCACTTTTCCGGTTGTCCTGTCGCTTCTAGTTCATGGCACGGCACCCATGTTGCCGGTATTGCCGCAGCGTTAGGCAATAACAATGTCGGCATCATCGGCGGTGCATTCAATGCGGCGATCTTGCCGGTGCGTGTATTAGGTAAGTGCGGCGGTTATATATCGGACATTGCGGAAGGCATTCTTTGGGCGGCTGGCGTTCATCCGACTATCGCCAATTCCCATCCGGCCAAGGTAATCAATTTGAGTCTCGGCGGCAGCGGTTCTTGCGGGGCCACTTATCAAAATGCGATCGATGCCGCTGTTGCCGCGGGCGCGGTTGTTGTCGTGGCTGCGGGTAACGGCGGCAACGATGTGGCCAATTTTTCGCCGGCCAACTGCAATAACGTCATTGTCGTCAGCGCTACCGGTCAGACCGGCGACAAAGCGTTTTATAGCAATACCAGCGCTAGCCGTATTTCGCTGGCGGCGCCAGGCGGCGATTCGACTGTAGGATTGCCTATTTTCTCCGCGTCGAACGGAGGAACGACAACTTACGATCCCTTCAACTGGACGTATGGTTACAAGCAAGGCACGAGCATGGCGGCCCCCCATGTATCCGCAGCCGTCGCATTGATGCGCAATCGCAATCCCGCATTAAACCCGTCGCAAGTGAAAACGATTTTGACCGAGACGTCGTCGTTGACACCGTTTCCTGCCGGTAGCGATTGTGCGGTTCAGGGCTATTGCGGGCCTGGTATTTTGAATGCGGCAAATGCAGTGGCGAATAGTTTTTCGCCATTAACAGCATCGCCAGCGACCCTTGATTTCAGCGGTCTTCCAATCAGCAGCCCTACGGTTAAGCTGTTGACCTTAATCAATAACAGCAATGGCTCGGTTATCACCGGCACCATATCGTTATCGGGCGCGAATGTTTATGGCGTCCAGTCCAATGCATGTAATTCCCGTCTTCTTACCCCCGGGGCTTCGTGTACATTGAGTGTGATTTTTTCGCCGACTGCAGCCGGACTTTTCTCGGCAACTTTATCGGTTCCCACGACAGCGCAGGGCGGCAATACGACTACTACCATTGGCCTCACTGCCGCCGTGTCTTATTTGACCACACCCTCATCGACCGTGGTCGTGCCGACGGTATTGGCAGGGCAATCGTCAACGGTCTCATTCAGTGTCACCAATAGTTATACGTTGCCGGTGACTATCGGCGCCGTTACTGTCAGCGACAACACTTGGATGGCGGTTTCCGCGAACCAATGCAGCAACGTCACGTTGGCATCGGGTGATTCCTGTTCCATCAGCATAATCACCACACGCAGCGCCGCTGGTACTTTTTCCGGGACGGTTTTACTTAACACGACAGACGTGAACGATGCGCCGATGATTGTAACTGTGACAGGGCAAGCAACCGCCGTTGTAGTATCGACGCAAAGCACATCCGGTGGGCAAGGGACTGGCGGTGGTGGCGGTGGCGGATGCGCCGTTAATCCGAGCGCAACATTCGATCCGACTTTATATGTATTAGTGCTATTGGCCGGATGTCATTGGATAAATCGCCGTACAAGAATAGACTTCTTTCGAAACCGTAGCGAGCGGGGCCAGGTTGAGACCAGAAGCGCAACCGTACAAATAGTACGGTGAGCATCGCAGTCTCAACCCGGCCCCGCGCAGTAGTTTACGAAAGAAGTCTAATGCGGACTTACGCCGCGAGCCGCTGATATTTTACTTCGATCACTTCCAATTCACGTATTCCCGTCGGCGTGGCGAGCCGAACCACATCGCCTTCGCGTGCTTTGATGAGCGCCTTCGCGATAGGTGAAATCCAGCTTACATGGCCACGCGCCGGATCTACTTCATCCATGCCGACGATACTAACGGTTTGTTCGTTACCCTCTTGATCGCATACGGTAACGGTGGCGCCGAAAAATATTTGGTCGGTATCCTGCCGCTCCGGATCGACCACTTCCGCATTTTCTAGCCGCTTAAGCAAAAACCGAACGCGCCGATCGATTTCCCTCAGACGGCGTTTGCCGTAGATGTAATCGCCATTCTCCGAACGATCGCCGTTGGATGCGGCCCACGAGACCGTGCGCACCACTTCCGGCCGCTCTTTGATGACGAGATCATCGAGTTCGTTTTTCAGCCGCGCGTAACCAGCGGGCGTGATGTAATTTTTGACCCCGGCGGGAAGGCCGCTGGATTCCGGCATGTCGTCTTCATCGAAGTCGTCGGTTTCTTTGGTAAAGGCTTTGCTCATGTTGCTTCCATTTGAATACGTAGATATTGCATTCATAAGTACTTAGAGCGTCTAACAAAATGATTCTAGCGGCGTTGTGTTTCCTTGCCGTAATAGCTGTGTACTGTCTGCGTCGACGCGCCTTGCTGGAAAACTTTTGCACAAGTACTTACGATTAGTTGGGCATTAACTGGCGCAATCGGTTCATTTAACGTAAACCAACCGATTGTTTTTGTCTCATGGTGAGATAAATCCCCGTAAAGATAAGCCCAATCCCGATTATTTGAAAACCTTGCGGCCGTTCATTCAAAAATAAGAACGACAGCAATGTTCCGAAGACAGGCATCAAGTGCATGAATAAACCGGCCCGATTGGCGCCGACTTCCGCTACCCCGCGGTTCCAGAAAATATACCCGAGAACGGCGGGAAATATACCGACATAGCCGACTGTAATCAGTGACGCGGTATTTAAAACCATTTGCCGGCCGGTCGCCATTTCCCACAAGTACACCGGCAGCATAGGTATTAATCCGATCATAGCCAATACCCATAGAAAGGCGAGCGGGTGCAGATTGGACGGACGCCAGCGAAGGCATACGGTATAAACCGCCCAGGCGAGAGCCGATGCGAGCACCCAAAAATCACCGACGTTAAGCGTTAAGGATGCCAACATTTTCGGATCACCGTGACTAATGATAGTGAGTACACCGAATAGCGATATGGCGACACCGATGTTTTGCCGTAGCGATAAGCGCTCGCCTAAAAACAATGCGGAAATGGCGATGATCAAAATAGGAATCGCGGAGTTAAGCAGTACGCCATTGGTAGCGGTTGTGTACTGTAATCCCCAATAGGCAAGCCCGTTATAGAGTCCCGTTCCAATAGTGGCGAGCAAGATAAGAATACGCCAGTGGGATTCGATGATCGGCCAATCTCTCATGACATGCCGCCACGCGAATGGCAACAGTAATAATGTCGCGATTACCCAGCGCCAGAATGACAATGCGATGGGCGGCACGTCGTTTCGAATAGCACGTCCCACGACCCAATTGCCTGCCCAGAACAATGCGGTGAGGGTTAGCAATAGATAAGGCGAAACGCGCCAGGTTTTAAGAGAGTGTGGCATTTGGAGATAGTTGAGTATTAACTCTGCGCAGTGGATTACGAAAGAAGTCTATTACGCATTTCCTAGGCGAGGTACTACGATTAAAGATATATAGCGTTTCCTAGCATCCACCGCAGCAGTTGAGACAAGGAGTTTTCGATATGGCTAACGTGAGTAAAGAATCGATTGAGCAGCTTATATCGAAAACGCGTGGTGAAGTAATAACACCATCGAATCCGCAATATGACGGCGCAAGAGCAATCTGGAACGCTATGATCGACCGAAAGCCGGCCGTTATCGTACGATGCGCAGGTGTCTCGGACGTTGTGCAATCGCTTGCATTCGCCCGTGAGCAAAAACTATTGCTGGCCATACGCGGCGGTGCCCATAACATCGCTGGAAATGCCATGTGTGACGATGGTCTGGTAATCGATCTGTCGCGAATGAAGTCCGTTCGAATTGATCCGGAGCGACGCCGCGCATATGTAGAACCCGGCGCTACGCTTCACGATTTCGACCATGAGGCCCAGGCATTCGGTCTTGCGACGCCGTTAGGCATCAACTCCACGACCGGTGTTGCCGGTTTGACGCTCGGCGGCGGATTCGGCTGGCTCACACGCAAGTATGGTCTAACGATAGACAATCTCCTATCGGCGGAAATCATAACCGCCGAAGGAAAAAGAGTAACGGCGAACGAGGATAAGAATGCAGATTTATTTTGGGCTATTCGAGGCGGCGGCGGCAATTTCGGCGTTGTTACGCTGTTCGAATTTGCGCTTCATCCGGTTGGGCCCGAAGTACTAAGCGGCTTGCTCGTGTTTTCTTTCGATGAAGCAAAGAAAGTTTTGAACGCTTACCGCAAATTCATCGATGAAACACCGGATGCGTTGAACGTGTGGGCCGTCCTGCGCAAAGCGCCGCCCTTGCCGTTTCTCCCCGCCGATGTACATGGCAAGGAAGTTGTCGTACTTGCCGTTTGCTATGCAGGACATATTGAAGAAGGAAAACGACTGATTGAACCGCTCCGCGATTTTGGAACGCTGCTTGGCGAACACATTGGTCCCACCCCTTACGAAGCATGGCAGCAGGCATTCGATCCGTTGCTCACACCCGGCGCCCGCAATTATTGGAAATCCCATAACTTCACGTCGTTGAACGATGGCCTCATGGAGGCGGTAATCCATTACACGAAGACACTGCCTTCCTCTCAATGCGAGATTTTTCTCGGCTTGCTCGGTGGGAAAGCCAGCCGACTATCGCCGGATGCCGCTGCCTATCCACATAGAGACGCGAAGTTCGTAATGAATGTACATGGCCGATGGGAAACGCCGGAGGAAGATCAAAAATGCATAGCGTGGTGCCGGGACTTCTTCGAGGCCTCCGCACCCTATGCTACCGGCGGGGTCTACGTCAATTTCCTTACCGATGACGAATCGGGTCGGCTGAAGTCGGCCTATGGAAAGAACTATGAACGGCTGGTTATGGCAAAGCGGAAATACGACCCGAACAATGTGTTCAGGATGAATCAAAATATTCCCCCAATGGGCGCGTGAAGATAATTCGGGCATCATTTGCGATCATTGATAGTAAGTCCTAGGGACTACTCTGATCTCGTTGGAAAGCCCGATATGCCGAATCTAAATAAAACAGAACCGATTGGTTTGAACATTGTGGGCAAGCATGTTCATGCTTATAGCAATGTCCGCCTGAATGATAGTACAACCATGCCGACCATTGTTTTCATTCATGGTGCGGCTCATGATCACAGCGTTTGGAATTCACTGTGCGATGATTTCATTGATCACGATTATCGCATAATCGCTATCGACCTGCCGGCTCATGGTCTTTCCGAAGGACCGCCTTTATCGACCGTTAAAGCAATGGCAAGTTGGATTATGGATGTATGCGATGCAATGGCCGTCGGCCCCATCATTTTGGTGGGGCATAGTATGGGCGCTTTGGTTGCTCTCGAAGCGGCAGCTTGTTATCCGAATCGCATATCGATGATAGCGCTATTGGGTATCGCTTATCCCTTACGGGTATCGGATGTGTTGCTGGATGCGGCCTCCAAAGACGAGCCGAAGGCAAGGCAGATGATCATTCAATGGAGTTATGCCCATAGCGGCAGTGAATTGGATGCGATGCGGCAAGAAAATTTGCAACTGATGGAACAATGCCCCGCAAGCGTTTTGCATACAGACCTGATAGCGTGCAACGATTACCGGGATGGCGATGCTGCTGCCGCGGGCGTCGAATGTCCTTGTTTGCTGGTGCTCGGACAGCAGGACATGATGGCGCCGATAAAACGGGGTGAATCGCTGCACAAAGCCATCATGCATTCTCAATTGATCCTTATCGAGGGTGCAGGGCACTCGCTAATGGCCGAGAAACCGGAAGGGGTGTTCCATGCTTTGCGGACCTTCATCGATTCAAATATCGGTTCTACATAAGCGTGTTATAGAGAGCCGCGTCAGAGAAAATTTTCGGTTGGTTGTTCAATGCCGCCCCATGCGATAATACCCGGTCGTTTATTCCATCTATTCGAGATGTCTTCCAGACAACCGACCGATATCGATTCTCAATCAACCGCACCATCACCAGCGGAAGACCGCGCTCGCGTAGACGAACTCAATCGCAGTGCGGAAGCCAAAACCGCACATGATGCCAAGCTCGCATTCCAGTGGGCTTCCGAAGCACGGCAAATCGCGGAGCACTGCGGTTATACGGAAGGACGAGCGACCGCGCTTTATCATCAGGCCATATGCGCGCAATTGCAGTCGGACTACGAAGCGGCATTGCCGTTGTTCCGCATGGTGTTGGATCTGTATGAAAGTTTGGGCGACCAACGCAACATCGCAAATACATTGCGCGGCACGGGGTTTGTCTATGATGACTTGGGCGATTATGCGCGAGCGCTCGACTACCATTTGCGCGCACTCAAGATCGATGAAACGACCGGTGACGAAGCTAGCCGCTCCAACACACTCCGCACCATCGGCGTGATCTACTCGAAGTCGGGAGATCACGAACAGGGGCTTGTCTATTATCAGCAAAGTCTCGAATTGAGCCGCAGCGTAGGCGATGGACTGTCCGCCGCGAAGACGCTTAATAATATCGGCATTTCCCTAAAGAATTTGGGCCGGCACGCCGAGGCATTAAAGGCATTGGACGAAAGCCTGAGTTTTTTTCAAGAAACAGGCAATCACCTCGGACAGGCCAGCGTATTGAATAACCTAGGCGTGACCCTGGGTCTTATCGGACAGCCGAGAAGGGCGGAAGACGCGCTGATGGAGGCGCTGGAACTTTCTCGCCGGATTAGTTATTCCTGCGGAGAAATGAAGGCGCTATTGAGCATAGGCAAGTTGCATACCGATCAAGATCGTCTCCGTACAGCAAAGACTTACTTGCACGATGCGTTGGAATGCGCCGAACGCACGAAAGCTAAGCCGGCTCGATATGAATGTCACCAGGCATTGGCGGAGTTATACAAAAAATTAGGCGAATTCCACTTGGCCCTGGAGCACTACGAAGCCTTTTGTCTTATCGAACGAGAAGTGTTCAATGAACAATCGGATCGCAAGCTGAAAGGTTTGCAGATGAGTTTTCAATTGAACGAAGTACAGCGCGAAGCCGAAATTCATCGACTACGTAATGTCGAATTAGCGAAAGCCTATGAAGAACTCGCCGGCTTGAATCAAGCGCTGCAACTCGCCGACGAAGTAAAGAACGAACTGCTTGCACAATTAGAAAAACAAAACCAAGAGGACGGCCTCACCGGCCTTTGCAATCGCCGTTATTTAGATGAGCGATTAGCGGATGAGTTCCGCCGCGCATCGCGCCATAATCGAAAGATCTGTGTGGCGTTGGCCGATATCGATTTCTTCAAACGAGTAAACGATCTTTTCTCCCATGCCGTCGGCGATGAAACCTTGAAAGCGGTGGCATCCATATTGCGCGACAACTGTCGCGAGACCGATGTGGTAGGTCGTTATGGCGGTGAAGAATTTGTCATTCTGTTTTTGGAAATGGAACCGGAAGGCGCCTCGCGAGTTTGCGAAAAAATTCGCAGTGCGGTGGAACGTTATAACTGGGATCAAATTCATCCTAATCTCAAAGTAACTATCAGCATCGGTGTTGGCGGCGATTTAAATGTGGAAGGGTATGAAAAAATGCTCGCGATTGCCGATGCTAAATTGTACGAGGCGAAATACAGCGGCAGGAATCAAGTGCGCTGGTAATTGTCTTATTCCGCCTGCGCACATCTCGAAAGGATGCTGATGATCACATCGGAAAGCGCTGGAATAAGTAAGTCGGACTTATCCACTCACGAAGTATTCAATCAACCGCCGCCGCTGGAGAACTACAATATGTTCTCCGCTGACCGAGCATTGATGGACGCCGTCAAACGAGAAGGAGCTGCCGATGCCATGGCGGCATTAACTCAACTCGGTGCGAAGCTAGGCGATGCCCGCGTTTTCGCGCTGGGTCATCTAGCTAACAAACACCCACCGATTCTTCATACTCATGATCGTTACGGCCGCCGCCGCGATGAAATTGAATTTCATCCCGCATGGCATGAGCTGATGACGATTGCCGTCGCGGAGGGATTGCACACAGCACCATGGGCTAATCCAATTGCCGGTGCGCATGTTAATCGCGCTGCTGCTTATATTCTGTATGGTCAAGTTGAAAACGGTACCCAATGTCCATTAACGATGACATATGCGGCTGTACCGGTGCTGAAGAAGCAAGCCGATACATTGCCGCTGCTCACGCAAACCTGGTTACCGCGTCTGTTGTCCCGTGAATACGACTCACGTTTTATTCCCATCGAACAAAAGCGCGGCGCCCTCATCGGCATGGGCATGACTGAAAAACAAGGTGGCTCCGATGTGCGCGCGAACACCACAAGAGCAGAG
>Ga0157374_10000470_pt1 | contig 36524 bp, 24 predicted proteins | sample M25metaG_FD_115308 | JGI IMG/M metagenome (GOLD analysis project Ga0157374, IMG submission 115308) | Miscanthus rhizosphere microbial communities from Kellogg Biological Station, Michigan, USA - M2-5 metaG | ecosystem: Host-associated > Plants > Roots > Rhizosphere > Soil | place: USA: Michigan...
GGTTCCCTCGTAACGGCGGCCGTCCTGCAGCACGATGAAGCGGTCGCCGTTGGGCGCCTCTTCCAACCGACCCGAGCGGGCGACGGTGGTCACGTCCTTGTCGCTGTCGATCGAATGCAGGAATACGTTCTTGATCGTTCCGTCGAGCGTGTTGATGCTTTCGATGAACACGACCAGCTTCGCCTGGCGGAATTCCTTGAACAGTCCCGGCGTCAGCAGCGACAGCTCTTCGCGCGACTCGAGCTGGCGCTCGTATTCGAGCCGCCGCGCCTCGGCCCAGGGTGAAAGCCAAAGTGAGAGCGCGACGATCGCCAGCAGGAATGGCGTGGCGAACCAGAGTATCGGCTTGAGCCAGGCGGTCAGGCTCTGGCCCGAGGTCAGCCAGACGATCATCTCGCTGTCGCGATACCAGCGCGACAACGTCAGCAGGACGGTCAGGAACAGCGCAACCGACAGGAGGATGTTGAAGTAGAAGAGGGCATTAAAGCCCAAAAGAGCCAGAACTCCTTCGGGAGCCACGGTTCCCCCGGCAGCGCGGGCCAGCAGGCGCAGCACCAGATTGGTGAAGAGTATCCCCAGCAATACCAGGAAGAGTGCCACCGCTGTCGCGGTCAGTTCTCGTACCAGGCTGCGCCGGAAGACCATGACGACGGAAATATTTTGACTTTTTCAGGCCGATTTGCCGATAATGCGGTTCGTACCGCCTAAAGGCAAATTTTTCGTTCGAAGGAAGGCGATGGAATTTACCATAAAAAGCGGCAGCCCCGAAAAGCAGCGCAGCGCTTGCGTCGTCGTCGGCGTATTCGACAACCGCAAGCCGAGCCTGTCGGCCGAACTGATCGACCGGGCCTCGAACGGTTATATCAGCGAGATCATTCGCCGGGGCGACATGGAGGGCAAGCTCGGCGCGACCTTGCTGCTGCACAACGTCCGCGGGACGTTGGCCGATCGAGTCCTGCTGGTCGGCCTGGGCAAGGAGCGCGACTTTCGCGAGCGCGAATTCCGCAGCGCCATCCGCGCCGCCGTCCGCCTGCTTAATGAAACCGGGTCGTACGAGGCAGTCGTCTATCTTACCGAGGAAAAGGTCAAGCGCAGGGAAGTCGCCTGGCGGGTCGAGCACGCAGTTGTCGTCGCAATGGAGTCCGTCTACCGCTTCGACCAGATGAAAAGCCAGCCGGCCGACGTGCGCCGCCCACTGCGAAAGCTGACGCTGTCGGTGCCGCAGCGCAGCGACCTCACTGCCGGCGAGGCCGCTGCGGCGCGCGGGCTCGCGATCGCCCACGGCATGGACCTGGCGCGCGACCTGGGCAACCTGCCGGGCAACATCTGTACCCCCGCTCACTTGGCCGAGCGCGCGCAGGCGCTGGCGCAGGAATTGGGCTTCAAATGCGAGGTCTTCGAGCGCGGCAAGCTCGAAGAGCTGAAAATGGGATCGTTCCTGTCGGTGACCAACGGCAGCGATCAGCCGCCGAAGTTCATCGTGCTCGAGTACTTCGGCGGTCCGAAAAAGCAAAAGCCGCTGGTGCTGGTCGGCAAGGGGATAACCTTCGATAGCGGCGGCATCTCGCTCAAGCCCGGCGCCGACATGGATCAGATGAAATTCGACATGTGCGGCGCAGCCAGCGTTCTGGGCGCGTTTCGTGCAGTCGCCGAGCTCAAGGCAAAGGTCAACCTGATCGGCCTCGTGCCCACCTGCGAGAACATGCCCAACGGCAGGGCGACCAAGCCGGGCGACGTCGTCCGCAGCATGTCGGGGCAGACCATCGAGGTGTTGAATACCGACGCCGAAGGCCGCCTGATCCTTTGCGACGCGCTGACGTATGCCGAGCGTTACGAGCCGGCGGCCGTCGTCGACATCGCCACCCTGACCGGTGCAATGGTCATTGCACTCGGCCACGTCGCCTCCGGTCTGTTCAGCAACAGCGACAGCCTCGGACGGGCGCTGCTCAATGCCGGCGAAGACGCGTTCGACCGCGCCTGGCAGCTGCCGCTATGGGATGATTATCAAGAAGGGCTAAACAGCAATTTCGCCGACTTCGCCAACATCGGCAGTCGTGCCGGCGGCAGCATCACGGCGGCATGCTTTCTATCCCGGTTCGCCAAGAAATTCGACTGGGCGCATCTGGACATCGCCGGCGTGGCATGGAAAGAAGGCAAGGAAAAGGGCGCGACCGGCCGTCCGGTGCCGCTGCTCACCACGTGGGTGCTGTCGCAGGAGACCGCCCCGTAGCCCGCGCGAGCCTTTAGCGCGCGTCACGAGGAATTCTCCGGCGGATGCTTCGATGACCTCGATCGACTTCTACACGCACGTGAGCGATCGCTTCGACGTCGTCGCCAAGCTGGTCGCCAAGGCGTTTGCGCAGCACGGCAGCGTGCGGGTCCTGACCCGCGATGCCGAGTCGACCGAGGCGCTCGATCGGATGCTGTGGATCCAGCCGGCGATCGGCTTCCTGCCCCATTGCCGGATCGGCAGCCGGCTCGCGGCCGAAACGCCGATCTGGATCGACCACCTGCTGGAACATCAGGGGCCGGCGGCGGTTCTGATCAATCTGCACGACGCGCCGCCGCCGTTTTTCTCCCGCTTCGAGCGCCTTGCCGAAGTGGTCGGTGCCGACGAAGCCGGTAAGGCCGCGGCGCGCGAGCGCTTTCGTTTCTACCGCGAACGCGGCTACGAGCTTCGCACGCATAACCTGAGCGAGCGCGGCTGATGGCGAGCGCACGCGAGCTTCTCGAGCAGGCCGACGCGCTGATGCGACGCAACCGCGGCCGCAGCGGTGCCGACATTCCGGTGCTCACCGATGTGGTCGCCGGCGTTCCCGCGAACGACGAGGTCGAGATCGATGTGCCCGTGCTCACCGATGTGGTTGAGGCGGGCGCCGTCGATGACGCGGATCTGCCGACGGCGGTGCAGCCTTCGATGCCGCTGGAACCCGCAGAGGCAGACCAAGCACCGCCGCCACTGCAGGCTGACAGCGTGGCGATCATGCAATCGGCCGACGCAATCCCGGTTGAGTTGCCGATGGATGGCGACACGTCCGATTGGCTGGTGATGGATACGATCGACCCGTCGACGCACAGCATTACCGGCCCCGGCCCGGATACGCTCGCGGTCGTTCCACCGGTCACGCTCAGAGCCGAACCCGAACCCGAACCCGAGCCCGAACCCGAACCCGAACCCGAACCCGAGTCGCCGCCTGCCGCCGCTCCCGCTCCGGTCGTCGTCGACGACTCGGCCGAGCGCGCGGCGAAGGCAGCCGCCGAAGAAGAGCGGTGGCGCGCGCTGGCCGAGCAGGTTTCGATGCAGGTATTGCAGCGGGTCGATCTGTTTACCGACACTGGCCTCAAGACCGAGCTCGCCGGGCATCTGCAGCCCATCGTCGAGCGCGCGAGCGCCGAGCTGGTCAAGGCGATCACCGAGCACGTCGGCGGTATATTGCGCACCTATGTGGCCGAAGCCATCGAGCGGGAGATCGCGCAGTGGCGGCGCGAGCACTGAAGTCGCGTCGCAAGGACGCCCGTTGCCCTCCCGGTTGCGAGCCGTGCTAGACTCCGAATCATGAATTCGTCGCACGCCCGATTCGTTTCCGCCCGTCAAGGCAAGGCTGCAGGCGTGACCGGGTACGCCGGCTTTTACTATTTCGGGACAATCTCCCGGGGCCGCGCTCGCCGATAGTTCGAAGCACCAAGTTTCAAGACAAGTCGGGCGGCCCCAAAAGGCCGCCCGAATTTTTTTTAAGGAGCCTGCAATGATTATCGTGATGCAACCCGAAGCCGGCGACGCCGAAATCGCCGCGGTCGAGGCCAGGATTCGCGCCGCCGGCCTCGAGGTCCATGTCTCGCGCGGCACCGAGCGGACGCTGATCGGCGCAATCGGCGACGAGCGCAAGCTCGATCCCGAGATGTTCGATCCGCTGCCCGGCGTCGAGCGCTCGATGCACATCCTAAAGCCATACAAGCTGGTGGCGCGGGAATGGCACAAGGCGAGCACGATCGTCGACGTCGCCGGCGTCAAGATTGGCGCGAACGCCGTGCAGGTGATCGCCGGCCCGTGCTCGGTCGAGACGCAGCCGCAGATGGACGCCGCGGCCGACGGCGTCGCGGCAGCCGGCGCGCGCTTGATGCGCGGCGGCGCATTCAAGCCGCGCACCAGCCCTTACGCATTCCAGGGCAAGGGTGTCGACGGACTTGCGATGCTCCGGGACGCGGCAGCGCGACACGGGCTGCCCATCGTCACCGAACTGATGGATGTGCGGATGCTGGATGCCTTCCTCGAGCACAAGGTCGATGTCATCCAGATCGGCACGCGCAACATGCAGAACTTCGACTTGCTGAAGGAAGTCGGGCGGGTCGACGTGCCGGTCATATTGAAACGCGGGATGAGCGCGACGATCAGCGAATGGCTGATGGCTGCCGAGTACATCGCCGCCGGAGGCAATCACCGCATCATGCTTTGCGAGCGCGGCATCCGCACGTTCGAGACCGCGTATCGCAACGTGCTCGACGTCACTGCGGTCGCAGTGCTCAAGCGCGAGACGCATCTGCCGGTCATCGTCGATCCCTCGCACGCCGGCGGCAAGGCTTGGATGGTCCCGGCACTGTCGTGCGCCGCGGTCGCGGCCGGCGCCGACGCGCTGCTGATCGAAGTGCACCCGTGCCCGTCCGAAGCGTGGTGCGACGCCGATCAGGCGCTGACGCCGGACGAGTTCGCGGGGCTGATGAACAGGCTCGATGCACTCGCCCTGGCGCTGGGACGTCGCATCGATCGTCAGGCAGCGAAAGAGGAGTCCGCCGCGCTCGCGCGCTGAGCGGGCGTGAGCATGCCAAGCGCGCAAGGCGCGTCGGATTCGTCTATAATGTCATGTTTTTACGAGATATTCCGGCAATCGCGATGACTTTAGGCAAGACCTTCGAACCGCGCGCCATCGAGGCGAAATGGTATCCGTACTGGGAAGGCCACGGCTTGTTCAAGCCGTCGTTGCGACCCGGTGTGGAATCGTTCTGCATCCAGCTTCCTCCGCCGAACGTCACCGGCACGCTGCACATGGGACACGCGTTCCAGCAGACGCTGATGGATGTGCTGATCCGCTATCACCGCATGTGCGGGGACAACACCCTCTGGCAGGTAGGCACCGATCACGCCGGCATCGCGACGCAGATCGTCGTCGAGAACCAGCTGAAGGCCGAAGGGAAGTCGCGGCAGGAGCTCGGCCGGGAAAAGTTCATCGAAAGAGTGTGGGCGTGGAAACAGGCGTCGGGATCGACGATCACCAACCAGATGCGGCGACTCGGCGCGTCGTGCGACTGGTCGCGCGAGCGCTTCACGATGGACGAAGGCCTGTCGAACGCGGTGATCGAAACCTTTGTCCGCCTTTACGAGGATGGCCTGATCTACCGTGGCAAGCGACTCGTCAACTGGGACCCGAAGCTCGGTACCGCGGTCTCCGATCTGGAGGTCGAGAACGAGGAAGCGACCGGCAAGCTCTGGGAAATCCGCTACCCGCTCGCCGACGGCTCGGGCCAGCTGACGGTGGCCACGACACGTCCGGAAACGATGCTGGGTGATGTCGCGGTCGCGGTCAATCCGGACGACACGCGCTTCGCGCATCTGGTCGGCAAGGAGGTCGCGTTGCCTCTCGCCGGGCGAAGGATCCCGGTCATCGCCGACAGCTACGTCGACAAGGAATTCGGCACCGGCGTGGTCAAGATCACGCCGGCGCACGACTTCAACGACTGGGACGTCGCCCAGCGGCACGGCCTCGCACCGATCACCATTTTCACGCTTCAGGCGACGGTGAACGACAACGCGCCGGCCAAGTATCGTGGCCTCGATCGCTATGCCGCGCGCAAGCTCGTGCTCTCCGACCTCGAGGCCGCGGGACTGCTGGCCGGCGAAAAGTCGCACAAGATGGTCGTACCGCGCTGCGGGCGCAGCGGCGAAATCGTCGAGCCGATGCTGACAGATCAGTGGTTCGTCGCGATGACCAAGCCCGCGCCGAAGACGCACGCCTGGTTTCCCGGCAAATCGTTCAAGGACATCTGCCTGCAGGCGGTCAATGCAAGCCTGCCCGATCCGCGCGGCGGCGCGCCGGCGTCGATCCGCTTCGTGCCCGAGCACTGGACGTCGACGTACAACGACTGGCTCGACAACGTCCGCGACTGGTGCATTTCGCGCCAGGTGTGGTGGGGCCACCGCATCCCGGCGTGGTACGACGACGCGGGCAAGGTCTACGTGGCGCGCAATACGGCCGACGCGGCGAAGCTGGCAGGCAAGCCAGCCAGCGCGCTCCGGCAGGACGACGACGTCCTCGACACCTGGTTCTCGTCGGCGCTGTGGTGCCATGCGACGCTGGGCTGGCCGCAACAAACGCCCGAGTTGCGGACGTTCCTGCCGAGCTCGGTGCTGATCACCGGCTTCGACATCATCTTCTTCTGGGTCGTCCGCATGATCATGATGACGACTTATTTCACCGGCGAGCGGCCGTTCCGCGACGTGTACATCAATTCGATCGTGCGCGACGAGGAAGGGCAGAAGATGTCGAAGTCGAAGGGCAATATCCTCGATCCGCTCGACCTGATCGACGGCGCCGACGTCGAGACGCTGGTCGCCACGAGCACGTCGGGGCTGATGCTGGAGAAGCAAAAGCAGTCGATCGAAAAGCGTACGCGCAAGCAGTTTCCGAACGGCATACCGGCGTTCGGGGCCGACGCGGTGCGCTTCACCTTCGCCAGCCTCGCTACGTTCGGCCGCACGCTCAACTTCGATCTTTCGCGCTGCGATGGCTATCGCAATTTCTGCAACAAGCTGTGGAACGCGACGCGATTCGTACTGATGAATGTCGAAGGAAAGGACGTCGGACTCGACGATGCGGCGCCGATATCGTATTCGCTTGCCGATCGGTGGATCGTCGCCGAGCTGCAGAACACCGAAGAGGAAGTCAACACGCAGCTCGCAGACTACCGGTTCGACCTTGCCGCCAAGGCGATCTACGAGTTCGTTTGGAACCAGTACTGCGATTGGTACGTCGAGTTGGCCAAGGTCGATCTTGCAAGTGGCGACGAGGGCGCGCAGCGCGGCACGCGGCGCACGCTGGTCCGCGTGCTGGAGACGACGCTCCGCCTTGCGCATCCGATCATTCCCTTTATCACCGAGGAGCTCTGGCAAACGCTCGCGCCGCTCGCCGGCAAGCATGGCGATTCGATTTCGGTTCAGCCTTATCCCAAGGCCGACTTCGCCAGGCTGGATCCGAAGGCGAGTACGGCCATCGCCACGCTGATGGCGCTGGTCGAGTCCTGTCGCTCACTGCGCGGCCAGATGAACATCTCTCCGGCCGCGCGCGTCGCGGCGCTGATCGCCGGGGATGTCGCCGGTGTGGGGGCGGGCGCACTGCTCGACTACCTGAAGGCGCTGGCGAAGCTTTCCGATGCGCGGATCGTCGAAGAGTTGCCGCGGTCGGACTCGCCGGTGCAGATCGTCGATCGGCTGCGGGTGATGCTCGACATCAAGGTGGATCCGGTCGTCGAGCGAGAGCGCATCGGCAAGGACATCGTCAGGCACGAAGGCGAAATCGCGCGGCTCAAGCCGAAGCTCGCCAACGCCGGGTTCGTCGATCGCGCGCCGGCCGCCGTCGTCGCTCAGGAACGGGCGCGCCTCGCCGGTCTCGAATCCACGCTGGAGAAGCTGCGCACCCAGCTCGAGCGACTGAGCGCCTGAATCGGCGGTCGCTGCGGCCGCCGGCTCGATACGCCGGGCCGCCGGACGCACCGCGAAACTTTCGTCAATCTCGATGCCCAGGCTGCAGACCTTTCGCGCGCTCGCGCACCGCAACTACCGATTGTTTTTCTTCGGCCAGGGCCTGTCGCTGATCGGCACCTGGCTGCAACAGGTGGCAATGTCTTGGCTCACCTACCGGCTGTCGGGGTCGGCGCTGCTTCTGGGTTTCGTCACCTTCTGCCAGTACATCGCCGTGCTGTTCATCGCGCCGGTCGCGGGCGTCCTTGCCGATCGCGTCGATCGCCGTCGCGCGCTGCTGATCACGCAGTCGGTGATGCTGGCGCAGGCCGCGACCCTGGCCATGCTCGCCGCGACCGGTGTCGTCGCCGTCTGGCACGTGGCCGCGCTGGCGCTGGTGCTGGGCTGTGCGTCGGCGTTCGACATTCCGCTGCGGCACGCGATGATCGCGCGGCTGGTCGAGCACCGCAGCGAATTGCCGAATGCCATCGCGCTGAACTCGCTGCTGATCAATTGCGCGCGCGTCGTCGGTCCCGCGCTGGCGGGCGTGCTGATCGCGGCAGTCGGCGAGGCGCTTTGCTTCGGCCTGAACGCGCTGTCGTTCGGCGCGGTGCTGGTTGCGCTGGCGATGATGCGCTGGCCGGCGCGCCCGCCGGCGCCGCCGCCGCGAGGCTGGCTGCACAGCTGGCTCGAGGGTGTGCGCAGTGCGTTCGGGTTCGCGCCGATCCGCGCCGGGCTGCTGCTGATCGCGGCGATCAGCGGCACGATAGGCACCTATTCGACGTTGATGCCGGTGTTCGCCAAGGATGTGTTCGGCGGCGGCGCACGCACGCTGGGCATCCTGCTTTCGTCGGCAGGAACCGGGGCGCTGCTGGCGGCGCTTTATCTGGCGAGCCGGCACACGACGCGAGGTCTCGATCGGGTGATTCTGGTCGCCGGTGCCTGCGCGTCGCTGGCGATGCTCGCGTTCGCACACGCGTCGAGCTTCGCCCTCGCGCTGCCGTTGCTGATCGTGCTGGGCGCCGGACTGATCGCCGCGCAGGCATCGATACAAACGCTGGTGCAGACGCTGGTCGACGACGACAAGCGCGGCCGCGTGATGAGCCTTTACACGATGGCGTTTCTGGGTGCGCTGCCGTTCGGCAACCTCATGGGCGGAGCGATCGCGCGCTACGCGGGCGAGGACGTCGCGTTTTCGCTCGACGCGGTCCTCTGCCTTGCTGCGCTGTTGTTTTTCTGGCGCGCGCTGCCCGGTCTCCGGGCCGCGGCACGACCGGTCTATGCACGCCTGGGCCTGATCGGCCGCTCGGACCGACCCGGAGCGCGCGAAGACCGGCGCTAGACCTTTTCCGGCTCGCCCGCGGTGCGCTTCATCAGCAGCGCAGGAATCGGATGCGATTTGCGCGATGCCGGGCGCCCATGCGATGTCGGCGCCAGCGTGCCGGAGCCATTCACCCTCACTGCTGGACGCTCGATCAGCGGCTGGTCGGGATTACGGGTGTCGTCGACTGCATGGTCGCGCCGCGGCGGCGGCACCTCAGCGGCGCGCTCGCGCGGCGGCTTCGCCGGCCTGGCTTCGCGGGCCTGACGCGGTTCACGCACGGCTCGAGGCTCGCGCGAAGCGCGCGACTCACGAGCGCCCTGGGCCGGGGCACGCTCGGCGTGCGCCGGCGCGCGTTCGGCCGGGATTCCGTCGGCGGCCGCGACCGGGATCGACCGCTTGAGCATCCGCTCGATTTCAGTCAGCAGCCGTTCCTCATCGGGCGAGCAGAATGAAATCGCTTCGCCGCTCGCCCCGGCACGACCGGTGCGGCCGATGCGGTGGATGTAATCCTCGGGGACGTAAGGCAGCTCATAGTTGATGACCAGAGGCAGGTCGTCGATGTCCAGCCCGCGCGCCGCGACGTCGGTCGCAACCATCACCTGAACCTTGGCGGCCTTGAAATCGTCGAGCGCTTCCAGACGCGCCGGCTGGCTCTTGTCGCCATGGATCGCCGTCGTCTTCAGGCCGTCCTTTTCGAGCTGTCGCGCCAGGCGCGATGCGCCGTGCTTGGTGCGCACGAAACAAAGCACCTGCCACAGATTGCGCGAGGTGACGATATGCGCCAGCAACGCACGCTTGCGCTCGGCCGCGACCTTGTAGACGCTTTGCGAGACGGTTTCGGCGGTGGTGTTGCGGCGCGCTACCTCGATCAATCGCGGCGCGTTGAGCAGCTGGTCGGCGAGCTTTTTGATTTCGTTCGAGAAGGTCGCCGAGAAAAGCAGGTTCTGCCGCTTCGCGGTCGCCGGCAGCAGCGCCATGATCCGCTTGATGTCGGGGATGAAGCCCATGTCGAGCATGCGGTCGGCTTCGTCGAGCACGAAGATCTCGACCTGGCCCAGGTACACCGATTTCTGCTCGATGTGATCGAGCAACCTGCCGGGCGTCGCGACGAGGATCTCGATGCCGCCGCGAACCGTCGGAAGCTGCTGTCTTATGTCGACGCCGCCGTAGACGACCGTCGAGCGCAGCCCCGAGTATTTCCCGTACGTCGCGATCGCTTCCTCGACCTGGATCGCCAGTTCGCGGGTCGGCGTCAGGATCAGGGCGCGGACCGGGTGCCGGGCAGGCGATGGGCTGGCGTTGGCCAGCGGCATCAACTTCTGCAGTATCGGCAGGGCAAAGCCCGCCGTCTTGCCGGTGCCCGTCTGGGCGCCGCCCATGACGTCAAGGCCTTCGAGAATCAGGGGGATCGCCTGCAGCTGGATCGGCGTCGGCGTGGTGTATCCGGCTTCGGCAACGGCGCGGAGGATCTCCGGCCTCAAGCCGAGCTCGGCAAAGCTCTGCGGGGTGGTACTACTCATTCACTGGTGCTCCTGGCGCGGCCTCTCGCTTGTCGCGAGTTCCGGTCCAGGCAGCGAAAAATGACATCGGGACAGCGGGTTTGCGGCCAAGGAGGCCGGCCCGGCTGGGGGATCGGCGGTGACCGGAACGGCCGCCGAATTATTAGATAGTACCTCTAAATGCCGGATTTTGCAACTATTTTCTCGCGGCGGGTCGTCCGATCGGCTATAATAGAGTGTTTCGCTCCCGCACTGCACCATGACCCGGATCGCACCACCATGAGCAACCCCACGCCGCGCAGAAAGCTGCGCAACATCGCGATCATCGCCCACGTCGACCACGGCAAGACCACGCTGGTCGACAAGCTGCTTGTCCAGGCAGGGACGTTTGCCGCCTATCAGCACGTCGCCGAGCGGATGATGGACAGCAACGACATCGAGCGCGAGCGCGGCATCACCATCGTCGCCAAGAATTGCGCGATCGAGTATGGCGATACGCACATCAACATCGTCGACACACCCGGCCACGCCGACTTCGGCGGCGAGGTCGAGCGCGTGCTGTCGATGGTCGACGGCGTCCTGCTGCTGGTCGATGCGGTCGAGGGACCGATGCCCCAGACCCGCTTTGTCACCCGCAAAGCGCTGGCACAGGGTCTGAAGCCTATCGTCGTGGTCAACAAGGTCGACCGGCCGGGTGCCCGCGCCGAATGGGTGGTCAATCAGACCTTCGAGCTGTTCGACCGCCTCGGCGCGAGCGAAGACCAGCTCGATTTTCCGGTCGTCTACGCGTCGGCGCTGAACGGCTATGCGTCGCTCGACCCGAGAACGACGGGCACCGACATGCGGCCGCTGTTCGAGACGATACTCGCCAGCGTTCCGGCACCCACCGGCGACCCCGACGGGCCGCTGCAGCTGCAGATCAGCGCTCTCGACTACTCGAGCTACGTCGGACGACTCGGCATCGGCCGGATCCGCCGCGGCCGCCTCGTCCCCGGGCAGGAAGTGATGGTTCTCTCCGGCGATGCCTCGTCGGCGCGCGGCAAGGTCGGCCAGGTGCTCGGCTTCTCCGGGCTGCAGCGCGCGCCGGTCGAAACCGCGGCGGCCGGCGACATCGTACTGATTACCGGCATCGATCAATTGTCGATCGGGACGACGATCGCGGCGGTCGATGCGCCCGACGCGCTGCCGATGATTTCAGTCGACGAACCGACGCTGTCGATGCAGTTCCAGGTCAATACCTCGCCACTCGCCGGCAAAGAAGGCAAGTACGTCACCAGCCGCAATCTGCGCGAGCGGCTGTCGCGGGAGCTCTTGACCAATGTCGCGCTCAAGGTCGAGGACACCGCCGACACCGACATCTTCACCGTCTTCGGGCGGGGCGAGCTGCATCTCACTATCCTGCTCGAGAACATGCGGCGCGAAGGTTACGAGCTCGCGGTATCGCGGCCGCGCGTCGTCTTCCGCGAAATCGACGGCGAGCAATGCGAGCCGTTCGAGCAGCTTTCGGTCGACGTCGAGGATGCGCATCAGGGCGCGGTGATGGAAGCGCTCGGCATGCGGCGCGGCGAGCTGACGCACATGGAATCGGACAGCCGCGGACGCACGCGACTCGAGTACCGTGTTCCGGCGCGAGGCCTGATCGGCTTCCAGGGCGAGTTCATGAACCTCACTCGCGGCACCGGCCTGATCAGCCACGTCTTCGACGGCTATGCCAAGGTCGGCGGCGACATTCCGGAGCGGCGAAACGGCGTGCTGATCTCGGCGGAAGCCGGCGATGCAGTCGCCTACGCGCTGTGGAAGCTGCAGGAGCGCGGGCGCATGTTCGTCTCTCCCGGCGACAAGCTGTACGAAGGCATGGTGATCGGCATCCACAGCCGCGACAACGACCTGGTCGTCAATCCGATCAAGGGCAAGCAGCTGACCAACGTCCGCGCGTCCGGCAAGGACGAAGCGATCGCGCTGACTCCGCCTATCCAGCTGACGCTCGAATACGCGGTCGAGTTCATCGCCGACGACGAGCTCGCCGAGGTCACACCCAAATCGATTCGAGTCCGCAAGCGACATCTGCTGGCGCACGAGCGCAAGCGCGCAAGCCGCGAAGCTGCCTGAGCCGCCGCATCGGAACGCGGCGCGAACAGACTCGCTTTGCCGCGCTGAGGCCGGCGACGTAAACTGTCGGACATGGAATCGACCATCTGGCTGATCGTCTCGGGAGTGGGCTTCGTCGTGCTGGCAGCGCTGCTCGCCGTTATCCTGATCCGCGTTCAGGCGCTGTTTCGGATCGCGAGCGGCGTCGAATTCAAAGCCCGTCTCGACGCAATCACCGCGCAAAACGAGCGCCTGGAACGGGAGCTTCGCACGGAGCTTGCACGGGCGCGCGGTGAGGCGGCACAGAGTGCGCAGACCGGGCGAGCCGAGCTCGCCTCCAGCCTTAACCAGTTCACGCAGTCGCTGCAGAACCAGCTTGCCGGCAGTGCGCACGTCCAGAACGAGCGCTTGGCGTCGCTGACGCAGTCGAACGAGTCGCGCCTCGAGGCCGTCCGGGCGACGGTCGAGCAGCGGCTGGAGGTTTTGCGCGCGGACAACGCGCAAAAGCTCGAGCATATCCGGTTGACGGTCGACGAAAAGTTGCACGCGACCCTCGAGCAACGCCTGGGCGAATCGTTCAAGCTCGTGTCCGACCGTCTCGAGCAGGTTCACAAGGGACTGGGCGAGATGCAGACGCTTGCGGCCGGCGTCGGGGATCTGAAGAAGGTTCTGACCAACATCAAGACGCGCGGGACCTGGGGCGAAGTTCAGCTGGAAAATCTGCTCGAGCAGATGCTGACACCGGCGCAGTACGGCAAGAACGTCGTCACTCGACCCGGTCAGTCCTGGCGCGTCGAATTCGCGATTCGCCTGCCGGGCCGCGACGAAGGCAACAGCGAGTTCTGGCTGCCGATCGACGCCAAGTTTCCGCTCGAGGATTTTCAGCGCCTGCAGGATGCACAGGAAAGGGCCGATCTGGAGGGTGTGGAGCTTTACGGAAAGGCGCTGGAGGATCGCGTTCGCAAGCAGGCCAGGGACATTCACGAGAAATACATCGAGCCACCGCATACGACGGACTTTGCGTTGCTGTATCTACCGGTAGAAAGCCTGTATGCGGAAGTTCTGCGGCGTCCGGGCCTCAGCGACCTCATACAGCGCGAGTATCAGGTCACCCTTGCCGGCCCGACGACATTGGCCGCAATCCTGAATAGTCTGCAGATGGGCTTTCGGACGCTCGCCATCGAGCGCCGTTCCGGCGAGGTATGGCGGTTGCTCGCTGCCGTGAAGACCGAGTTCGGAACGTTCGGCGACATTCTCGCCAAGACGAAGAAGCAACTCGAGATGGTCGGCAACACGCTGGGCGCCGCGGAGATACGGTCGCGCTCGATCGAGCGCAAGCTGCGGGGAGTGGAGGCATTGCCGGAAAGCGAGGCGACGCTCCTTTTGCGGGAACAAACCGCGATCGTGATCGACATCGAGACCGGGACCAGCGCGGATCCGGAGCTCGATCTCGAACCGCCGGCATCCAATAGCGCGAGCTGAAGGTTCGCAGCCGGGGAACGATGTTCGAAGCGATCCGCAACTGGCGTCGTCGGCGGACGCTGGCGACAGCGGCAATCCCCGAGACGCTGTGGCGGCAGGCGCTGGACGAGCTGCCATTTCTGGCGATCTACACCGAAGACGAGATCAGGCGCCTGCGCGAGCGCGTCGTCGTGTTCCTCTCGGAAAAAGGAATCGTCGGCGCCGCCGCCTTCGCCGTAACCCCGCTGATGCGCGTCCTGATCGCGATGCAGGCCTGTGCCCCGGCACTCTGGCTCGATGCGGATTGCTACGACGGCTGGGAAAACGTCATCGTCTATCCGGACGAATTCATCATCGCGCGCGAGTTCGAGGACGAAGCCGGCGTCGTGCATCGGCACCGGGAGCAGCTGGCCGGCGAGTCGATGCCCGGCGGGCCGGTCGTGCTGTCCTGGTCCGACGTCGAAGCGGGCGCCGACTGGGAAAGCGCCGGGATGAACCTAGTCATTCATGAATTCGCGCATAAGCTCGACATGCGTAACGGCGACGCCAACGGCTGCCCGCCGCTGCCGCCCGATATGCGGCCAAACGATTGGCAGCGGACGATGAAGATCGCGTACGAGCACTTCCGCGCGCGCGTCGAGTCCGAAGAAGACACCGCGATCGATCCGTACGCCGCGGAGAGCCCGGCGGAATTCTTTGCCGTCCTGTCCGAAGTTTTCTTTGCCGAACCGGCGCTGCTGCTGCACGAGTATGCCGATGTCTACGATTTACTGCGTCGATACTACCGGCAGGACCCGGCGCGCCGGTCCGAGCTGCTGATGGACTGGGACCACGTGCTGCCGGGGGACGGCCCGGCGCCAAGCGCGGTGTAAATAGTGCTCCGGCCGGCCGCGACGGACGCGGTCACCCGCATCGGCTCGTTTGTCAGCCGCCGGCCTGGGTGAGGACGCCGGCGCAATCAACGCCCGACGGCAGCGTTCCCAGCGCACCTGAATAGCTTTCGCCGAAGCGAGATGCGCAGAACGCATCGGCGACCGCCGGAGCGGCGTTTCTCACCAGCAACGCCGCAGCCAGCGCCAGCGCAACATCGGCGGCGAGCCGGCGCGCTCCCGCCTCATCGAGCGCGCCGTCGCTGAACGTCGCGCCGAGCCGAGCGATGTGCCGGTCGAGACGCGCATCGCCTCCGCTCGCGAGTGCGAGCTCGTCCAGCAGCGCCGCCACCGCGTTCGGCTCGCGCCGCGCGGCGCGCAGGACATCGAGACACATGATGTTGCCCGAGCCTTCCCAGATCGAGTTCAGCGGCGCCTCGCGGTACAGGCGCGGCAACGCGCTTTCCTCGACGTAGGCATTGCCGCCCAGCACTTCGATCGCCTCGGCGACGACCATCGGCGCGCGCTTGCATAGCCAGTATTTGAGTGCCGGAGTCGCGAGCCGCGACAGCGCCGCCTCCGCCTCGTCTGCGTTTGCCTCGAACGTCGAGGCCAGCCGCAGGGCCGATGCTGCGGCGGCTTCGGCCTCGATCGCGAGGTCGGCGAGAACGTTCTGCATCAGCGGCTGCTCGGCCAGAGGATGGCCAAACGCGCGGCGGTGCTGCGCATGGTGGAGCGCCTGCGCCGCAGCGCTCTTGACGATGCCGGCGCTTCCAATCGCGCAATCGAGTCGCGTGTGCTGGACCATCTCGATGATGACCTGCACACCGCGGCCCTCGTCGCCGAGCAGCCAGCCGGCGGCGCCGGCGAACTCGACTTCGCACGAGGCATTCGAGCGATTGCCGAGCTTGTCCTTCAGTCGCTGCAGGCGTACCGCGTTGCGTGCGCCGTCGGGCAAGACACGCGGCAGGAAAAAACACGACAGGCCCTTCGGCGCCTGCGCGAGCACCAGATGCGCATCGCACATCGGCGCCGAAAAAAACCATTTATGCCCGGTCAGCCGGTATTCGTTGCCACCGACTGGCTCGGCACGGGTCGTATTGGCGCGCACATCGGACCCGCCCTGACGCTCGGTCATGCCCATACCGATCAGCGCCGACGCCTTTTGCGTGACCGGCAACGCGCGCGGATCGTAATCGCGAGACAGAATTCTCGGCAGCCATTCGTCGGCCAGCCACGGAATGGCGCCGGCGTGCCTGCGCAGCAGCGGCACGGCGGCGAAGGTCATCGTCAGCGGGCACTGCGTGCCGTTTTCGATCTGGGCGTGCATCAGGTACGCGGCCGCGCGCGCGACCTGCGCGCCGGCACGAGCTTCGATCCATGGCGAGGCATGCTCGCCTTCGATCATCGCCAGCATCAGTATCTCGTGCCAGGCGGGATCGAATCCGATCTCGTCTATGCGATTGCCGAAGCGGTCATGCGTTCGAAGCTCGGGCCCGAAGCGATTGGCGCGCGCCGCCAGCGCCGACAGCTCGGCGCTGCCCAGCGCCGCACCCCACTCCTCGAGCCGGCTGTGCGACCACGCGGCGCCGCCTCGCTCGACGGCGGCGCGCAGCGCGCGATCCGCTAGATAGAGGTTGCGTCCCTCATACGGCGGCGGCTGGTTGGTGTCGTCGGCGGCCATCGCGCGCGGTTTCACACCGACGGCGGGCGCAGTGCGCTCTTCGGACGGAAGACTTTGCAGACTTCGTCCTTCGTCTCGATGTAAGGGCCGCCGATCAGGTCGATGCAGTAGGGCACGGCGGGAAAGACGCCGTCGAGCGTTTCCTTGATGGCCTTCGGCTGTCCGGGAAGGTTGAGGATCAGAGCGCCGCCGCGGATGACGCCGACTTGGCGCGACAGTATCGCCGTCGGCACGTATCGTAGGCTTACCTGTCGCATCTGCTCGCCGAAGCCCGGGAGCACCTTGTGCGCGACCGCCAGCGTCGCTTCCGGCGTGACGTCGCGCGCCGCGGGCCCGGTGCCTCCCGTCGTCAGCACCAGGTGGCAGCGCACGGTGTCGACGAGATCGATCAGCGTGCGCTCGATCAGCGCTTGCTCATCGGGGATCAGCCGCGTTTCCATCCGCCACGGCGTCGTCAGCGCCGCACCGAACCAGTCGGTGAGGCCCGGAATGCCCTTGTCCTCGTATACGCCGGCGGATGCGCGGTCGCTGACGGAGACCAGGCCTATCAAAAGCGATGCGACCTCGGTCATCGGCAAGTTCCAGCGACATCGCGCTCTGCGCCCGGCATCACGTAGCGTGCACCGTCGACAACAACGTGTTCAGAACGCGAAAAAGCTCACGATAAGCATGCGGCGGTGCGGCCCGCGCTCGCTCGCCTTGCACGCGCGTCACCAGCGCCGAAAGGAGTGCGCGGTCGGCATGCGGAGCAGCGGCGCACAGTTGATCGAGCGCGGCCGAGTCCACGAGCAGGCGCTCGCGCCAGCGCTCGACTGCGGCCAGACGAGCTTTTTCGGCGGCCGGCGCGGCGCCCCACTGCGCGAGCCGAGTCCGGATCGGCTCGGGATCGACATCGCGCATCAGCCTGCCGATGTATTGCATTTGCCTGCGCCGTGCCTCGTGCTTGCGGATCCCGCGCGCCTGTTCGATCGCGTCGGCGAGGCGCTCGGGCAAGCCCAGCTCGGACAGCCGCGCGGCGGAAAGTTGAACCAGCGTCTCGCCTAGGCTCTGAAGATCGTGCATCTCGGCCTTGCGGCGCGTTTTCGACAGGATCGCGACCTCGTCGCTGGGCAGATCCGGCGTCGATCGGTCGGGGGCGCCGATCGCCGGCGCCGCGTGGCGGCTGCCGGGAGAGGACGGTCCGCGTCCCTCCTGTCCCGTTCGCCGGGGTGTTTCGTCGGATCGTCGCATGGCGGCGCCAGGGGTCGCGAAAGGGGTTTGCTATCATAACCGATCAGGGGTCCGCCTTCCGCTTCGAGTCCGTCGATGACCAGCTCAGTGAGCACGTCCGAGAATCGTTTTGCACTCGCCGCCGGCGCGCTCGCCGATGTCGCCGCACAAGTGCTGGACGCCGCGCGTGCGGGCGGCGCGACCGCCGCCGAGACCGAAGTCTCGCAGGCTTTCGGCCAGAGCGTTACCGTGCGCAAGGGGGATGTCGAGACCATCGCCTACAACCGCGACAAGGGGATCGGCGTCACCGTCTACGTCGGCCAGCGACGCGGTCACGCCAGCACGGCCGATTTCGAGCCGGGCGCGATACGCGACACCGTCACCAAGGCGCTGACCATCGCACGCTACACCGCCGACGACAGCTGCGCAGGGCTGGCGGACCCGACGCTGCTCGCGCATGACTGGACCGATCCGGATCTGAGTCACCCCTGGCCGTTGACCGTCGAGCAGGCGATCGAGCTCGGACGCGAATGCGAGGCCGCGGCGCTCGGCGTCGATGCGCGCATCAACAATTCCGAAGGCGCGTCGGTATCGCTGCACGAGGCGGAATTCGTCTACGCGAACAGCAACGGATTTTCGGGCGGCTACGCGAGCTCGCGTCATGGCATCTACTGCGCGGTGATCGGCGAAGAGGATGGCGCCATGCAGCGCGATGACTGGTATACGTCAGCGCGATCGCCTGCCGACCTCATGCCGGCGCGCGAAGTCGGCAGAAAGGCGGGGCTGCGTACACTGCGCCGCCTCGGTGCGCGCAAGCTCGCGACCACCGAGTGTCCGGTCGTTTACGAGGCTCCGATCGCGACCGGTCTGATCGGTCACTTTGTCAATGCCGTCAGCGGCGGCAGCCTGTATCGCAAATCGTCGTTCCTGCTCGACAGCGTCGGCAAGCAGGTGTTCGCTCCGCACGTGTCGATCCGCGAAGAGCCGCACCTGCCGCGCGGGCAGGCCTCGACGCCGTTCGACGACGAAGGGGTCGCGACACGCTCGCGCGACGTCGTCGCCGACGGTGTCGTGCAGGGATATTTCCTCGGCAGCTACTCGGCGCGCAAGCTGGGGCTGCAATCGACGGCCAATGCGGGCGGCAATCACAACCTGATCATCAGCCACGGCGACGATGATCTGCCGGCGCTGCTCAAGCGCATGGACCGCGGCCTGCTGGTCACCGAACTGCTGGGGCAGGGCGTCAATCCTGTTACCGGTGATTATTCGCGCGGCGCGGCCGGCTACTGGGTCGAAGACGGCGAGATCGCATACCCGGTCGAGGAAATCACCATCGCGGGAAACCTGAGCCGCATGTACCGGGATATCACGGCCATCGGCAAGGACGTCGATCGCCGCGGGTCGCGCCACTGCGGATCGATCATGATCGGCAAGATGGCCGTGGCGGGCAACTAGCGATGGCCGATCGGATCCATCGCCTCGATGGCGCACGGCGAACGCGGCCGTGCTCGCGGACGGCGGCCTAGTGCGAGCGCAGTTGGCCAAACGTAGCGTCGGCGAGCGGATCGCGATCTGGAGAAGGTCGCTGTCCGATCCATTGCGCAATCCGGCCGCGGCGGCGCGCTGGATCGCGACCTTGCCCGCCACCGACGCGCTGCAGCTGCAGCACGAGGCGCTCGACCTCGTCACCTCGTTTCCCGGCGGTCGCCGCGCGATCGGTCCGGCACAGGCCGAGGCGCTGCTGTCGATCGACGCGCGATTCGAGCCGGTCATCGTCGATCTGACCGAGCAGTACACGGTCAATTATCAGCGCTCGAGCAGCGTCGAGACGCGGCTTTGGCATGCGGTGTTCGACCTGGTCAAGGCGTTCATCGCGGCCTATGAAGCGGCGGTCAAGAGCGGCTACGGAGGACGCGACGACAAGCAGTGGAAAGCGGTCATGCCGCGGGTTCTGCTGCGGCTTGCGCACTACAAAGGACTCGATGGCAAGTTCCGCCTGTTTCGCTACGGGCACTGGATACCCGCGCAATGGCGGGAAATCCATGAGCTCTACGAATTTGCCCGCACCCGGGGCTGGCATCGCGAAGCCGGCGCCGCCGGATTCCGGCGCCCCACCAAGACGCAGGAGCAGGAGTACGTCGCGACGCTGCTGCTGATGCGTCTGGATAGCGGCAGCTTCACCCCCGATCAGGTCGAGTGGGTGGCGCGCGCGCTCGAAGACTGGGTCGATGCGGTGACCCTGGTGCCGCAGCACGGCACCAACGCCAATTTTCTTGTCGACCTGTCGGGTACGCATGGGCTGCGCCGCGGCGACCGGCCGCGCGCCGGCGGGCGCGTGCTCTATCTCGATGCTTCGTCGGTATACGCCAAAATCGTCGAGCGCATGCGCGTCCTGCCGGACCGCGACGACGACAAGCCACTGGACGGCGATCTTCCGCCGCGCGAGCAGAAGCTCTTGCTGATGCGGCTGGCGGCGCTCTACGGTCCCGATGCGCTGGCCTACGCGCCCCGCGCGCCGCGGCAGCGCACCGAGCACGACGTCCGCGTCGTCGTCGGGCTTCAGGCCCTGACCCGCGCGGTCGCGGAAGTCGACCACCTGTCGCCGCAAGCCAGGTCGGTCGGCGCGATGATGAGCTACGACGAGATCACGCAGATGGTGAACCCCAGCGCCAATCCCGACTCGGTAGCGCGGCGTGTTCGGGGATCGCAATGGCGCCTGGTCGACCACAGCGACAGCGGCTGCCGGCTGGTCGCGCCCGCCAAGGACGTGCCGGCCAAGCTGGGCGAGATCATCGCCTTTCAGGCCCCTGAAGGATGGAGTCTCGCGGTCGTGCGCCGCATGCAGCGCGAGCAGGTCGACGAAGTGATCTGCGGCGTCGAGATCATCGCGCGGCGCATCATCCGGGTGCTGTTGCGCACCTGGGTCGCGCCGCTCGACGGCGAGCGCGCCGCCATCGACCGGCCGTTTTTCGGTGTCTACATTCCCGCGCACGCGGCCAATCGCGAGGCCACGCAGCGCAGCCTGATCGGGCCCGACGATCGCCTCATGTCAGGAGGCATGGTCGAGCTCGATACCGGGAACGCTCGCTACCTTGTGCGCTTCAACCAGACGATCGAGCGCCAGGCCGGCTGGTCGTGGGGCCTGTTCAGCGCGGTGCGGAAGCTGTCCGGCTGACCGGCTCTCCGGTCGGCGAATGGGTTAGAATCGGCGGCGGAGCAACTAATCCGGCTGCGAGAAACGAGTCGCGACGCATGTTGTGCGCGTCACAGCGCATTACCCGGCGTTGCGCCACCGGCGATATCGCGGCACGCCAATCATCGAATTTCTTGGAGGAGATTCCATGGAACGTCGCTCATTTCTGAAAAAGGCCGGCGTCGGCCTAGCCGCGGGCGCTGTTGCCGCGCCAGTGATCGGCCAGGGGACGCAACCCGAAGTCAAATGGCGGATGGCGTCGAGCTTTCCTAAGGCGCTGGATACTATTTTCGGTGGTGCGGATGTCATTTCCAAGCGTTGCGCCGCGGCGACCAACGGCAAGTTCCAGATCCAGGTTTTCGCCGGCGGAGAGATTGTTCCTGCCTTCGGTGTCGTCGACGCCGTACAGAACGCGACCGTCGAATGCGCCCATACCGCGCCGTACTATTTCTTCGGCAAGGATCCGACCTTCGCATTCGCTGCAGCGATCCCGTTCGGTCTCAATACGCGCCAGCAGAATGCCTGGATGTATCACGGCGGGGGGCTTGCGCTGATGCGCGAGTTCTACAAGGACTACAACATGATTAGCTTCCCGGCGGGGAACACCGGCGCGCAAATGGGGGGCTGGTTCCGCAAGGAAATAAAGACGGTCGCCGACTTGAAGGGCCTGAAGTTCCGCATCGGAGGCACGGGCGCGCTGCCGCTGGCCAAGCTCGGCGTCGTGCCGCAGCAGATAGCGGGAGGAGACATCTATCCTGCGCTCGAGAAGGGAACGATCGACGCCGCGGAATGGGTCGGACCCTACGATGATGAGAAGCTTGGTTTCTACAAGATCGCGAAGAATTACTACTATCCGGGCTGGTGGGAAGGCAGCACCGGAGTCGATTGCTACGTCAACATCAAGGCGTGGGAAGCGCTGCCCAAGGACTACCAGGCGATATTCGAGGCGGCATGCTTCGAGGCGAATATGGACATGACGTCCAAGTACGATTCGCTCAATCCCGCAGCGATGAAGCGTCTGATTGGCAACGGTGTCAAGCTGCAGCCGTTCTCGAACGAGATCCTGGCGGCATGCTACAAGGCGACCACCGAGACCTACGACGAGATCGCCGGCAAGAACGCAAAATTCAAGAAAATTTACGAACCATGGAAGGCGTTCCGCGCAGAGCAGGTGTCGTGGTTTGCTGTCACAGAGAACCGTTTCGACAACTTCATGATCGCCGCGGAGCGGTTGGCCACCCGCAAATAGAAGATCACGAACCGGGCGCCGATACCCGGATCGAGCAAGCATGCGCCGGGCCCATAGCCCGGCGTTTTTTTTGCCCCTACTTCTTTTCTTCGGGAGGCTTGGCGCCGCCCAGCTCTTTTTGCAGCGCCTTTTCTACGTCGTCCTGCTGGTTGCCGGGAGCGCTATCGCTCGGGGCGCCTTGATCCTTGGTTTGGCCGCCGAGCTCCTTTTCCAGCGCTTTCTCGGCGTTCTCCTGTTCGATGTTGGCGTTGCCCTCAGACCCGCCTCCGGCCGGCTGGTTGCCCGGGCCCGATTGGTCTTCCGGCACGATGATCTGGATCTTTTTGATGTCGAACGCTTTCTCGCTCGCCTTGTACACCATCACCATCTGCGGGAATGTGATCACCAGCGCGATCATCAGGATCTGGATCAGCACGAACGGCACCGCGCCCCAGTAGATCTGCCCGGTCGTCACCTTCTTGGTCAGCCGGCCGGTGACCTTGTCGAGGAAATCCTTGGCCGGCGCGACGCTGCGCAGGTAGAACAGCGCGAAGCCGAACGGCGGATGCATGAACGAGGTCTGCATATTGACGCCGAGCAGCACGCCGAACCAGATCAGGTCGATGCCGAGCTTGTCGGCGACCGGGCCGACCAGAGGTATGACGATGAACGACAACTCGAAGAAGTCGAGAAAGAACGCCAGGAAAAAGATCAGCACGTTGACGACGATCAGGAATCCGAGCTGACCCCCGGGCAGATGCAGCAGCAGCTGCTCGACCCAGACGTGGCCGTTCACGCCATAGAAAGTCAGGCTGAACACGCGTGCGCCGACCAGGATGAACACGACGAAAGTCGAGAGCTTGGCGGTCGTGTCCATCGCCTGGCGCATCAGTTTCCATGTCAGCCGCTTGCGAGCCACCGCCATGATCAGCGCGCCGCTCGCGCCCATCGCGCCGCCTTCGGTCGGCGTGGCGACGCCGAGGAAAATCGTGCCCAGCACCAGAAAGATCAACGCCAGCGGCGGTATCATCACGAACACGACGCGCTCGGCCAGCCGCGACAGCAGTCCGAGCTTGAACACGCGGTTGAGCACCGCGGCAAAGAAGGCCACGCCGGTGCCGACGCTGGTCGCGACGACCAGCATCTCGTCGGTCGGATCGTCCGGACCGTACTTCCAGTGGGCGAAGGCGACGGCGCAGACTGCGGCCACGATGGTCAGCACCAGCAGCGAACGGGTGCCGCCTGCGCCGCTGGGCTCGCGCAGGGTGCGCGCTTCCAGCGGCAGCGCCGGCGCCCACGCCGGCTTCACCGCGCAGACGCCCATCGTGTAGAGCGCATACAAGCAGGCGAGGCTGATCCCGGGAATGAACGCGCCCGCGTACATATCGCCGACCGACTTGCCGAGCTGGTCGGCCATGATGATCAGCACCAGCGACGGCGGGATGATCTGCGCCAGCGTGCCCGAGGCGGCAATGACGCCGCTGGCGAAGCGGCGGTCGTAGCCGTAGCGCAGCATGATGGGCAGCGAGATGAGTCCCATCGAAATGACCGATGCCGCGACCACGCCGGTCGTCGCCGCCAGCAGCGCGCCGACGAAGATGACCGCGTAAGCGAGGCCGCCGCGCACCGGTCCGAAGACTTGCCCAATGGTATCGAGCAGGTCCTCGGCCATGCCGCTGCGTTCCAGGATCAGTCCCATGAAGGTGAAGAACGGCACCGCGAGCAGTGTGTCGTTCGACATCACGCCCCAGACACGTTCCGGCAGCGCTTGGACCAGCGAGGGCGTCAGCAGTCCAAGGTGAATCCCGAGAAGCGCATAGGCAATGCCGACGGCGGCGAGCGAGAAGGCGACTGGATAGCCGATCAGCAGCACCACGATCAGCGTCACGAACATCAGCGGTGCGATGTTGGCGATCAGGAAAGCGGTCATCGCTTTTCCCCGTCGGGCTTCGCGGCCTGGGCGGCGATTTCCGCGGCCAGCGATTCTTCGCCCCGCGCGCGAAGGATGTCCTCGGCGAGTTCTTCCTCCGCGGTCTTTACTACGAGTTTTTCACCCGGGTCGGGGATCAGACCCATCAGGAAGGCGACGCGCTTGATCAGCTCCGAAATGCCCTGCACTGCAAGCAGCAAGAACCCGACCGGCACCAGCAGGCGCGCCGGCCAGATGATCAGCCCGCCCGCATTGGACGATACCTCGCCGCGCACGTACGAATCGACGAACACCGGCCAGCCGAGCCAGCCGATCAAGACCGCCATCGGCAGCAGGAAGAACAGCGTTCCGAGAATATCGATCCATGCCCGGGCGCGGGGAGACAGCTTTCCCGAAATGACGTCGATGCGAACGTGCTCGTTGCGGAGCAGCGTGTATCCTGCGGCGCAGAGGAACACCGTCGAAAACAGATACCACTGCATTTCGAGATAACTGTTGGAGCTGTAGTTGAATGCCTTGCGTACCACCGCGTTGGCGGCGCTGATCAGGACCGTCACCAGGATCAGCCAGTAGAGTCCCTGTCCGATCCGCTCGGTGATGCGATCGATCACTCTCGATAGCGAGAGGAGGAAAGACATGGGCAACCTCCGGGCGGTTGGCATGCGGCCCGGAGCGACCCGAAGCCGACCGCGATCGACGGCCGGCGCCAGGAGCTCAGAGCGCGTCGAAGATTAACCCGCGGTCGCAGCCGTGGCAATCGCCTTGCCGCACTGCGGCAAGGCGGGAGTCGCGGTGGTAAAATGCGGACTTTCGTCGACGACAACTCCCGATGCCGCACCGCGCGCAGACTCTGAGCCAGGCCGATCCCGAACTGTGGAGGGCGATCGGCGGCGAAAACGGGCGTCAAGAGACGCACATCGAGCTGATCGCGTCCGAGAACTACGCCAGCATGGCAGTCATGGCGGCGCAGGGGTCGCAGCTGACCAACAAGTACGCCGAGGGCTATCCGGGCAAACGCTACTACGGCGGCTGCGAGTTCGTCGACATCGCCGAAAGACTCGCGATCGATCGCGTCAAAAAGCTGTTCGATGCCGAGTACGCCAACGTGCAGCCCCATTCGGGGGCGCAGGCGAACCAGGCGGTCTTTTTCGCGGTGCTTGAGCCTGGCGACACGGTCATGGGCATGAGCCTGCCGCATGGTGGGCATCTGACTCACGGCTCGCCGGTCAACTTTTCGGGCAAGTGGTTCAACATCGTCGCCTACGGGCTCGACCCCGTCACCGAGCTGATCGACTACGCTGCCGCCGAGCGCCTCGCCCGCCAGCACAAGCCGAAGCTGATCATCGCCGGCGCGTCGGCTTACTCGCGCGTGATCGACTGGAAGCGTTTTCGCGCCATCGCGGACTCGGTCGGCGCGTACCTGATGGTCGACATGGCGCACTATGCCGGGCTCGTGGCCGCCGGCGTCTATCCGAGCCCGGTCGGCATCGCCCATTTCGTCACCAGCACGACGCATAAGACGCTGCGCGGACCGCGCGGCGGATTCGTCCTGGCCGGCGCCGAGCACGAGAAGCTGATCAACTCGGCGGTGTTTCCCGGACTGCAGGGCGGACCGCTGATGCACGTCATCGCCGCCAAGGCGGTCGCGTTCAAGGAAGCGCTGACACACGAGTTCAGGATCTACCAGGAGCGCGTCGTCGAGAACGCACGTGTCCTGGCGACCGTGCTCCAGGAGCGTGGCCTGCGCATCGTCTCCGGCGGCACCGATTCGCACATGTTCCTGGTCGACCTCCGGGCGAAAAAAATCACCGGCAAGGATGCCGAGGCAGCGCTGTCGGCTGCGCATATCACCGTCAACAAGAATGCGATCCCGAACGACCCCGAAAAGCCGTTCGTCACCAGCGGCGTTCGCATCGGCAGCCCCGCGGTCACGACGCGGGGCTTCACCGAGATCGAATGCGAGCAGCTTGCGCACCTGATCGCCGACGTGCTCGACGCGCCGACCGACACGGGCACCCGCAATAGGGTCGTCAAGACGCTCGCTGCGCTGACGGCGAAGTTCCCCGTTTACCGGCCGGCATGAAGTGCCCTTTCTGCGGCAGCGAAGATACGCAGGTGGTCGACTCGCGCGTTTCCGAGGCCGGTGATTCGATCCGTCGCCGCCGCCGCTGTCCCGCATGCCAGAAGCGCTTCACGACCTACGAGACAGCAGAGCTGAGGCTGCCGCAGATCGTCAAGCAGAACGGCACGCGTTCCGATTTCGACGTCCACCGCATTCGCAGCGGCTTCCAGCGCGCGCTGCACAAGCGCCCCGTGCCGACCGAGTACGTCGACCAGGCGGTCGAGCGGATCGTCCAGCAGGTGCTGGCGCTGGGCGAGCGCGAGATTCCGTCGCGCCAGGTCGGCGAGATGGTGATGCAGGAGCTCTACAAGCTCGACAAGGTCGGCTACATCCGCTTCGCCTCGGTGTACCGCAGCTTCCAGGACGTCGCCGACTTTCGCGACGCGTTGCAGGAAGTCGAGCCCGCGCCGACGCGGCGCAAGCCCCGCTGAGCACGTCGCCGCAACGGCGGCGACTCGCGCAGATTTTGATCCAGGCATGAGCCGTTTCGACGACCACGATCGCGCGTTCATGATGCGCGCGCTCGAGCTCGCCAAGCTCGGCCTCTACACTACTACGCCCAACCCGCGCGTCGGTTGCGTGCTCGTTCGCGACGGCTACATCATCGGCGAAGGCTGGCATCAGCGCGCCGGCGGGCCGCACGCCGAAGTCCACGCACTGGCCGATGCTGCTGCGCGCGGTGCGGATGCGCGCGGCGCGACTGTCTACGTGACGCTGGAACCCTGCAACCACCAAGGCAGAACGCCTCCCTGCACCGACGCCTTGCTCGCTGCCGGCGTGGCGCGGGTGGTCGCCGCGATGGCCGACCCGTATCCGCCGGCAGCGCACGGCGCCGAGCGCCTGCGCGCAGCCGGAATCGAAGTCGACATCGGTTTGTTCGAGGAAGATGCGCGCGAGCTCAATCCCGGCTGGCTGATGAGGCTCGAGCACGGCCGCCCCTGGGTGCGGGTCAAGATCGCGGCCAGCCTCGATGGCCGGACCGCGCTCGCGAATGGCGCCAGCCAATGGATCACCGGCGAGGAAGCGCGTGCCGACGGCCATCGCTGGCGGGCGAGGGCGTGCGCGATCCTGACCGGCATCGGCACCGTCCAGCAAGACGACCCGCAGCTCACGGTGCGCGGGGTCGCCACGCCGCGCCAGCCGTTGAAAGTCATCGTCGACCGCCATGGCGAGCTTCCGCCGAATGCGCGGGTATTGGCCGATGGCGAGGTGCTCGTGGTCACCGCATCGACACCGCGGGCGGTCTGGCCGCCGGCGGTCCGCACGATGAATCTGCCCGATCGCGACGGCCGCATCGACCTGGCGGCGATGATGGCGGCGCTTGCCGCGGAAGGCATCAACGAGGTCCACGTCGAGGCCGGCGCCCGGCTGAACGGCGCTTTGCTCGGCGCCGGGCTGGTCGACGAGCTGCTGGTCTACCTGGCGCCGTGCTTGCTCGGCGACGGCGCGCGCGGCATGTTCGCGCTGCCGGCGCCGCTCGAGCGCCTGGCCGATCGCACGCCGCTGCGGATCGTCGGCGTCGACCCGGTCGGCAGCGCCTGGCGCGTCCTCGCCAGGATCGAACGCTGATGTTCACCGGCATCGTTCAGGCAGTCGGCCTCATCGCCACGGCGCAGGCGATGTCGGATGGGCTCAAGCTCACGCTGGACGCCGGTACGCTCGGCCTGTCGGACCTCGGCGTGGGCGACAGCGTTGCCGTCAGCGGCTGCTGTCTGACGATCGTCTCCATCGACCAGACCAAGCTCACCTTCGACGTGTCGGCGGAGACATTGCGCTGCACGGCAAGGCTCGATGGCCCCGGCCCGGTCAATCTGGAAAAAGCGCTGCGACTTTCGGACCGGCTCGGGGGTCACCTGATGTCTGGGCACGTCGATGGGGTAGGCATCGTGACGCGCTTCGAGCGCGCGGCGAGCGATGGCGAGAACGTCGAGCTCGAGATCGAGGCGCCGGCGGACCTTGCGCGCTTTATCGCCAGCAAGGGCTCGATCGCCGTCGACGGCGTCAGCCTCACGATCAATGCGGTCGCGGGGCGGCGCTTTTCAGTCAATCTGATCCCGCATACACTGGCTGTGACGACGCTGGGAAGCCTGGCATCCGGCGCGCGGGTCAATCTGGAGGTCGACATGATCGCGCGCTATGTCGCGCGGTTGCACGACGTCGGATGAGATCCGGCCGAAAGCCGCAGGAGAAAAACTCATGGACTTGACGACACTCGAACGCCTGCCGCTGTGGATCGGCGGCCGGGCGGTGGCTGCGCACACGACGCGCTACGCGGAGGTGACCAATCCGGCGACTGGCGAAGTGCTGCGGCACGTTCCGTTGAGCGACGCCGCCGACGTCGACGCGGCCGCCGCTGCCGCCAGCGATGCATTGCCCGCCTGGCGCGCCGCACCGGCGTTGCGGCGCGCGCGCATTCTGATGCGTTTTCGCGACCTGATGGAAGCGCACAAGACGGACCTGGCGCGACTGGTATCGCAGGAGCACGGCAAGACGGTCAGCGATGCCGAGGGCTCGATCACCCGCGGCATCGAAGTCGTCGAGTTCGCCACCGGCATTCCGCACCTGCTCAAAGGCGATTTCAGCGACAACGTCGGCACCGGCGTCGACAGTTTTTCGCTGCGCCAGCCGGTCGGGGTATGCGCCGGCATCACGCCGTTCAACTTTCCGGCGATGGTGCCGATGTGGATGTTTCCGGTGGCGCTCGCCTGCGGCAATGCGTTCATCCTGAAGCCGTCCGAACGCGATCCGACGATGAGCCTGCGGATGGCCGAGCTCCTGACCGAGGCCGGGCTGCCTGACGGCGTGTTCAATGTCGTGCACGGCGACAAGGAAGCGGTCGACGCCATCCTTGCGCATCCTTCGATCAAGGCGGTGTCCTTCGTCGGCTCGACGCCGATTGCGCGCTACATCTACGAGACCGGATCGCGCAACGGCAAGCGCGTTCAGGCGCTGGGCGGTGCCAAGAACCATGCCGTGGTGATGCCCGACGCCGATCTCGCCTTCGCCGCGGAGGCGCTGATCGGAGCCGCGTACGGCTCGGCCGGTGAGCGCTGCATGGCGGTGTCGGTTGTTGTCGCCGTTGGCGACGCCGGCGACGCGCTGCGCGACAAGCTCGCTGAACGCGCGCGCCGAATCGCCGTCGGCCCCGGCGACCGGAAGGAATCGGACATGGGCCCGGTGATCACCTGTGCCGCGCGCGACCGCATCGTCGGCTTGATCGATCGAGGCGTCGACGAAGGCGCGGCGCTGGTGGTCGACGGGCGCAAGCCGAGCGTCGCTGGCCACGAGGATGGATTTTTCGTCGGTCCGACGCTGTTCGACCAGGTCACGCGAGAGATGGCGATTTATCGGGAGGAAATTTTCGGACCGGTGCTCTCGATCGTGCGGACTGAGTCGCTCGACGCTGCCATCGAGCTGATCAATGCGAATCCGTATGCCAACGGAGCCGCACTTTTCACCCGCTCGGGCTTCGCGGCGCGAAAGTTCCAGCAGGACGTCGAAGTCGGCATGATCGGCGTCAACGTGCCGATCCCGGTGCCGATGGCGTTCTATTCGTTCGGCGGATGGCGCAATTCGCTTTTCGGCGACCTGCACGTGCACGGCATGGACGGCGTGCGGTTCTACACTCGCGGCAAGGCCGTGACCGCCCGCTGGCCCGATGACGGCAGCGCGGCGCCGGGGTTCCACATGCCGACGATGGGCTAGTCGTCAGCGCGGCCCGGCCGCCGCCGGGTTACCGGCGGGTGGGTCGATGCGAAACACGAACTCGAGAATCAGCCAGTAGGGCATCGGGTCGCCGTCGAGCTCGGCCGGCGTGAAAACAGCGCCGTCGATCGCGGCCATCACGGCGGAATGGAACATCGGGTCGTCGGGCACTAGCTTTGTGTCGGCGGGGACGACCTTGCCCGCTGCGTCGATGGTCAATACCGCGGCGATGCGGGCGCTCAGGTGTGAACGCGCCGCTTCCAGCGGGTAGCCGGTGATCACCGCGCCTCTGGGCAGCGGCGGTCGCGCCGCGCGAACGGGGAAGCGCTGTGCGAGCCGCGATGCGGTGGCGGCACTGACCCGTTCGGGATTCGCCAAGGGGCCGACCGCGACCGCGCCGTTGGGGTTTGGAGGTCCCTCGCGAACAACCAACGGCTGCGTCGTCACCGTCCCGCTTGCCGCGCTTGCCGGCACCGGCGGGTTGCGGATCAAAGCTTCCAGTGAGATCGCCTCGGGAGTCGGCAGGGACCTCGGCACCGTGATCGGTGCCATCGGCTCCGGCATCGGCTCGATCACCGGCATGGTTTCTTCGCGGAGCTGCACCTGCAGCGTTCCGGTGAGCCCCAGCAGGTTCGGCGAAAGCGTCATCGTCGGCCGGACGCTGGCGAGCGCGATGATCAGCAGGCCGTGCACGACGCTCGATGCCGCGACCGAATAGCCGAATCGCCGTTCGGGCCCCGGCATCGCCTGATAGGCCGGACGATAAATTGTTGCGGAGCTCATCGGGCGGGCGAGGGTAAGGTTGCAAAACGACGCGGCCGCTCCGCTTGCACGGAGCGGCCGCGTTCAGCCGCGATGATGTGCGATGTCTACTGGCCGAGCAAGCGCCACGACATCCGATGCTTTTGCGAGAAGTCGGGATTCTTCGGCTTGTAGAAGGTCACCTTGCCGGTCGTTCCCGCGGTGATGGCGATCCGCAAATCGGGATAGCCGCCGGTGCCCCCTCCGTTGGCTCCATCCAGCGCGACCAACTCGACACCGACGCCACCCTCTGCCGCGAAGACGCTTTCGATCGGCGTAACGCCGTCAGTGTCCAGCAGCAGCGAATTGCCGCGCGCGTATTCCCTCGCGTACACCGTTGCAGGCTGTCCGGTCAGGCAGGGATCGGTCTGCGGCGACGTGCCGACGTAGGCGACCAGCGACAGGGCGGCCTGCACCGGAACGACGATGCGCTGTCCGACCGGCAGATCGTCGAACCAGCCCTTGGCCGGCTTGTTGTTCAGGCCGGTGATGCCGAGCGCGGCAGTGATCAAGTCCATGTCGGTGCGTGGCGCGAGTGCTGCGCCCCACGGCGTCTGCGGGGTCGCCGCCGTGCCGTCGCGGATCGCGTAGAACGTCTGCACCTGATTGGCGATCGAAGCAGTCGTCAGATCCAAGTCGTCAAGCAATCTGCCGGTTCCGATGAACACCCAGCGGTCGATGCCATTGGAGATGTCGATCTCGATTTGCGGCGCAATCGTCACGGCCTGCGGCGTGCCGTCCGGAGCGGTCAGGTTCGCGAGCTTGACGGGTGCGCCCCAGCTCGCCGCCGTTTCATCCGTACCCGAGATGTCGAAGCGCCAGAAATTCCCCAGCAGGTCGCCGCCGTAGATCTGCTCGGCGATCTGATTGCGGAAGTCCTTTTCGTACCCGGCGATCTGCGCGAGACCCGAAGGTGTCGCTGCGCTTCCGACGCCCGTCGACAAGGTCTTCAGCAGCGATCCGTCCTTGGCGTCGAGGATGAAGATCTTGCCCTTGCCGCTCGCGTTGTTGTAGCCCGCCGTGACGAACACGACCCATTTCCCGCCAAAGGCATGCGTCTTGGCGATGACCGGCCGGCCGTAGCTGTAGCCCATGTCGGCATCGGTGAATTGCCACAGCACCTTCTGCGCCGCGGTGGTTTCGTCGGTGATGCTCGCGGGGTCCGATATATCCAGTGCGTAGTAGGACTTGCCGCCCTTGCCGAGGCCGCCGACCAGCAGCGAGTGCCAATCGGAGTCGCCGCCGCCGAAGTTGACGTCGGTGATTCTCGGCGTCGAATCGACATAGAAATGATGCTGGAACGGCGGCAGCGCGCCATCCTGGTACGAAAGCGCACCCAGGCCGGTCTTGTCGGCACGGAAGAGCTCCGACGGCACGAACGCCCAGGCTTCGTTCCCTGTGGCGTCGTCGAACGCATGCAGCATGCCGTCATTGGCGCCGACGTAAACCCGCGCTGGCCGACTGGCCAAGCCGGACTTCCACGTCGAGTAGCCCGGGTCGTTTGCGTCCATATACGGCGCGCGGGGCGCGCCGACATAAAGCGCCTGCGAGTCGACGATGTCGCCGAGCAGGCCGCCGACGCGGACGCGGAATTGCCCGATCGAGCTGCCTTCGTTGGCGCGATTGCCGCGCAGGAACTCCAGCACGAGCTTGGCCCGCGCGGTCTTGCCCGGCGACAGCGAATCGAGCTCGTTCGAGCCGATGCTGGCCCAAAGGAACGGCACCGGGTTCTTGGCTTCGTCGACGGTGACGACTTTGCGGTTGGTGAACCACGGCGTGTCGCCGGGGTTGACCACAGCGAGCTGCGCGGTCAGCTGCGCGGACGCTTCCCAGACGTTCGCCACTTCGGCGCCGGTGGTCGGATCGATCTGTATCTTGGTCAAGCTGGCACCCCAGCCCGGTTCGAATCGCACGCGGTAGATATTGTTATTGGCGCCCGAAACGTTGGCGCTCTGGAAGCCCACCCCGGCGCGAGCGCCAGCCTGGTTGATCACATCCTGCAGGATCTGACCCATGCCGAGCTTGAGCTCGTCGGCCGACTGCGCATTGACGAAGCGCCCGCGGCCGTTCATCGCCGCATGCCACAGATCGTCGACCCCCGACGCGTCCGGCTTGAACACGGTCGGCTGCGGCTTCGGCCAGAGCAAGGTGCCGGCCGTAAGCTGCGATTCGACGACCGACTGGTTGCCCGACGGCAGAATGCCCTGCGTGCCCAGCGACATCGCGGCGAAGTTCAAGTGCGGCCACGGCGCTGGATCCTTGGCGCTGGTGGCGACGTTCATCGGCATAGCCGGACGCAGGTCGGTGACCCAGTAGTTCATCGAGTAATCCGACGCCGCGTTCGCCGCGCTGTTGTTCGGATCTTCGCGGTACGGAGGCGGCCACGCCGAGCCCGGTGTGAGCCCCGTGATCGTGACGGGCGTCAGGCCGTTGACCGGCAATTGCCCCATCGGCCCGGTCGTCGGCACCTTGTCGTCCTGGTCGGCGACTGTCGACGTCGGCAGCGAGCCCTGATTGGTGAAGCCGTCGGTGAACAGCATGTGCCAGTTCTTCTGACACGACAGGATGATCGGGTCGGTCGCGCCCGACAATTCCGAGCTTCCACCCGGCGCGAAGTATTGCCCGATCCGCGACATCGCATTCAAGGTCGGCGTTTCCAGGCCCAGCGGAATGTTGATCGCGAGCAACTGGTCGTACCACGTTTTCTTCTGCGTCGCATCGAAGTCCTGAACGTCGACGAACGCGGCGGGGTCGAATTTGCCCGACGTGGCAGCCTTCTTGTTCGACAAGGTGTGCAACCCGACGCGGAACGTGTCATCGAGGTTGAACGTATTGCCGAGCTTGCCGAGGAACGTCAGCGAGGTCACCGTCTTTACCGCGGTGATGCGGGTGCGGTAATAGGCGAACCAGTTGGCGTAGTTGGTCATTTCCTCGTCGAAACTGCGGGTGATCGACTCGGCGCCCGACGCGTCGGTCCAGTCGTGCTGGTAGGTCGCCGTCAAGCGATTGGCGATGTTCAAATCGACGCGCTGGAAGGCGGACGTGGTCATGTTGTCGGTTCCGCCGGCCGAACCGAACTGGTGGAAGCGCGGGTAGGTGTGCGAGGCGTCCTTGAACGACTGGCATACGCCGAGCGTCGCGTCGCCATAGCCCGTCCACTTGACGTTGGGCGTCGAGATCTGGTGGTCGCACCACTCGACCTCGGTCTTCCAGTAGTGACGCGGCACAGCCGCGAAGTGCGGCGTGCTGACGCAGGCGTCCGGCCCGGTGCCATTGGTGATCGGCGTGATGTACTTGCCCGCCGGATAGTTGTACGGGCTCGCGCCGATCGGGTTGGTTCCCGTGTACGCCATGTTGTTGTGGCGGCAGACCACGCCCTTGGTGGCCGTATCCGCATCGTTGCGCAAGGTCGCGGTCGCGACCCCGCCGACGCCGCCCGTGCTGCAGACGGCAGAGGTGGGCGGCAGCGGCCCGGGCTGGTCCGGACACTGGCCGTTGCCCGTGCACTGCGCGTTGGTGATCGAGCACCTGCCGATGGCGGGGCACTCCGCCAGATCCGTTCCCGGCGTCGAGCAGGTCGCGTTGGTGATCGAGCAGTTGCCGGGAACGTTGGCGCAGGGGACCTGCGAGTTGCATGCCGCATGGGTGTTGGCGCAGGTGCCGATCGACGAACAATCGGACGAGCTGCGGCAGGTCACGCTCGCGTCCTTTGCACAGGTGCCGAGGATTTCCGGGCAGCTGCCGGGATTGGCGCTGCAGAGCGAGTTCGGCGGATTGTTGCAAGTACCTTGTGTCAGGCACACCAAATCTGCAGCGGCCTGGGTCGCTCCGGTGCAGACGATGCCGTTCTTCGCGCCGGCGTTCTTGCAGGTCCCCGGGGTCACCGGGCATTGCGCCGCCGAGCCGCAGGCCTTCTGGGTGCACGCGAGGCCGCCGCAATCGGCGGTTGTGCTGCAAGCCGTCAGGCCGTTCGGACAGGTCTTTTGCGCGCAGGTGCCGCCGGCTGTCGATGGGCATTGCGCGGCGCTGGTGCAGGCTTTGGCGGTGCAGGCGAGGCCGCCGCAATCGGCGGTTGTGCTGCAAACCGTCGTTCCATTCGCGCAGGTTTTCTGGTTGCAAGCGCCGTTGATCGTCGTGCATTGCGCGACCGAGGTGCAGGCCTGACCGGGCGGGTTGTTGCACGTGCCGCAATCGGCCGCGGAGAGGCAGACATTCCCGGTGTTGCTGCAGGCGAACTGCGGGCAATCGCTGTTGCTCGAGCAGGTCTGCGTCGGCTTGAGGCTGCAATGCCCGCCGAGCACCGCGCAGTCGTTGACCGACGTGCACAGGTTGCCGAGGCTGCTGCAATGGCCGACGTCGACGCAGTCGGACTGGCCCATGCACGCCTTGCCGGTAACGCTGCACGCCCCGGCTTGCGGCACGCAGTTGGCGTTGGACGTACAGGTGAGCGTGGTCTGGATGCTGCACTTGCCCGGGTCCGGCGTGCATGTGGGCGGCGGGCAGGTCGTGATCGTCGAGCAGGTGTTCTCCGGATCGGGCGGCAGCAGATTGCAGCCCGGCGGGTCGTAACTCACCGTGCAAGCCTGCGTAACGCAAGTCTGCGTGCCCGGGAGGTTACACACCTGCGGCAGCGGGCCGCTGCACGTCTGCGGCGAAGTGGGGCAGGTCTGGAACGTGCCGTTGCAGGTCTCAGGTCGGGAATTGCCGCAAGTCCCGAAGCTGCACACGGCAACTGTCGCGCCGTTGCAGGAGCCGGCGCCGCCGGAGCAAGCCGACGGAGCGAAGTTGTTGCAGTTGCCGACAGTGAGGTTGTTGCAAACCGGCGCACTGTAGTTGTTACAGCTGCCCGGCGTCTTGGTACACGCCTGGACAAAGGCGCTGCATACCTGGCTCTGGAGATTGGCGCAGGTCTGCCCCACGACCGGCCCGGTCGCCGGCCACGACGGGCTGGTCGTATCGCACCACAGAATGTTTTCGTTTTCGTAGAAATACTTCTGGTCCTGCTGCGCGGCCGTCCAGTTGGCGCTGATCGCGGTACCCGTGAGTGAGCCGTTCAGCGTGACCTTCTGCGCCGCGTAGCTCACGCTGGTCGTCGCCCCCGCCGAGCCGCTGACGGTGAAGCTGGGCGGCGCCCAGGGATAGGTGTAATCGAGGCCGTCGGCGGCCACCACCGTACCAAAAGCGGCGCCCCCGCCGCCATTCACCCGGCAGACGGTCGGGTCGGTCGCCGCGCCGACCGACCAGTCGGAATTGCACCACTGGCCGATGTGGACCGGCGCGGTCAAATCGACGGTGACGACAGGCGACGCCCACGGATCGGCGGGCACCTTCGTCCAGCCCGAGGTGTGCGCATCGTCCATCTGGTCGTAGCTGACCCCGAGCGAATCCACGGGCGGCTCATAGGTCAGCCGCGGGTTGTAATACATGTGATTCAGCGCGCTGTTGTGCACCGACGCCGGCCACATCAGCCAGTATTCGAAGGGTTTGCGCGAATTGGGCCAACTTGGCTGGGGCCCCGCGGGATAAAGCGCGAGTCCTTCCGGCACGACACCGCTTGCGGTGGGATCGATGCCGGCGGAGCAGGTCGGCGGCGCGCCGCCATAGCATCCGGCGCCGGGACCCGCGGCGTCAAAGCCGGTCGCGTAATTGGAATAAGGGATGCCGTATTCGGAAAAGATGTAA
>Ga0157374_10000479_pt1 | contig 36298 bp, 34 predicted proteins | sample M25metaG_FD_115308 | JGI IMG/M metagenome (GOLD analysis project Ga0157374, IMG submission 115308) | Miscanthus rhizosphere microbial communities from Kellogg Biological Station, Michigan, USA - M2-5 metaG | ecosystem: Host-associated > Plants > Roots > Rhizosphere > Soil | place: USA: Michigan...
ATTCATAGTAAATCCGCTCTAAACTTACGCCACGAGGCATTAATGATCTATCATTGGGCCAAAGTGAAATCAATAAGGGGAGAATCGATGTTAAATCGTTATATATTTTTATTGCTGCTCCTAATCCTTTCGGCATGTTCCAATCCTAAAGACATACGCTTCGGCGCTAGCCCAAGCGACGACATGCAGAAAAATGAAGCAAAGTTAAAAAAATTACCGCCCACCGATTTTGCTTTGCTCACCAGTTACCTCAACTCTGCGCAAGCGAGCGAAATAAAAGGACGCCCTAACCCCGCTGTCGGCAAAACCGTGGCGGAGGTGTTGGACGATGCAAGATCATGGCAAAAAGCGCAGGAGATTGCGGCAGCCGAGGAGAGAGAGCGTCAAGAATCAGCGAAGTTGATGGCCGGCAGGGTAGAAGCGGAACGAAAACTGTTACGCGACCGAGTAGCTGGATTAGTCGCCGTCACATTCGTAAAACGAACCATTATTCCACCCAATCCTTCGGCACAACGAAACGAACCGGTGGTTCGCCTTGAGTACGATATCGAGAACAAAGGTGGTAAAGCAATTCTCGCGCTTAAAGGAAAAATCACCTACAAAGATTTGTTCGGCAATAGGATCGTCGACCATCCTTTGCAAGTGGATAAAACCGTTCCAATCGGAGGGCATGTAACGGTACCGGTTAACTACCGAGTTTCACCGGTATGGCGAGAAATGATGGCATTAGCCGAATTGGAAGACGGAAAATTCTCTGCGTCGTTCTGGCCGGAATCCCTGGTTCTTGAAGGGGGCGAAACCTTAAGATTGTCGGATAAACCCGCCAATTAAAAACCTGTTCTACAAAACACAAAAACATCGGGCCTCCTTTGAGGCCCGATGTTTTTTCAAGACTGGCTTTTTAAACCGACCGGCTTCCCGGCATATGCACTGAAGATTGTCTGTCGGCCGCCTCATTGGCCGCTTCCATTGCCCTCTCTATCTTGAGTCCGGCACTCTGGTTACGAGCGCGCCAATTTCGCACGATTTCTCCTGCGGTCTCCTTTCCGCCGAGACCAAAGGCTAATCCCGCAGCTAGTGCAAGCGCGCCCACAAATCCCATGAATAAGGTATTCACCAAGGTTGCCGCAATACCCATTTGATTCACTGCCACCACAATAGCAAATGCCCAAACGGCAATCTTAGCTATCGTTGCGAGTAAATTAGGATTTGAAAATCCGGCCTCCGCCGTGGCGCCCCGAACCAGACTGCTTAGAGCATTCGCAAGCAGCCCGGCAATGACCAAGACCACTAGCGCAACCACTAGATTGGGCAACCAGAGTAATAACTGCCGCAATACATCAGACACGGCAGTCAATCCTAGTGCATCAAATGCGACTACAAAAGCAATCAACAGTAGAAATGCCTTAGCAACATAAGCCAGTACCCCAGCCGGGTCGGTCTTCACACCCATTCTTGCGACAAAATCGGAAAGACCTGATCGATCTGCCATTCCATTGAAGTTAAGCGCATGCAATAAAGCGCGGACCGCCTTGGCGAACAAAGCGGCGACGACCCACCCAATAATTAAAATGATTGCGAAACCTAATATCTTTGGAATCGCCGAGAAGAACAGCGCCATCGCGCCGGCGAACGAGGCGACTAATGCATCGCCCCAATCTTGTACAGTGCCATTCATATACGGTCCTCCAATAACACAATGGTTTGGTAACGCGCTAATACATTCGACATGGTTTGCTTAAACCAACGCGATGCGCAACATCCATGGCCACGCAAAATTCAAGCCATGGAATCAATGGCGAAAAAACCGTCTACGAAGTGGCGAGCTGAAAAAATTACCTATCCGCGGTAAATATAGGCACGTGCTTCATGTCCTTTTTGCTTAACAAGGAAACACGCAAAAGAAGAGACCAATAAAATAGCTGTACATCGCTATCCGTAACAGAGGAGTCACCGCGACGTACAGCTCAAAAAATAATCAATGAGATACTAGGTTACACACCTTCGGCAGCCAACACCTGAGCAGCGGCACCTATCACTGCCGCAATGCGGCCAACATCACGCAACTGCACGACGGTCATGCCGATTTCTTTCAGCAGCTTGTAATGGGAACCAATACAAAAATGGCATTTGCCGATGGCGCTTGCAGAAAGAGCGAATAACTCGAATCTGCGTTTCTCTACACCACCATGAGTAGCATAAGCATTCATTCGCAATTCAGCGCGTTGTGTGCTGAGATCGTCGTCACCGGCCATTTCAACATATGGGTACCACACGTTATTCATACCCATCAGCGCAGCAGCGGTAAGCGCAGCGTTAATGTCGCCTTCGGAAAGCAGGCCGGAACCGCGGATTGCGTCAATCAGAAACTTGGATTTTGCAGCATAAGCAGCGGCAAGGGCTGCACCGAGCGCATCCGCCTGATCGAGACTTGAACGACTAAGCACTGAATCGATATTGAGACGAATGTCTTTTGCATAATCCGGAATTTGATCCTTAATCGGTTTTAAGAAATCCATGGTTCCATCCTTTTTATTAGCGATCTAAAAGAGCGAAAGGCCGGCCGGTGACCGGCCTATTCGCTTACAAATTACAAGGTGTTGCCGCCGACTGCGCGATTGCACGGGCAAAGCTCATCGGTTTGTAAGCCATCGAGCGTACGGAGAACTTCTTCCGGATTACGGCCAACGTTCAGATTGTTCACCGATACGTGCTGAATGACGTTATCGGGATCAACGATAAACGTGGCGCGTAGTGCTACGCCCGCAGCGCGGTCGCGAACACCGAGTTGATCGATCAGATCACCGGTTGTATCGGCGAATTGCCAATGGTTAAGGCGATCCAGATCTTTGTGCTCACGGCGCCATGCCAATTTGCAAAACTCGTTATCGGTAGAGCCAGACAACAAGATGGCATCACGGTCGTTGAACTGCTCGGCCAGTTTTGCGAAGCCGACGATCTCGGTCGGGCACACAAACGTGAAATCTTTCGGATAGAAGTAAATGACTTTCCATTTACCCGGGAACGATTCTTCGGTAAGAGTCTCGAATGCGGACTTGCCGTCTTCCTCATGATTATTGAATCCCGGCTTTACTCCGGTTACCGAAAATTTTTCAATTTTTTCGCCTACGGTCTTCATAAAACGATCTCCTGTTGGTGAGTTAACAATTTATAGAGTAATGACAGCTTATGAAAAACAGCTCGATAGAGGAAGTTGATTTTATATATCGGATCGATAGGTATTACCAATTCCTTCATCAAGTTTAATTTCTAATCGGCCATAGATGAGCGTAGCCGATAGAAAAACCCTTATGGATCGCTGATAGCAATACCAAGCACGCCAATTCAGTTATACGATTTAAAACGCCTTTGACAATAGACGAGCCGCAAAGTCCGCGATTATAGATCAGACGGCGCAACCACTTCCATAAAGCCGCCCTTCTATGGTTTTTAGGAAAAAGCAGAATGTGAAAGTAAGTGCGATAGCGTGCGGGAATAAGAATCCCCTATTACGTTGCAGACGGTCCTATTTGCCGGTCGGAAGAACTGCTATCCCTTTCCATTATTTTTTTCATCCGCATCACATCATCATCCTTTCGCTGCTGAAGTTCGCTATCCAGCAAGCCGGTAAATGCGTTCCCGAGAGTCGCGGAAGGGCGATAGCTTGTCTTGAGTACGATACGAGTGCCGCCGCTCATCGGTTCTAGCCATATGTGACCGATATGCTCCACCAAGGCACCAGGCTCGCTCCGCCACGCTAAAACACGAGGTCGAATTGAATGGGTTATTACCGCGTCCCATTCGATATGGCCGCCGGCAGGGCCTTTGATAATCCAGTGGGAACGCCCTGCGCCGAGGTCGCGGACTTCCTCCACGTGGGACATGAAACGTGGAAAGTTTTCGTATCTCGATAAAACATCGAACGCTACTTCTGGAGAAACCGCGACATGGATCGTCTTACTCAAGTCGATGGGCCGATGCGGCCGGACCTGACCAATGATTTCCGACATCGGTTGATCGATAACGCCACGAACTATTAATCCAAGCCCCAAACTCGCGAGAAGCCCTTGCGGCACACGGTGCTGCGCGAGGTCATACAAAACCAAAGCCCCTCCTCCAATAATGGTACCGCCCCTCAAGGTAGGAGGCCAGTGACCACGGCGATGCGCCAAGCTCATGCGCTGTCGATCGCCGCCTTGTAGTGCAGGTATATGGTTTGGGCGATCGTGAACCTCTAACCGGTTTTCGACGTTCTTGACGCCACTGACGGAACGCACTGCGGCCATGAGCGCCGCCGCCTCCCTTGCTAGAACGGGACCTCTCAAAGTAACGCGTCCTTGCCATGCTATAACATCGATAGCATGAGGATGCGAAACGACTCTACCAAGTTTTGAGCGCACGCGCTCCATCAATACACGGTCATCCGTGGTGTTTTTATCTCGTGAGATTAAGCGCATCACATGGGCCTGTACGCCTCGCAATCGAGCCGCCGTACCACGCGCAGCTACATCGACAGTGTTATTGGCCCGCTCTAAGAGACTGCGCGTTTTATAGCGCATCACTGCGCGACGCGAGCGACCGCTTCTCGAATCATAGACATACATCGCTATGGCGCCCAATAGTGCTGCACCGAAAAGACTCATCCACCTATGACCGTCTGCCGGTGAAAACTTTGTCGATAATCCCATCGCATCTCTCTCAAATAAATCGGAAGGTATTTTTTAATGAGGCAAGGGCCATGCCTGCGAATTAAGCAAATGGTTATTGATTAGAGGGTATGAATTTTGCTGATCTTTGTAATTGCAGGCAGTCGTCCGACTTGAGAGAACCGCGATATTGCGGAGGTAATGCAGAAGGGCCTAGAGGTGCGCCTAACATTGCATTCGTCGTTAGGTTACCTTGATGGCGAAATACCGTTGGTTCTTGTTAGGTCGTAGAACAGGAGTAGTCCCTCCCGGCTGCCTGCCATCAATGCCGGCGTTATTTCACGCAATGATTGTGTTAATTGATATGCCCGGATACGTAGCGTGTAAAGGAACAGGGCCTTAGTGCATGTAATAACTGCAGCCTCTCTGTAAGCATTGCACTTTATATCTTTTGATTTCCGCCCGATTCTCTCTTCTCACGGACTCTCAAAATCTAATGTATGCATAAGATCATCTACAAAATGTAGGGGTACATAAATTGCTTTTTTTCCAGTGCCACGCGCATTCCGCGCTTTTATAGGAGATGGTTATGAAACAGCAAACCCAAATGAATAAAGACATGCAAGCATGTATCGAATCCTGCCAACAATGCCACAGTGTTTGTCTGCAAACAGCAATGACGACTTGCCTAGAAATGGGAGAGCAGCATGTGGAGCCCGAGCATTTCCGGCTCATGATGGATTGCACCGCCGTGTGTCAGACTGCAGCGAACTTCATGCTGAGTTCGTCAACGGTTTACCCGCGCATTTGCGGTCTCTGCGCAGAAGTGTGCGATGCTTGCGCAGAAAGTTGCGAACGTATCGGCGGTATGGAAAATTGCGTCGCCAGTTGCCACGAATGTGCGGAAAAATGCCGGCGCATGTCAGGCGGAGAACCTCGCATGGGGGCCGGTTCTCGTCAATCCGCTAGGATGTAAGAAAGGCACCGCGAACATGTCGGCACCGTAATCGGTGCCGGCGAAAAATTTGCACTACGAAGAAGCCTCCTCATTAGTATCGTCCACCGCCGATTTCAATAGCATTTGCATCAACGCATGCCCATCATTGATGCCGGCTGCAATTCGACTACACGCCATTTTGCAAAGATCGAGAAATGCAGGATCACGTAACTGATAAAACACCGCGTTACCCTCTTTGCGACGGCTAACTAAGCGAGCCTTATAAAGCATTGCTAAATGGCGAGAAACATTTGTTTGCGTTAGTCCAACCGCAATGATGATTTCACTTACCGACTTCGGCTGCGAAGAAATCGCATAAAGAATTTTTATACGATTTGGCTCGGACAACACGGCGAAATAGTCAGCTAGAGCGGAATAAATATCATCCTCCTCGGCCATTAATCGTCCTCCGGAATAAGCCATAAACAACTATATTCGCATATACGAATATTCGCAATAACAAATTATTTGTTTTAAAACAGAAGGATGCTCTCTACGAGCAAAATAAATAATGGGGATTTTATAAAAGGTTGGGGCCATGCAGAGAGAATCTGCATGGCCCCTGCGAAAGGAGTTGCATCCGTATTGTATGTGCTCGGGGCTAAGGGGGCTAGACCCCACCGAAATCGGTTTTTTTTGCCTATTTTTTAAGCAACAACCATGAACGCAACATTCTCCAATTAATTTATTTATTGATGAATGAACAATGGCTGATCATTACTAGAACTCGCTGCTATTTATAGTCATTGCATATGACTTCATCGCAACATAAATTTCAGCAATCGATCGATGTGCTTGCCGAACGGCGGTTTCAACAATGCTATTCCGTTCAATGGCGACTGAATGAAAACACCTTTACGTTTGGATAACGTATTAAAACCTTCCACGCCGTGATAATGCCCCATGCCACTCGCCCCTACCCCGCCAAATGGCAGCTCATCTTGAGCGATATGAAAAATCGTATCGTTAATGGAAACCCCACCCGCGATTGTTTGCTTTAACACCCGTTCAATTCGCACTGAATCGTTATCGAAATAATAAAGCGCAAGCGGTCGCGGATGATCGGCAATGTAATTCAATGCCTCATCCAATTGACCATAGATCAGCACCGGCAATAAGGGACCAAAAATTTCTTCCTGCATAATGCGCATTCCATCGTTGGCTTTAGCCACCAATGTGGGCGCGAGTTTACGATCAACGGGCGATGATTCCCCAAGCACAATAATTTCCGCCCCATGGGAGCGAGCATCCTCGATGTATTCCGACAAGCGTGCGTAGTGGCGATCGTTAATGATGGCACTGTAATCACGATTGCTTGCAAGGTTTGGATATAACCTGCCGACTTCTTTTTTTGCCGCATCGATAAACCGGGCAAGTTGCGACTCATGCAGTAGTACATAATCCGGTGCAATGCAGGTTTGCCCCGCATTCAAACACTTGCCGAATAGAATGCGGCGCGCAGCGATATCGACTGGAAAATCAGGCGCGATAATCGTCGGAGACTTACCGCCTAGTTCAAGTGTAACCGGCGTGAGATTGCTCGCTGCAGCACGCATGACTTGACGGCCAACCGCAGTAGATCCGGTGAAGAGTAAATGGTCGAACGGCAATGCGGCAAAAGCTTGAGCCACCTCAACGCCGCCGTTTATCACCGCTACTCGATCCGTCGAAAAATAGCGCTCGACAAGTTCAGCCAACAATCGTCCGGTATTGGGTGTTAATTCCGACATCTTGATGATTGCTCGGTTGCCTGCGGCCAGCGCAGAAACCAACGGACCTATCGCCAAATAAATCGGATAATTCCAGGGCACAATGATGCCGACGACGCCAAGCGGTTGTTTTACCACTTTCGCTCGACCAGGCAAGAACCATGGCGATACCGCTTTTTTTTCCGGCCGCATCCATTTCACCACTTGGCGCTTCGCATGCCTTACACACTCAAGCGATGGAAACAGTTCCAACAGCTTAGTCTCGTGCGCAGAACGATGCCCGAAATCCGCATTAACCGCCAAGACGATCTCATCCGAATGGTTCGACAGCAGACGATGCAAGCTGCTTAATATCGCCCGTCGTTCCGCTGCTAAAGGATAGGGAGAAAGTCGAAATGCACGACGCTGCAAATGAAATACTCGCTCTAATTCGGATAACGCGACATTGTCGAGGTTTGAATCGTTCATAGTATTAAATAAAAAGATAAACGCCGATATGCAATGGCACTCGATCGGTAAGCACGCTTTCAAATTCACCCGCAGCCAAATTCACCCCAGCGGCACTAATCCAAGCTACCATAGCTCACTCTATAATTTTCGCCCAGAAAATATGATTGCCACCGCCGCTAGAATTCTCATCCTGTTTGAGATACTAATGTACAGTTCCATCGGCCTATCGCTTGCCCATCGCATGCAGTTCTCACCATGGGTTACGGTTCCTGCGACCGTTGTTATAGGAATTTGCCTTACATGGCTGCTATTGGTTATGCGTAGCTTCGTCGTTTCTAGGCGCTTTTCTAGTGAAGAAGATCGAAGCCACCGCCTCGGATTCTGGAAACGGCAAAAAATGATTTTTAGCGAGTGGCTATATGAAGTATTGCTTTATAAGCTACTACAGCCGCTCAGTAAATGGTTTGACCATACAAATCATTCGTCCACGGCAGAAAACATACCCATTGTGTTTGTTCATGGTTTTCTGTGCAACGGCGCAGCCTGGTGGTGGATGCGAAGAGCATTAGCAAAACACGGTATCAAACGATGCTACACACTCAATTTAGAACCGATTTTCGGCAACATCGATAATTACGCACAGCAACTCAAACAGCGAGTAGATGAAGTCCGCAATGAAACAGGTGTGGAACGAATCGTCGTTGTCGCCCATAGCATGGGCGGATTAGTAGCACGTAGCTATTTACAAAATCTCGATGGTAAAGATTGTCTCGCTGGCCTGATTACAATCGGCACTCCTCATCACGGCACCGCATTGGCGGCACTTCCAGTCGCTGAAAACATTAGGCAAATGGAATTGAATTCTTCTTGGTTATCGGCGTTGAACGCGACGGAAAGCGAGCCATCAACGGTGCCCGTTATTTCCATCTATAGCGCACACGACAACATCGTATCGCCGCAATCTAGCGCCAAGCTAATCCATGCGGAAAACTTTTTTTTGTCCGGCGTGGGTCACGTAGCCATGCTGTTTTCCCGAGATGTAGCGAACTTGATAGCAACGTTTATAAATAAGCCCTAGCACGCATTATCATCATGCGTAGCATCGGGGCATCTTATCAAGAGAACATCGATGCCAGTTTGAGTCTTTTCAATTCTGCCATCGTTAAGAACGATACGAAGAATCCGCTTGTGAGCCCGAGAACCACGACAAAGAGCGCAGTTCAACATAGAAAAGCACCGGCGCCAACAATATGGTCGCGGGTAAGCCAAGAAGTGCTGCCGGGACACCTGAACCAGCGCGAATCACAGCTGACAACAAAAGTCCCAGCACCATGAGCACAAGAGAGATAACCGCCCAAAGCAGCAAGCGGCCCGGCCACCGGGTTAGCGAAGCAGGAGGCACGACCGGTTTGATGCGCACTAACAGCCGGAGCCGCCTAGCAATAAGAGCTGCAAACGCCAAGAACAATGCAACTCGGACAACTGCAGGCAGGAAGAACCAAAGTGGAGGCGGCAAAGGGTGGGCAAACATCTCAGCCAAAGGGAATAGCGCATCAAAGGGCAGTTTTAGCGTCAACCAGAAGGCAGCGGTGGTGGCAACGCTAGCAAAGATCGCGACGCCAACCACGGCGAGTGCGATGAAATACGCACAGCGTTGCATGATTGAGCCTAACGCGGAGCGTACCCGAGCCGTGCTATTTGCGGCGTCGAGTGGAATGATGTGTTATATGTCTTGCTCATCTCATTCCAAACCTTATGACTGTCTCTGTAAAAATACCTATCATGAACCTAAATGGAGCAAACCAAAAATATTTTCCGCCCTCCATGTCCCCGACATCTCTATGGTGTTCCTCATCTTCAAGGATAGAGTGCACAGCCTTATAGGCTTCTTTGTCCCCAATTGCTTCAAGATATACGAGTTGTTTTTTTAAGTGGCTCGTGACTATGGATTCAACTGCCCAAGTACATGCCATAATTCCTTTCTTACCTAACAACGCTGATATAAAACCCATAACATAACCGCCAACGCCGCACAGCCAGTAACTTTTGCACTTGATACCATTTCTACGTTTGATCTCTTCCCAAAATATATTCAGATGGCGTTGTTCGTCCTCTAAAAATTTTTCCAGTATTGGGACATACTCACGACCAAAAATGCGAGAAACAAAAATCTGGGAACGATATATGTTGATGGCTCCAAATTCCCCCGCATGATCGACTTTCAATATTTTCTTGGCGGTATCGATCTTGCCGCTATTATCTTTATATTTCATGTTCAATAATTAAGACACATAACGTGAAGTGGAAGTGAATGCGTGGCTACTGGCAAAATAGCACACAGCCCGCATTTCGTAGGCAGCAGGTTGCCGTTGCTCGCCTAGCTGAAGCCGAGATGGATGCAAGAAAAGCGGAGCCCCCATTTGTGGGCGCATCGAAAGCTGAAGCGCTTCTTGATGGTAAAACTAAATTGATCTTCGAGCTTTCCGCTAGCTGTTCGCGGGCGTCTTTAGCGCTTCAAAGAAAGTAAACCTTAATTCATTATCCTGTAGGGCAGGCACCGATTCAAACACCTGCCCCATGCAAAGAATAGCTGGCCCGATAATGCGTTCGCACGCAATGCTGGAAAGTTCGCCCAGCGTACTGCGTATTTGACGTTCATCGGGAAGAGAGGCGTTCTCCACAATAACAATAGGTGTGTTTGCAGGAACGCCATGGTGTATCAACGCACCGCTGACTTCTTCCGATTCGCCGACCGCCATATAGAGAATGGTGGTATCACTACGAATAACCGAATCAATCCATTGGCCGGGTTTTTCTCCGTGGCCAATCCGTGGGGTGACGAACGTCACGCTACGAGATACGCCGCGCTTAGTCAGGGAAGTCGTCAGCGATGCAGCAGCGGCTAGCGCCGCAGTGATGCCGGGCACGACTTCCACTGGAACATTAGCTTTATTAAGCGCATCGATTTCTTCTTGAGCCCGTCCGAACAACATCGGGTCGCCGCCCTTGAGACGAACAACGCAGTCATAGCGCAGACCGGCTTCCGTTAATGTGCGGTTAATGAAGCGTTGATCCGTGGAAAGCTGTCCTGCTCGTTTGCCGACAGCAATTCGCTTTGCCCTGGTCGCAAGCGCAACGATATCCGGGTGTACTAGCGCATCATAGAACACCACATCCGCTTGAGCGAGCAACTTTGCTGCGCGCAATGTCAGCAGATCCGGAGCACCGGGACCGGCGCCGATCAAATAAACCTTACCCATTTGCATTCTCCGCTAGGATCATACCGGCTGCTACGGTGTGATTTGTCGCTTCATCGATCACGATAAAGCTGCCGGTTGCGCGGTTGTCTGTATAAACGTCGCAGACGATAGGCTTCTGCACCTTGATGCGGACTTGGCCGATATCGTTCATCTTGAACTGACCGGCCGATGAATCGCGTTCCACGGTATCGATATCCAGGCGGTAGTCAACACGCTGGAAGACAGCGCGAACCGTGTTGGTTGTTTGTTTGATGAGGTACTTGCGCGAAAGATCCAATGGTTCACCATCCATCCAGCAAAGCATGGCGGAAAATTCCTTCGTGACTCGCGGCGGTTCATTCCGATGAACCAGCATATCGCCTCGGGAAATATCGATTTCATCTTCCAGCAACAACGTCACGGTTTGCGGCGCATGCGCAATACCGAGAGAGCCTTCAAGCGTAACGATATCTTTGATTTTCGTTTCCAAGCCGGAGGGCAAGACACGAATCGTTTCTCCGACTTTCGCGGTTCCTGATTCAATGCGGCCCATATATCCGCGGAAGTCGATGAGGTCCGGCGTTTGTGGGCGGCTAACGAGTTGAACGGGGAAACGGAGCGCTGGTGCGTCATCGCAATGCAAGTCGACGTTTTCTAGTAACTCCAGTAATGTCGGGCCATTGTGCCAATTTAGTTTTTCGCTCCGGTCCACAACCATATCACCATAGAGTGCGGAAATAGGAACGAAGTGCAGATGCTTGATTGCCAGCTTCTCCGCGAATGCTTCGAAAGCGTGGCGGATGTTGTCGAATACTTCTTGCGAGTAATCCACCAAATCCATTTTGTTGACCGCGACTGCGACGTGCGGGATTCCTAGTAGGCTAGCGATAATGGCGTGCCTGCGAGATTGGGGCAACACACCTTTACGCGCATCCACCAGCACGATGGCGAGCTGCGCGGTCGATGCTCCGGTTACCATGTTGCGCGTGTATTGTTCGTGTCCGGGCGTATCGGCAATGATGAATTTACGTTTCGGCGTGGCGAAGTAGCGATAGGCGACATCGATAGTGATGCCCTGTTCGCGTTCTGCCATAAGGCCATCCGTCAGTAGCGCAAGATCTAGTCCGGCTTCATTCACCAGTTCCGTGCCGCGCTTCTTGGTGGTTTTAGCAATGGCGGAAATTTGATCTTCGAATATGGATTTCGCATCGAACAGCAAGCGGCCAATCAAGGTGCTCTTGCCATCGTCTACGGAACCGGCTGTGGTGAAGCGGAGAACTTCAGTGGAGATAGCCATATTAGAAATATCCTTCTTTTTTGCGCAGCTCCATGGAAGCGTCCGAGGTTTGGTCATCCATGCGTGTCGCGCCGCGCTCGGTGATGCGTGTCGCGGCGGTTTCAAAAATAATTTCTTCTACGGTTCGAGCAGAAGATTCAACAGGGCAAGTGCAAGTCATGTCGCCAACGGTGCGAAAGCGCACCAGCGTTCTTTGGGCGACTTCGCCATCTTTTGGTTGCACCAATTCGGATACGGGCAGCAATCCGCCATTGCGCAACACCACTTCGCGTTCATGCGCAAAGTAAATGTCCGGTACCGCTAACTTTTCCTGGGCGATGTATTGCCATACATCCATTTCGGTCCAATTGCTGATGGGGAAGACGCGGATGTTTTCACCAGGATGAACGCGGGTGTTGTACAGGTCCCATAATTCCGGCCGCTGATTTTTCGGGTCCCATTGGCCGAATTCGTCGCGGAAAGAAAAGATTCGCTCCTTGGCGCGAGCTTTTTCTTCATCGCGCCGCGCACCGCCGAAGCATGCGTCAAAACTAAATTCAGCAATGGCGTCCAAGAGTGTCACGCTTTGATGGCGATTGCGGCTTTCATCGGGAGACTTCAGTCTTACGCGGCCCTGCTTGATGGAATCTCCAACGGAGCGAACGATCAACGCTTCGCCTAATTCTTTCGCCCGGCGATCGCGGAACTCGATTACTTCGGGGAAGTTATGTTCCGTGTCGATATGCATCAACGGGAAGGGGAATCGTCCGGGACGAAACGCTTTTTCGGCCAATCTCAACAAGACGATCGAATCCTTGCCACCGGAAAACAGCAACACCGGATTGCGGCACTCCGCCGCCACCTCACGCATGATATGAATCGCCTCTGATTCCAGCGTGGCAAGATGGGAAAAGGCTGAAGTCATTTTCCTGGTTCTATGAGCAGCATTCTTAAGCGAAATGCTTTCATCGATTATGGATGATTCGTTTGCGGTTTCTTGAATGACGAAGTCCATTCTTACGCTTCTCTCAAAGTAGTTTCAGGTTTGACATGAAGACCGCACTCCTTGTGATCCGCCGATTCCCACCACCATCTGCCGGCTCGCACATCTTCGCCGTGTTTTATAGCGCGAGTGCAAGGCGCGCAGCCGATGCTTGGATAGCCCTTGTCGTGCAGAATGTTGTACGGAACCTTATAGGTGGATACGTAAGTCCAAATGTCCAAGTGGGTCCAATCAATCAGCGGATTAAATTTCTGCAAATTGTGGTCCTTATCGAATTCGGAAACGCCGAGGTCCGAGCGCGTTGGCGCCTGCTCTCGCCGCAAGCCGGTAATCCACGCTTTTTTTCCGGCGAGCGCGCGTTTTAACGGCTCCACTTTACGTACATGGCAGCAATCTTTTCGTTGCGCGATGCTTTCGTAGAAACCGTTAATGCCATTGATGCGAACATAGTTTTCCACCGCAGCGGATTCCGGGAAATAGACCTTGATCTTACGGTGATAGTGCTCGGTAGTTTTTTGCATTAAATCGTAGGTCTCAGGCGGAAGACGTCCGGTGTCCAGAGAGAAAATTTCGATGGAGCGAAAGTCCTTGGCGATCATGTCGGTCAACACCATGTCCTCGACGCCAAAACTGTTGGCGAAAGCGGCCGGCGAATAGTCGCGTTCGATTTCGGCTAGCACTTCCTTGGTACGTTGAATTTTTAATTCTAGACTCATGATGCTTCCGGTTTAATTAGTCTGCGACGAAAATACGGTACCGGCTGCTCCACCGATGCTTGGTAGCCATCGGAGAAATCCTTGAGGCCGAGAATGGCGTCTTCAATGTTTTTGTCTTCTCGCACCGCAAAGGCGTTAAAGCCGCAGCGATGCATGTAAAAAAGCTGATCGCGCAACACATCGCCGATTGCCCGTAGCTCGCCCTTGAAATTGAAACGTTCGCGTAGCAAGCGGGCAATGGAATAGCCGCGTCCATCGGTGAATTGCGGAAAATTCACGGCGACCAAAGAAAGATCCGGCAAGTCTTCAGCCAATGCATTGGGCTCTTCGTTGCTATTCAACCATACACTGACTTTGCCGTTACGTTGCTTGCATTCGTCCTTCTTCGCTAACCAGAGTTTTAGCGGCACGATGACATCGACGCCATCGGGAATTTCCGGAAAGCCGCCATCTTCCATTAGCTTTATCGTCAGCCAGTAGTCCTCGACAATCTGTTTGTCTTTAATAATTCTTGTCATCGCATCCTTACGCGTTTGTCGTGATCCGAACTTCGCTATATACGTGCGTCTTGAAGGGATCGATGCCAACACGGCGAACCGTATCGAGGAACGCTTCGTCATCATGCCGAGTATCCACATAGACGTTTATCAAGCTCTCGATCACATCGGCCATTTGTTCTTGCGCAAACGAAGGCCCGATCACTTTGCCGAGCGATGCCTGCATGCCTTGCGAACCACCAATGGACACTTGATACCATTCCTCGCCGTTTTTATCGACGCCGAGAATGCCGATATGCCCGACGTGATGATGCCCGCAGGCGTTCATGCATCCGGAGATATTGATATCAATCGGACCGAGATCGAAAAGGTAATCCAGATCATCGAAGCGTTGCTGGATGGCTTCCGCGATGGGAATTGACTTAGCGTTGGCGAGCGAGCAGAAGTCGCCGCCCGGGCAGCAAACGATGTCGGTTAACAATCCGATATTCGGTGTGGCGAGGCCAATTGCCTTTGCGCGTTCCCATACGGCGAACAAGTCCGACTGCTTCACGTCGGAGAGTATAAGGTTCTGCTCATGAGATACGCGAATCTCACCGAAGCTATATTGATCCGCCATATCGGCCACGGCTTCCATCTGCTCCGACGTCGCATCTCCCGGTGGCACGCCGGTCTTTTTGAGCGATAGCGTCACGGCGGCATAGCCTGGCTTCTTGTGCTTGAACACATTGCGCTTGACCCAGCTTGCGAAGGCTTTGTTCTCTACGATGCGGAGGCGGAAACTTTTGTCGTCGCCGGGTAAAGATTCATAAGCGGGATCGACGAAGAAGCTTCGTAGTCTTTCGTATTCGGCTTCAGTTACGGTCCCTGGGCTGTCGGTTAAATGCGCCCACTCCTCTTCGACTTTCTCACCGAATACCGCAGGCGTTAACTCTTTCACCAGAATCTTGATGCGCGCCTTGTATTTGTTGTCGCGGCGGCCATAACGGTTGTACACACGAAGAATAGCGTCCAGATAAGTAAGGAAATGCTCGCGAGGCAGGAATTCGCGGATCACATGACCAATGATCGGCGTGCGTCCCAGACCACCACCAACAATAATGCGGAAGCCTACTTCGCCAGCTTCGTCTCGCACGGCATGGACGCCGATATCATGAACTAGCGTCGCGGCGCGGTCTTCCACTGTGCCTGAAACAGCAATCTTGAACTTGCGCGGCAGATAGGCGAATTCCGGATGAAATGTGGACCATTGGCGAAGCAATTCGCAATAGGGACGTGGATCAATGATTTCGTCGTGGGCAACGCCGGCGAATTGATCCGTTGTAATGTTGCGAACGCAGTTGCCTGAGGTCTGAATGGCGTGCATTTGTACAGTAGCGAGTTCCGCCAAGATGTCGGGAACGTCTTCGACCTTCGGCCAATTGAGTTGCATATTCTGACGAGTGCTAAAGTGGCCGTAACCTCGATCGTACTTGCGTGCGATCGAGGCGAGTTTGCGCAATTGCCGTGATGAAAGCAAACCGTAAGGAATGGCGATGCGCAGCATGGGCGCGTATCGTTGGATATAAAGGCCGTTTTGCAAGCGAAGCGGACGAAACTCATCTTCCGAGAGTTCGCCCGCCAAGAAACGGCGAGTCTGATCGCGGAATTGCGCAACCCGTTCATCCACTAACCGTTGGTCGATTTCGTCGTATATATACATCGTTAAAACACCAATTTTCCGCCGATCAAAATCAACATGATGGCCAAGGCACTGCGCAGCCAATATTCCGGCAAGCGCGCGCCTAAATGACTACCAATCCAAATCCCCGGCACGGAGCCGATCAGCAAGCTGCCCAATAGCGCGTAGTCGACAGTGCCAAGACTTGCATGACCTAATCCAGCTATCAATGTGAGCGGCACGGCATGTGCGATGTCTGTCCCCACAATGCGAACAACAGGCATATTCGGATAAAGAAAAAATAGCGCTGCGACACCAACCGCTCCCGCGCCGACTGAAGAAATGGTCACCATCGCGCCGAGCAATATGCCAACGACTATGGTTGCCGGCGCTACACGATGCGGCTTGATCCAACCGCTCTCAATGGATAACCGAGTAAGACGGCCACGAAACACGATAGCCGCAGCCGTTAGCAGCAGCGCCACGCCTAAAGTTGTTTTAATGAGGATCGCGGTATGTGTAGCGTCGATGTTTAATTTGTGTAACGTAAAAGTCGTTACCAATGAAGCCGGCAAGCTGCCTGCCGCTAGCAATCCGACTGTTTTCCAATCCACATTGCCCCGTCGGCCATGGGCCGCTATGCCCACTGACTTCGTCAATGCGGCATAAAGCAAATCGGTTCCGACTGCCACAGCCGGCTGGATACCGAATAGAAGGACAAGCAAAGGTGTCATCAGAGAACCGCCGCCGACGCCTGTTATGCCAACGATCAAACCCACAATTAGCCCGCTTAAAGGATATAGCCAATCCATATTGGTCCACATTGCTGAGTGATAGAGGGGATAGTGCCGAATAATGGTAACTTCATCTTATATAATCACAAAGACTGTTATGCTACTATCTTATAACTTAATGTTATATAGATGCGGAAGTGAACATGAAACTCCAGCAACTACGCTATCTAGTGCAAGTGGTTCGTGACGGTCTGAACGTATCTGATGCGGCGGAAACCCTACATACCTCGCAGCCGGGGATCTCCAAACAGGTTAGGCTGTTGGAGGAGGAGCTTGGAATCGATGTCTTCGTTCGGCACGGCAAGCGTGTAGTCGACGTCACCGAGCCCGGCAAGACTATCGTTGCCATTGCCGAACGCGTGTTGAAAGAAGTGGAAAATCTGAAGCAGGTGGGGCATGAATTTACCGCCGAGACAGCCGGCAGCCTGACGCTGGCAACTACGCATACGCAAGCCCGCTATGCTCTTCCTTCTGCAATCAAGCAGTTCATGGCCCGCTATCCGGACGTGCGATTGTCGCTGAAGCAAGGCAGTCCCACGCAAATCGCTCAAGTGGTAGTCGATGGGGGGGCGGACCTCGTGATAGCCACCGAGGCCATCACTTATTTCGATCAATTGGTAGTACTGCCTTGCTATCAGTGGAATCGCTGCATTATCGTTCCACCTAAGCATCCGCTGCTTAAAATCAAGAAGATCTCACTCAAGGATGTCACCCAGTACCCCATCATTACCTATGACTTCGCATTCACTGGCCGCTCCGCCATGCAGCGGGCTTTCGAGCAGAAGGGATTAACGCCGAATGTGGTGTTGACGGCCATCGACTCGGACGTCATCAAGACGTATGTAGCGCTAGGGCTAGGGATAGGAATATTGGCACAGATGGCATTCGATCCTAAACAGGACACCGCGCTGAAGTGCATAGACGCCAGCCATTTGTTCGAACCGTCGGCGACTCGCATCGGTATACGCAAGAACACTTACTTGCGCGGCTACATCTATGACTTCATCGAAATGTTCGCGCCGCATCTCACGCGCTCGGTGGTGGATACGGCGATGAAGGGTGGGAAGTAGTAGCTCTCGCCTAACCTCATCATCCTCCCACAATCGCTGCTTTCAATGCGTCGTCTACGGTTTCCAACCATACAAAGCGAAGCTGCTCACGCGCATCTTGCGGAATTTCTTCCTGCTCCTTCTTATTTCTAGCGGGTAACAACACCGTATTGATTCCAGCCCGCAGGGCCGCCAATACTTTTTCTTTGATGCCTCCAACCGGTAACACCAACCCGCGCAAACTGATCTCGCCGGTCATCGCTTGATCATTGCGCACCGGCTTATTCATCATCAACGATGCCAATGAAATAAACATAGCAACACCGGCGCTCGGCCCATCTTTCGGCACCGCGCCTGCAGGAACATGCACATGAATATCGCTTTTGTCGAACATCTCTGCTGAGAGTTTGAACTCCAGCGCCCGCGATTTCACCAGCGTGAGCGCCGCTTGAGCACTCTCTTTCATGATATCGCCCAGTTGCCCTGTCAAAATGAGTTTGCCGTTTCCCGGTGCGCGGCTGGCTTCTATGAATAGAATATCCCCGCCGACCGGTGTCCATGCTAAACCGGTTGCGACACCCGGCACACTGACTCGCATAGCAAGTTCGCTTTCGAATTTTCTCGGTCCCAGAATGCTCGGTACATCGGCCGCATCCACTATCGCTTTATTTATCAAGCCTTCGGCGATGCGTACGGCCGAGTACCGAAACGCGCTGCCTATGAGGCGCTCAAGATTGCGCACGCCGGACTCGCGTGTGTAGTCATGAATAATAAGGTGAATCGCCGCATCGGTGATTTCGCATTGTGCTGCGGTCAGGCCATTCTCATGCAGTTGCCGCGGGACTAAAAAACGCCGCGCGATTTGTGCTTTCTCTTCTTCTGTGTAGCCAGGCAATTGAATCACTTCCATCCGATCGCGCAATGGTCCCGGTATGGTGTCCAACATATTGGCCGTGCCGATAAACATGACTTTCGATAAATCGAACGGCACGCCGAGATAATTGTCGCGGAAGGTAATGTTCTGCTCGGGATCGAGCACTTCCAGTAACGCCGATGAAGGATCGCCTTGCACGCCCACACCTAGCTTATCCATTTCATCTAACATCATCACACAGTTGCGTGAACTCGCTTTGCGAATGGCTTGAATGATATTGCCGGGCATAGCGCCGATATAGGTACGGCGATGACCGCGAATTTCCGCTTCGTCGTGCACGCCACCGAGACTCAAGCGCACGAATTTAAGATCGATTGATCTGGCGATGCTTTGACCAAGCGAGGTTTTTCCTACACCCGGCGGACCAACGAAGCAAAGGATAGGACTTCTACCTTGCGGATTCAGCTTTCTCACCGCCAGGTATTCGAGAATGCGCCGTTTTATTTGCTCCAAATCGAAATGATCTTCATCGAGAACACGACGAGCATCTGCGATATCTATTCGCTCGTCGGTCGTTGTCGACCACGGCAATTCAGTTAACCACTCGAGATAAGTTCGCAGCATGGAGTATTCTGCCGCCGCTTCCGGCATGCGCTCTAGCCGCCGCAACTCTTTACGGGCATGGGCATCCACATCTTCCGGCATTCCGGCCTTAGCGATAGCTTCCGCTAACTCTGCAACTTCGCTGGCGTTGCTCTCGCTTTCGCCCAATTGATCTTGGATCGTACGCAATTGCTCCCGCAGCATGAACTCCCGTTGCTGCTCATCGATTCGCTCTTTGGTTTGTTCGCCGATTTCTTGCGAGAGTCTGAATACTTCCAGGCGATGATTCAGAAAAACAAGAATCTTATCCATTCGGGTTTGCAGATCCAGCGTTTCCAATATGTCTTGCTTTTCTTGCGGTGTGATATCAAGAACGCCGGCCACAAAGTCAGCGAGTGCGGCAGGCGATTCGATGTTCTGCAAAACAGCGGTAAATTCTGTCGGCCCTTGCGGAATGAATCGTAAAATCTCAAGCGCTCTCTCTTTGAGATGCAACATACGCGCATCGATTTCCTTAGTGTGCAACGCGACTTCTTCGATGCGCTCGATGCGCGCCACATGAAAAGGATAACCATCTAAAAACATCAACACACGAAAGCGCTGCTGACCTTGGCATACCATATGATGCGTGCCGTCGGCCACAGTTAAGTAGCGCAAGATGCTAGCGGTAGTGCCTATCCAGCAAAGATCATCAACGGTTGCATCTCCGCCATCTGCGTGACGTTGCAATACGATGCCGATCTGTAATTCACGCCGAAGCGCCGCTTGTGCCGCGGCAATGTCGTTGGGGCGCGTAATCGGTATCGGCAACAGCAAGCCGGGAAAAAGAACCTGACTGCGCACAGGAATAAGCACAAGCGCATCGTCCGGCACATCCGGAAATTTCTGCGTGTTGTCTTTCTTAGCAACAGTAGTGCTCAAGGGATTTTCTGGGCCAATTTGCGTATTGTTGTCCAATTCGTTTTTCATGAGTGATCAATCCTTGACAGGGTAAGCGTCAGACAACCATTCACCAATGTGCGCTCTCGAACTTCGAACCCATCGTTCGGCAACTCGATTCGACGTTCAAAATAGCCATAGGGAATTTCGAGTCGCCGTGCTGTCGCATATTGAAACGTTTCAGGCATTCGCCTTACGCCTCTCACCGCGATGACAGCGCCATCGATAAAAATTTCCACCTGTGCCGGATTAACACCAGGCAATGCCACCAGGATGAGGAGTTCGTCGTCGGTGTCGAACATATCCACCGGCGGTTCCCATGTAGGACGCTGAACATGAGGCGAACCAAGATGGAAAAACTGGCGATGCAATTGCTCAGCCTCGTCCAATAAACTCAGCGCTTCCGCCCATGCTTTCGCTCTAGGATCATATTCCTTCACCGATAGCTCTCCACGATTACATCGTTCGAATGATCATCGATGTTAGCTTGCTGTATGACATTCGCTCATCTCACCCATTATCGAAGCGGTTCGCCGGAGTCCTTCGCCAATTTAGCTATCGAGCCATTCAACAACAGGCACGATTCGCCATCCTTGTCACCTCTCAGCGGCACTATGCTTATCCATATCAATAACCATCCGGCACATAAGGCGCCGATAACGGCCACCCACTGCGCAATCATCGAATGCTCGCCCCATTCAATAATGGTTCGAGCCAAAAGCGTCCCATTGGCCGCCAGCAAAAAAACGGCACACAGACACGCGATGATTTTTATCGATCGAGAACTGGCGAATTGCCCCATCAGCGCAGTAGATCCGCTAAATCGAATTAACGGAATAACGGCAAAAGGCAATTGCAAACTAAGAATGATTTGGCTGGCAATCAACAATGGCAATGTCCCGCTTTCACCGCTCCACGCAAGCGCGGCGACCGCCGGCACCAGAGCGAGTAAACGAGTCAACATTCGCCGCCATATGGGCGGCAAACGTAAATTCACAAAACCTTCCATCACGATTTGTCCGGCAAAGGTTCCGGTGATTGTCGAACTTTGACCGGCAGCCAATAACGCAACGGCAAACAATGTCGACGAGAGGGCGGAGCCAAGCAATGGCGTTAGTAAATGATGGGCTTCGCTGATGTCGGTTACGGCTATGCCGCGACTACCGAATACGGATGCAGCTAATATAAGAATAGCTGCATTGACAAGTAAAGCGACATTGAGCGCCAAGGCTGTATCGAAAAAGTAATACCGCAACGCTTCTTTCTTTGCAGGCGATGTGGATTCTATATCTCGTGTCTTTACCAACGCGGAATGCAGATAAAGATTATGCGGCATTACTGTTGCGCCGATGATTCCGATGGCGATATAAAGACTGCCGCTTTCTAAACGCGGCATAAGCCCGGAAACGATATCACCCACATAGGGTTTAATCAGCCATATTTCGACGGCAAGGCAAACGGCGATCGTAATTATGAGCGCAAGTACGGTGGCCTCCAACGCTCTGATGCCTCGACGTTGAAGCGCCAAAATAAGAAATACATCGAGTACCGTCAGCATCGCTCCCCATATCATGGGAATGCCGAATAACAACTTCAGCGCAATGGCGCTGCCGAGTACTTCGGCCATATCGCAAGCAACGATAGCGAGTTCCGCGATAATCCATAAGGCCAAATTTACTGGCTTTGAATAAGATGCCCGACAGGCCTGAGCTAAATCCAATCCGGCAACGACGCCCAATCTCGCCGACAAGGTTTGCAATAGCAGAGCCATAAAATTGGAAAGCACGAGCACCCACAACAACTGATAGCCGAAACGCACACCGCCCTCTAAATCAGTCGCCCAATTACCGGGGTCCATATAACCGACGCTGACTAATGTTGCCGGTCCAAGAAAGGCGAGAATCCGCCGCCGAGGTGTGAGTTCGACAAGACTGAGATGAGCGGTGCGACGATCTTGCAGCATTATGGATGTTCTAGAGCGGATTTCGACTTAATGTACGATATCGCTGAGTTTCTTTGGGGTGCAGTGCTAGGCAAGAGGAGCGCTGCTTGGTTATTCCAAGCAAGCGACGAACAACAACGCAATAGGCCCCAAAGAAACTCAGGGGCCAATAATATTAAATTCAACGGGGTTGCCCCCAAATGCGCCCCCCGCGTCGCGACGCCTAGCGGGCTTCCGCATTTGGGGGCAACGATACCGTACATTAAGTCGAAATCCGCTCTAGGTATTCGGGTGTTGTCTCAGTAAAAAACGGTAATTTTTGCAGCGAAGCGGCAAAAAAGTAGAGACGACGGAAAGATAATAGGCAAATGCGAATTGAAAAAAGATTATGCGATAAGAACGTATAACAAAAACAAACGAGGCAGTGCAGCCCAAAAACGCTAAAGGCACTGGAAGCATTTTGTTATGCGCGCTACAGGAAAACACCCAGAACGAAACGCTGTACGTCTTATTACTTAGAGCGTCTAACAAAATGAAGCGAAGCGTTTCTGGCAAGGAGCTGCAACGCCGCCAGAATCATTTGTTAGACGCTCTTAGTTACCGGAGTGATATGAAATACGAAACATACCGATGGCACTTGCAAATATCGAAAGCACAAAGGTCGCTTCGACAGTGTTTTCCTTGAACGACATTATCTGGATAGGCTGCTCCCGCTGGGGCTACTTCCGCTATTCGTCCCGCTACCACCCATACCACTACTGGTGCCGCTGCCGCTGTTGGTACCACTGCTCGTGCTGCTACCGGAGCCGGTCGTCGTATCGCTTCCCATTCCGCTGCCCGTGGTGCTGCTGCCGCTACCGGTAGTGCTTCCGCTACCCATGCCGCTGGTGTTGCCCCCCGAGCCTGAACTCGTAGTATTCCCGCCACTGCCACCTGTAACACTGCTTCCGGAATTCGCGCCACTACTACCACCGGATCCCATACCACTCATGCCGCTACCGCTTCCACCGGCGCCCGCCGCACCACTACCAGAACTACCACCCGTGCCTCCACTACCGGCGGCGCCCGCTTGAGCCATCACACACACCGATCCAGTCAATACAACAGCGCCAACTATTGCACCCAATAAACGCGACATGACTTTGCGACTTTGCATAACCATCTCCAATGTAATTGCCATTTAAAAAAACTACGGCTGCACCTGAGCAACCGGTAAGCCCGATGGACGCAAACAACGTGCCAATGCTTAGTCGAAATACGAACGCCGATGGAAATAACGCGATGGAAGCCGCTTGGGTGATCAGCGGTAAAGAGCGGTAAGTTTAGTAGAAGAAAAAACGACGGCGTTATTCAGAAGGTAATCTAGGAATCGCCGAAGCGATCACGTCTTATTTTTTTCGATGAACTCAATGACAAGTTGCTTAATAAGTATTTTGTGAGTTGTCCCTCTTAACTTAGCTATACGCTTACATTCTTTTATTAATTCTTTTTCCAACATTATGGCAATCATTCCTACACCGATCGCATCGTTTATTTTAACTTCGTCTTCTTTCGATAAATGAACCGCATGCGCAAACTTCTCATCACGGCCTAATAGGCCCGCGTCCCATGCTTCATCCTTATCTTCTATATTTGTGTCGCTCAAGTACGCCTCCCCCTGTAGAGTTGTTGCTCGTATTTGGCTGCCTATTTCTGTTTCTGAGTTCGTGGTAACGTCTATTCCTCTGCGAATGCTTTAAATAAATTCTTTTTTCCATATCATTAGGTTCATGTGCCGTCTTAAGTAAAATATTACCGTCCTTTAAAGAAAGGAAAACAACCTTTAACTCTCTATTACTATCGGTGCGGGCTATAAACCAAAGTGTAGGCGGCCAAGTTTGATTACGGTCTCTCTTGTCACCTAAGTAGTTTCTTCTCAAATCGCGATTCGCAAAGCATTGCATCACCTCGTCTTTCATAACGCTGTGTTTCATTGCCAATTTAATCTCTACACTGTCATCTATAATCAGCATTATTAGTCATTTAATGATAAAAACTTTTACTTGCTTTAATTTTAAAGATATCAATAAATTAAATAATCGGCAAAAAAAAGTGCAATCTTTAGTTTCTACTTAAAGCGTCTAACAAAATGACTCTGGCTAGGCGCATCGACGCAGGCAGTACAAGTAGGTGTAGCAGAGGTTTCGAGAAGCATGTTTCCCGCCTGCGAAGCGGTCTGCGTGTGTAAACGCAGACGCGCCCTGCAAGGGCGGCAAGGAGACGCAACAACGCCAGGGGCATTTTGTTAGACGCTCTTAAAATTTATAGTAACAGTAAAAATATCAACCTGGTTGATTACAACAACGCGAGCACCTCTTCTCCATGATTCGCCGTGTTCGGCTTATCGATGATATGAACGATTTTCCCGCTTTCATCGATAACAAAAGTTATTCGGTCCGCGATACCCGCGAGCGACTTCGCGAAACCGATAACCCCTCCGCTTCCCATAGCACCGTAGGCCTTTGCCACATGACCACCCTTATCCGCCAGCAGCGGAAAATTCAAATCGTATTTGGCGGTAAATTTTTGATGCGATGTTTCATCTTGCGTGGAGACACCTAATATTGCCGCGCCTTTTGCTTTAATCGCTGCGTTGGAATCTCGCAAGGAACAAGCCTGTTTTGTGCAACCAGGCGTATCATCCATAGGATAAAAATACATCACCAATTTTTTTCCGGTGAAATCCGACAGCTTGATTACGCTCCCATCGGTAGTCGTTCCTTCGAAAAATGGCGCAGGATCGCCGACTTTGAGGGTCATTGTGTTTTACCTTTCTTTAAATGACGAACTTTTATATCCGTCTCTATGGGGTTGTATAACCTCTTCGCTTGCATTTATCTACTAAGCGAAGCAATTCTATCCGCTTTCTTCAACAACGCTTCCGCCATACGAATACTGGCCATATCGATCAACCGGCCATCAAGTGCCACCGCCCCTTTGCCTTCTCGGTTCGCATGCGCCCATGCAAACATAATTCGGCGAGCCTTCGCAATTTCGGCATCCGACGGCGTGTACACTTCATTCGCCATTTGAATCTGCGACGGATGAATCGCCCACTTTCCTTCGTAGCCTAAAACAGCAGCGCGTTTTGCCGCAGCGATATAGCCTTCGCGATCGCTGAAATCGCCGAAGGGCCCATCGATGGGCCGCAACCCATAAGCCCGGCATGCAATGAGCATGCGTGTTTGCGCGGCATGCCATTGGTCTGCCCAAAAATAAGCCCGATCACCATTTTCATCTTTATCGGTAAGCACACCATACTCCTTGTTCACGCCGCCGATAACTGTCGTGCGGGCGCGAGTCGATGCGGCATAGTCGGCAACACCAAACGACATGGCCTCCAAGCGCTTACTGGATTGTGCAATCGCCTCCACATTCGCCATACCTAATGCGGTTTCGATAAGCGCTTCGAAACCAATTTGTTTCGTTCTACGCTTTGCCGCTTCGATTTGAGTGACTAACACGTCGACCGCATATACGTCCGCAGGCACGCCGACCTTGGGGATCAGAATCATATCCAAGCGAGGACATGCTTCAACAATATCCACCACATCGCGGTACATATAATGGGTATCAAGACCATTGATGCGAACAGTCATTGTCTTATTACCCCAATCGATATCGTTCAAGCCTTGTATGATGTTCTTGCGCGCGGCTTCTTTATCATCCGGCGCCACCGCATCTTCGCAATCAAGAAAAACGACATCTGCAGCAGACTTCGCCGCCTTTTCGAACATATCCGGATTCGATCCGGGCACTGCTAGTTCCGATCTATGCAAACGTGGTATGGCTTGTTCGATGATGGTGAAACTCATTCATTATCCTTTCGAGATGACTGGAACGAATCGGCAAAGGACGCTGCAAATTAGCCCGGTAAACTATCGGATAAACCGACGCGGGATCCCTTTTGCTCGCTGTTAAACAAGAATTCTTCATAGGAAAATAACCGCAATCCGTTTTTCGCTCGCAACGCCTTTTGCACCGTAGTGCCAAGTTCCGATGCGCTCGGCGCCACCATAAGACCGAACGATCGCATAATGTCCGCCTTCTCTTTAGCGCTATCTCCCGACAACGAGATGATCGCACCGGCATGACCCATGCGCCGCCCCTTGGGTGCGGTAAGTCCTGCAACATAGCCGACAACCGGTTTACTCATATTATCCCGCACCCATTTGGCCGCCTCCGCTTCCTGGGGTCCACCGATTTCTCCGATCATGATTACCGCCTCGGTTTCCTCATCTTCTTCGAACAGCATCAAATGATCGAGAAACGAACTGCCGTTGATCGGATCGCCGCCGATGCCCACGCTAGTAGTAACACCAAGCCCCAAAGCGGCAAGCTGCGAAGCTGCTTCATATCCCAACGTACCTGATCGAGACACAATGCCGATGGGACCGCGTTGATAAATATGGCCCGGCATAATACCAAGCATTGCCTTGCCTACGCTGATGATACCGGCGCAGTTGGGACCGACTAGCATAGTGCGGCGCTCCCTTGGATAACGCTTGAGGTAGCGCTTAACGCGCATCATATCTTGCGCCGGCATGCCGTCCGTAATACAACATACCAATTGCAAGCCGCTATCCGCCGCCTCCATGATGGAGTCCGCGCAAAATGCTGGCGGCACAAATACAAGACTCGCCTCGGCACCGGTGGCTGCTACCGCATCCTTTACCGTATTGAATACGGGGCGATCGAGATGCATATGTCCGCCTTTACCAGGTGTAACACCACCCACGACATTCGTGCCGTAGTGAATCATTTCCTTGGCATGAAACGTCGCTTTATCGCCGGTAAAGCCCTGCACGATCACCGGTGTTTTTTCATCGATCAAAATACTCATAGGGGTTACTCCTTGTCCGTGTTCCCGGCTACGCGATGTGCCTTTGATGCCGCAACAGCTTTTCGAGCCGCTTCCAACAAACCATTCGCGCTAATAATCGGAAGTCCGCTCTCCTCGATGATCTTGCGGCCTTCTTTCTCATTCGTACCGGCAAGACGAACAATGAGCGGCACTTTCAAGTTCTTCGCCGCTTGCACAACACCTTGCGCCACCCAATCGCAGCGATTAATGCCGGCAAAGATATTGACGAGAATGGCAGAAACGTTCGAATCGGAGAGGACTAGCTTGAATGCTGCGGCCACGCGTTCGGGCGATGCACCGCCACCGATATCGAGAAAGTTGGCAGGCTCGCCGCCCGCATACTTGATGGTATCCATTGTCGCCATAGCAAGTCCCGCGCCATTGATGATGCAGCCGATATTGCCATCGAGCCCTATATAATTAAGGCCGAACTGCGCTGCTTCGGCCTCGCGCGGATCTTCTTGTGCGTGATCACGCATCTCGGATAAATGCGGATGGCGGAATAAACCGTTATCGTCGAACGATACCTTTGCATCGAGTGCGATGACTCGATCATCCTTCGTCACCACAAGAGGATTTATCTCCACCATGACAGCATCCAGATCGCGAAACGCGCGATAAGCGCCCATCATCGCCGCCACTGCGCGGCTGACTTGCTTGATATTGAGACCCAATCCGAATGCCAACTCACGGGCCTGAAAAGGCTGTAACCCGACAGCCGGTTCGACAATGGTTTGCAACACCGCTTCCGGCGTTGCGTCGGCCACTTCTTCTATTTCCATACCACCACGAGTCGACGCAATCACGCGAACTCGTTCGGCTTTTCGATCGAGCACGATGCCTAAATACAGCTCGCGCTCGAATGACTCCGCTACTTCGACATAAACCCGCTCCACTGATTTTCCTTCGGGACCGGTTTGTTCAGTCACGAGTTTTTTGCCGAGCATGGCTACTGCCGCCTCCTGCACTTCTTGATAGGTCTTGCACAATTTGACGCCGCCCGCTTTACCGCGTGCGCCGGAATGAATCTGCGCTTTTACCGCCCAACGCCAACCGCCTAATTCGGTAGCGCAATAGACGGCTTGATCTGGACTATATGCCACAGCACCGCGCTGAATCGGTACGCCGAATCCTGATAACAATTCTTTTGCTTGATACTCGTGAATATCCACCTTTTGCTCCTTCGTTAAAACGTTCGCTCTATCACTAATAAGATTTATGGATCTAATAACCGACTAGGACTAGTACTACTGCGTCACAAAGTATTCTCCCCTCTCCCGTTTGCGGGAGAGGGGCCGGGGGAGAGGGCAGGCTACGTCACTAATTTCACTGCAGCTACCCTCTCCCTTAATCCCTCTCCCGCAAGCGGGAGAGGGAAAGACATTTTGTGGCGCAGTAGCACTAGATAGATGTGGATGGCGAAATAAACCGTTATCGTCGAACGACACCTTCGTATCGAATGCGACGCGACCATCCTTAGTCACAACAAGGGATTTATTTCCACCATCACGGTATCCAGATCGTGAAAGGTGCCCATTATTGCCGCAGCACGATTTTTGCGGGAGCAGTGGCGCAGCAATGCGCGGCTTCTACCCGACATGGTTGCACCTTTTCTCTATAACTTTTTCCCACCGCTCTTTTTTTGCTCTTGCGTTTTTAGCTTTTTACCTTGCGCGGCAGGTGGCTTAGATTGCTTGGGTACCGGCCCCGGCTTGATCCGGGTTGCATCTACCCTTACTCCTTGGTTATCCGCCTTCAAATTTGGTACGTCCTTATGAAGTACCGGTATAAGAATCTCAGGACCGAAATCGGTATCTTTACGCGCGTCTCCATTTGAGTACGAAAGACGTAAATAAGCGGTTCCCTCTACATCCATACTACCGTTAGGGTCGCGTACGGGCATAGCAGTGAATGAATCAGTAGAACCTCTCGATTGCTTGTCTTTCTCTAGTTGCTCTTTACGAGGTCGAATCTTGAAACTTCCTAACGGTAAACCCAAGCGCTCCGCCACTTGTTCGATGGGCATTTCTCCTGGAACTGATTCCGAAGCTTTATCATGGAGATCTGATTGAGAAGTAATCAAAGCAGATGGGCCAACGGTAGCTTTCCCTTTAAGTAACGTTTTCGTTGTCGTAAGTGGCGCCTGTGCTTTGCCACTCGTAATGCCTGTCTGTTTTGCGGCCGCTTTAATCGCCTTTGTTATTTCCTTTTGCACGAAACGTTCAATCGCATTTGGCTTTCCTTGGGCTTTATCATTGTCGATCGTAGTCTTTTCGCCGAAGAAGGATAAGCAGACGGTGACGGTTGCAGCTATTTTCGCCTTGCTAAGTTTTTCAAGCTCGTTTGCAGGTTCTTTGGCAAGCAGTACCGCTGGTGACTGACTATAGATATCAAAGGCGCGTAGCATGCCTTCAATGGCAGAATGTTGGGCATCCGTCCGAACCAATTGAGTGACTGCGATACTTGCCCATGCCTCAGCGATATCTATATGTCCACTATTTAGCGCCGCTATCGGAACTGGAAAACCGGCATCGTTTTTCGCGACGAGTAATTGCTGCTTATTCTCCACAGGAATACTACTCTCTGATATTTCTTGCATCCACATTGTCGCTTTATTCACATCACCATGTTCTACAAAGGAATGCAGCAAAGGAATACTCGCAGTCATCGCTTCTATTCGCAGGTGTTCGCTGTCTAGTCCGTTAATGGATTTTGCTACTTGTTTCAACAGATATGTGTCGCCGGCCTTAGGATGATTGAAGATAGTGATGAGAGGCTGCGCGCGTTGAGCAGGGGTCGGAGATAAATCTTCGTCATTCATTTTTACGACCCTGGCTAAAGTGTTGACACTCGCCTTTTCATTTTTTGCAACTTCCGTGAGAATCTTTGCTCGTTCCTCCCCCTTTTTAGCTGTTGCACTTTCCATGAGAAACCATGGTGGGACATCGGGACCTGGCACATTTTTAGAATCGACTTCATCGAGAATTACGTTGAGCTCCTTGTCTACGTCGATAGAGAGATCGTTCGGGAAATTGCGTGAGTATTCGGCAAGAAATTTTGCTTGTTTTTCATTATCTCCACTACTCTTAATAATTTGAAAGGCTGTTTGAAGATTCTGACTATCCGCGCTCTTATTATTTACAACAGCGAACGCAGCCGTTGTTTTTCCAAAAAGTTCTGAGATTTTGTCTATCCCGGGTGGCTTAGGTAATCCATTCATCGCAATACCAAGGGATTGTTGAATGACGTCCGGCGTGGCGTCTCGATTTTCGCAAATAGCTACAACGGTGTCTCCCACTTCCATGACACCAACGTAATCAAAATTCGCATAATTGTTGACTGCTTGCGCTAACAACTGGGGAAGAACTCCCTTAATATGAGCGTGTTCATCTTCCGTTGTTTCCGGGTGGTTTGAAAATGCGGCGAAAAGAATCGCTTGTCGACTAGGACATATAGCGTTCATAGGATTATTGTTATCTGCATACCGCTCGTTCAGGAACAACAAAGATTCCCTGGTAATGTCGGTTCTTTTCATGAGAGCTTCTAATACTGGATCTACACCAGCCACACCTAGTCCACCTCCATCGTCCATGGGACTATTTTTATCGTACCTTTTGAACAGTGAAGTTGTTAGAGACAATGATTCTCTTGATTCTGAAAAAAGCGGTATCTTAGAATCAACTAATGTCTGGTCTGCCTCGCGCCGTTGGTAAGAGGATATCTCTATCTGCTTTTGTCCAAGCAGCGGAAATTGCAGTTCGTCCGCGGGAACGCGATCGGGAATAAGAAGAAGTTCCCTGGCACGGGTATTGATTCTTCGTGACAGTCCCGCATCCGCTTTCACCTTAGGATGTCTTGAAGCAACGTCAAGTAGCTTCGCTTGCTCTGCTATCGTGAAATTTACATCGATGCGAAATGTCGTTTGCGTTTCCATATCAAACTTACTGAATCTACTTAATTCATCATCTATCACTGCTTGATATAAGTCTTTAAATGCGTTACCTCTTGATTCCGGATGATCAATCCAATGAATAAGATTTTGGTAGAAACCCTCCGCGGTAACATTCATAGTTGCAATCTCTTGTAAAGCATTCTTATCTATTTCTGTAAATGATCGTTCAGTAACCACAAACTCAATCGCGCTTTCCAAGATTTGTTGATCGATCTCTGGGTTACTAAAAAAGGCTCTAAGAATGGTTGACCGTTGCTCAGATGTAAACTTTTCCTTCACATCAAACGCAAGATTTGTGTTTTCTGATTCTTCTTTATTTTGTCTATTAAAAAACGCTTCAAATACTAGCCGATGAACATCGGCGGCTTTGGGATTTGCAGCAAATTTGGCATAAATGGCCGCTTTATCATTATTGGTTAAACCCTCATCGTTTTCTACGGCATCAAAAACCTTTTTGTGTACACTTATTGCCCCTTCGTTACCTGCGAACTCTTCATAAATTTCTGCTCTTGGCTGTGGAGAAAAACGGCTGCCAAACCCAGGGTCATCTAAAATACGGGAATGCATCTCATGAGCGGTGGGGTTGCTCGCAAAATTTCCATAGACAGTTCTCTCGTCCCGCCGGAGAGCCATCTCTATAGCCATGACTTGCGGATCTCTTATCTCTACGTGGCGACTCGCGGGGTTAATTTGACTCTTTGCCGCTTGAATGTCTTTGTCGCTCATGTAAGAGTTAGGATTCGCTGCGATATTGGCCGCAAGCTCTCCTTTAATACCAATGGAGAACTTAAAGCCCGGCTGAGTTTCGTAAAAGTTCATGAGATCAACCGCTCGCCATGATAAAACAGGCGAGTTCCGATTCTTAGAAAGCGCAAGTACCCGCTCAAACGGTGCTAGTTGAATGTTTTTTTCCGCGATTACCTGATTAATTGCAATGAATTGTTCATCGGTAGCAATACAATGGGTAATAAACGAACGGATACGATCGGCGCGTTGCTCATCAGGAATGTTGTCAACGATGGCGGAATAAATTGCTTTGCGTCTGTCTCGTAAGTCTCCATCCCTGTCCCGATACGGCTGAAAAAGCGCGCGGGTAATGTCACTTAATCCTTCAAAGGTAACGATATCTTCTAACGACCTCCCTTTTGCCATTATTTCTTGTACTTCGACTGGCATTGTGTTGAGCTTTGAAACGGCATCCGTTTCCATCCATGGTTCATTCATTTCTGCTCCCTCCTTTTTTAATTAGCAGTAGCTATTAAGCCGCAGCAAAAATAGTGCCATTCATTATTTTCATACATATCATTAACTTAAAGATACATTTGCTTTGCATTGTTTCGTAATCAAAAGATCCAGCTGCTAAAAGCTTGTAAATTTAGAATTGCGCCTTTAAATAGTCAGCCTTGAAGAGTTGTGTATTACCGCCGATAAAATCCATCAATTTCTATCCCACAACTCCACCGTGACTAACCATTAATGGTCGACAAAAGAACTCATGTCGATTAAATAATTCTCGATATGCCTACGTCACTAAATGCTGTGGACTTCCTGCCATAAACTTTTCAACGTTATCGATCAATTGATCGGCAAGGAACTGCATCGCGCCTTCGGACGCCCAAGCCACATGCGGAGTCAATATGAAATTCGGCATACGCAGTTCCAATAACGGATTTCCCGCTTTCGGCGGTTCATTGGTCAATACATCGAAACCGGCGCCGGCGATGATGCGCTCTTGCAATGCTTCCGCTAGAGCCGTTTCATCAACCAATCCTCCACGCGCCGTATTGATCAACAAAGCAGTGCGCTTCATCATGCGCAGTTGCTCTTGTCCGATCATATTGCGCGTTGCCGGTGTGAGCGGTACATGCAACGAAACGATATCCGATTCCTTAAGCACCGTATCGAGCGGCGTGAACTCCACATCCGCCGCTTTCGGCGGCGAGTGATCGGCGAACAACACTTTCATGCCGAAGCCGCGTGCGATCACCGCCATTCCCTTGCCCAGTTCGCCTTCTCCAATAATGCCGATAGTGGCACCGGATAAATCGCGAATCGGATGATCGAAAAAACAGAACTGATCCACTTCCTTCCATTTACCGCTCAATACATCCTCACGATAAGCAAGCAGGTTTCTTCTCAATGCGAGAATCAATGCGAATGCATGCTCCGGCACCGTGTGGCTCGCGTAATGCCGAATATTCGTTACGGCGATTGCATTAGCTACGCAATATCCAACGTCGATAACGTCATAGCCGGTCGCCGCAACCGCAATTAATTTGATATTCGGCAAGCGAGACAAAGCATCGCCGCGCAAAGGCACTTTGTTGGTAATAACGATAGTCGCATCACGCAACCGCTCGTGTACTTCATTGGCGGCTGTCGTATCGTACTCGGTCCAACGATGTTTAAACGACGGACGCCTAACCTGCGCTTTCAACGTGGAGCGATCCAGAAAAACGATATTTTGCATTTGTCATTCCTGAGTGAAATTGGTCTACCGCGTTGAAGAAGACCTGTGTTCTTTGTATATTTCCCAGTCGATACGATCTTGATTACGCCAATAGGTAGAAGCGGCGGCAACGGCACTGCCGGGTGCCACATCGATCCCCACGTCAAGCATCGCCATCTCCGCGCCGCTAAGAGCGCCCATTAACATGAGTTCATTCAAATCGCCTAAATGCCCAATACGGAAAAGCTTGCCCGCGACTTTAGTTAATCCCGCTCCCAAAGATAAGTTATACCGACGGAATGCGAGATCGATAACGTGCGCCGCATTGAATCCCTCCGGCAGCATGATGGCGCTAACTGTATTGGAGTAGCACTTTGGATCTTTAGCGCACAGTTTAAGCCCCCATCCTTCGGTGATTGCCGCTCGAATTCCATCGGCCAAATACCGATGCCGGGAAAAAATCTGTTCGAGTCCCTCTTCGAAAATGATGTCGAGCGATTCGCGCAAGCCATAGAGCAGCGACAACGGCGGCGTATAAGGAAAATAGCCATTCGCATTGAGTCTAATCATATCGGCGATATCGAAGTAGCAACGCTTCGACTTGGCCGTTTGCAACCGCTCGCGGGCTTTGGGACTAACACCGAGAAGCCCTAGACCGGCGGGCATCATCAATCCCTTCTGCGAACCGGCGACGGCTAAATCCACGCCCCATTCATCCATTCGAAAATCGATGCTGGCAATGGAGCTAACACCATCCACATACAACAATGCCGGATGCCCTGTCGCATCAAGCGCTCGCCGCACGCCGGCGATGTCGCTCGTCACACCGGTCGACGTTTCGTTATGGCAAGCAAGAACCCCTTTTATCTTATGCTGCTTATCGGCACGCAAGGTTTGCTCGATTCGATCTAAGGGGATACCTTCGCCCCATTCTGCGTCAAGTACCTCGACCTCGAAGCCGAGACGCATAGCCATGTCGATCCAAAGATGCGTAAATTGACCAAAGCGAGAAGCGAGAATCTTATCGCCGGGCGACAAGGTATTGGTAAGTGCCGCCTCCCACGTGCCGGTGCCGGACGAAGGGAATAAAAATATCTGTCCCTCTGTTGTCTTGAAGATCTTTTTCAAATCAGTCAAAACACTATTGGCCAATTGAGGGAACACGGCGGAGCGATGATCCTCCATCGATACTGCCATCGCTCTCTGTACTCGATCAGGAACATTGGTAGGGCCAGGAACGAAAAGAAAATTACGGCCTGGGTTTCGTGTGCTTTGAATATGCAACATGAAAATCTCCTGCGGTCGGTTGATCGTTTAAAAACTGTTGGAACCAGTTAGATATGCCCGGGGCGATATGTTTATTCGGCAGCGCAAGACCGCGGCGAGAACCACGCGACGGTAACGTCAATGCAAAATAAGATCCGCGAATTGTTTTTTTTACTACAGTATAAATTCGGTCGTTTTCTACGAAACACTTAGATTTCGTCTTGAAATAAATAGTGCGTTCGTACCTTTTATACTTTGATATTTGATGGCGACCGATGAAACCGGTGCCTCTTTCACAATAGATACTGTTGGGAATAAAAACGGAGAATCGACGGAATTTTTTTAAGGCTTCCACGAATGCGCAACTTCCATACCATTCAAACGCACCATTCAAAGATCTTATGCTGACAAGCCCTCGTTCGCTTTTACATAGTATGTTCGACGCCGCCATAACGGCGGCAATGCCCTCTCAGTGCCTTGCTCGTCATTTACCACCACGCCCTAAAGGCCGAACGGTTGTTATCGGTGCAGGCAAAGCTGCGGCAAGTATGGCGCGCACTGTGGAGGACCACTGGCAAGGGCCTTTATCCGGTATGGTGGTCACTCGATATGGGCACAGTGTTTCTTGTCGCCATATCGAAGTAGTGGAAGCATCGCATCCGGTACCTGACACGGCAGGACAGCAAGCGGCAGAACGTATTCTTTCGTTGGTCAACGGTTTAACCGAGGATGATTTGGTGCTGTGTGTGATCTCAGGCGGCGGTTCGGCTTTGTTAACCCTGCCCGCGCCAAGTTTGACGCTCAGCGATAAGCAAGCCGTGAATAAAGCACTGCTTCGTTCCGGCGCAACCATCGCGGAAATCAACTGCGTTAGGAAACATTTATCAGCCATTAAAGGCGGACGTCTTGCACTCGCTTGCGCGCCGGCGCAAGTCGTCACGCTATTGATTTCCGACGTGCCGGGAGATGACGTATCGGTAATCGCATCCGGACCGACTGTCGCCGACCCAAGCAGCGCAGCAGAGGCTTTATCGATTTTAGATAAGTACGGCATCACCGTATCCCACGCGGTGAATGCACATTTACGCTCGGCCTTGTGCGAAACCCCGAAGCCGAATGATCCGCGACTCGCCAATAGCAAAGCCACCATCATCGCCACACCGCAACACTCGCTGCAAGCCGCCGCTGAGGTGGCTAGAAGTGCCGGAATAACGCCACTCATCCTCGGCGATAGCATTGAAGGCGAGTCTCGCGATATCGCACTAATGCATGCCGCGATCGCGCGCCAAGTCGCCCGTTACGGCCAGCCCGCAGTAGCGCCTTGTGTTTTATTG
>Ga0157374_10000480_pt1 | contig 36285 bp, 38 predicted proteins | sample M25metaG_FD_115308 | JGI IMG/M metagenome (GOLD analysis project Ga0157374, IMG submission 115308) | Miscanthus rhizosphere microbial communities from Kellogg Biological Station, Michigan, USA - M2-5 metaG | ecosystem: Host-associated > Plants > Roots > Rhizosphere > Soil | place: USA: Michigan...
CATGATTAACCATGATCCCGACATCACTCGCCTGGTGGATCGTCTGGAGCGGCGGGGGCTGGTCGCACGCAGCCGTGAAGGCCGGGACCGCAGGGTCATCACCACCCGCATCACGCCGGCAGGTCTCGATCTCCTTGCGACGCTGGACGGTCCGCTCGAGCAGTTTGGCCGGAATTTGCTGGGCCCTCTCGGCGAGCAACGGCTTCGCACCTTGATTCAGATTCTGCAAACGGTGAGGGAGCAGACCGAATAAGATTTGCCGTCTTTCGTAGCGCCGGCGTCCGACGTCTGTCTGGCGGGCGTCTCGCCCGCCCATCGGGCCGGCCAGAGGCCGGCGCTACCAAACCTTTCCGTGCTTCAAGGAGTTTACGAATGAGCAATACTGCAACAACCGGAGCAACCACGAAGACCGTGTCCACCCAGGAACTTCGCGAGCTTCTAGATAGCAAGCGTCCTATCCAATTCTGGAACGTTCTGACGGACCAGTATTTCAAGGGCGGAAACATCTCCGGTTCGCGCCGCGTGCCCCTCGATAAAGTGGGCAGCGAAGTCCGGTCCACGAATTTGCCCAAGAGCACCGAGATAGTCGTATACTGCGGCGGCCCGGAATGTCAGATGAGGCGCATGGCTGTAGAGAAACTGATCAAGTTCGGCTACGACAACGTTCGCGCGTATGAGGGCGGCCTGGAAGAGTGGAAGGCTGCAGGCTTTGCCACCGAAACAAGTTTAGGAGACCAGAGATGAAGAACCCGAACTACGCTTCGAATGAATCCTGGGCGATCACAATTCTAAGGATCGTAATTGGCGTTGTGTTCATGGCGCACGGAGCCCAGAAGCTGTTTCAGCTGGGCATTAACGGTGTAGCCGGTTTTTTCGGCGCAGCAGGCATACCTCTGCCGCTCGTGTCGGCGACCATCGTCACTCTGGTGGAGTTCGTCGGAGGGATTCTCCTGATCGCCGGATTGCTGACTCGCTGGGCCGCCGCGCTGAATGCTTTTGACATGGTCGTTGCGATCCTGGTCGTCCACATCAAAAACGGATTCTTTGACCAGAACCACGGTGTCGAGTATCCGTTGACCTTACTAGCGGCTTGCATCGTGCTGGCCGTGGTGGGACCGGGAGCAGGGTCGGTGGATGGCGCCTTGGCCAGGCGGACGTAGTAGCAGCTCGCGCCGATTTGAGGTCCAGGAGGGACCCTTGATAGTAGCCCGCCACTTCAGTGGCGGGTTTTTTCATGATGAGGATGCGTGTTGTAGGCACGCCTGAAACGGCGAGGAAAGTTTCAATCGTCCCTGCGGGACGGAAATCATTTTGCAGACCACCCGGCGTTGAAATGCCGGGCTACTATCAGACGTCCCTAGGGGGACGTTGCTCTCCTTCGCTTTACACTGCTTCCCTTCTTCGTGCTGTCCGTCGCACCGCGCTTCTTCGGGCCAAAAACGCGAGCAAAGATCTTATCGATATTCCGCAACTGTCGATTCAAATCAAAAGCACGCTCGATCTGCTGGCGAGGCACGCGGCTGGTAATGCTCTTGTCCTTCAGCACCAGTTCCTTAAAATTCAGCCCTTCTTTCCAGGCGCGCATGGCGTGGCTTTGCACTGCGCGATAGGCCTCTTCACGTGAGACTCCGTGTTCCACCAGATCGAGCAGGAGCTGTCCGCTGAATACCAGTCCGCGGGTGCTTTCGAGATTGACCTTCATCTGTTCCAGATAGACGAACATGGTGTCGAGCACATTCGTGGTCTTTTGCAGCATGTAATCGACGAGCGTGGTTGAATCCGGGATGATGACGCGCTCCACCGACGAGTGCGAGATATCGCGCTCGTGCCATAACGCAACATTCTCAAACGCTGCCTGGGCATTCGAACGAACCACGCGGGCCAGACCGCTGATCTGCTCCAGCGTGATTGGATTGCGCTTGTGCGGCATGGCGGACGAGCCCTTCTGCTTTTCGCTGAAGAACTCTTCGACTTCGCGGACTTCGGTGCGCTGCAGGTGGCGAAGTTCGGTGGCAATCTTGTCGAGCGTACACGCGATTACCGCAAGCGTTGCCAGATACGCAGCGTGGCGGTCACGCTGAATCACCTGCGATGAAATCGCCGCAGCCTTCAATCCCAGTCGCTCGCACATGCCCTCTTCGAGTTCGGGACTGAGATGAGCAAACGTGCCGACGGCGCCGGAAAACTTTCCAACGCGCATGTCTTCGGCGGCGATGCGAAAGCGTTCGATGTTGCGCTGGGTCTCGGAGTACCAGATGGCCAGCTTGAATCCAAACGTAATGGGCTCGGCGTGGACGCCGTGGGTACGCCCGATCATGGGCGTATCTTTAAATTCCCAGGCGCGGCGTTCGAGCACCGCAGAGAGCTTTTCCAGATCGGCCGCAATAATCGCCGACGCCTGCTGAATAAGAAGGGCCTGGGAAGTATCGACGACATCGTTCGAAGTCAGTCCGTAGTGAAACCAGCGCGCGTGCGGTCCGACGATTTCGGCCACGGCCGTGGTGAAAGCGATGACGTCGTGGCGAACTTCGGCTTCAATCTCGGCGATACGGTCGAGGTTGAAGTCCGCCCGCTCGCGGATGGCGCGAGCAGCGTCCTTGGGCACCATGCCGGCTTCGGCCAGGGTTTCGGTAGCCGCGACTTCAACCGCCAGCCAGGTTCGAAAGCGATTCTCGTCGCTCCAGATGCGCCCCATGTCAGGACGTGTATAGCGTGGAATCAAGGTGGTCTCCCTAACGTCTACGAGAAATGCGGGACTAGGGATTGTAAATGCCTGTGGGGTTGGTGGCCAGTCTTGCGCAGCGCTTCCCTACGCCAGGGCGATTACATCGATCTCGACCAGCACATCCTTGGGTAGACGAGACACTTCCACCGTGGACCGGGCAGGGGGGGTGACGTTAAAAAATCGCCCATAAACTTCATTCATCGCGGCGAAATCGCCCATGTTTTTCAGGAAAACTGTCGTACGGACAACTTTTTTCAGTCCGCTCCCGGCAGCGGTCAGAATCGCCGAAAGATTCTTGATGACGCGTTCCGTCTGCGCGGCCACGTCTCCACTGATCACCTGCTGAGTAGCTGGGTCGATCGCCACTTGTCCCGACACGAAGACGAATCCGTTTGCCCGGATAGCCTGAGAATAAGGCCCAATCGCCTGCGGTCCTTCTTTCGTTGCAATAACGTCGCGCACGTTGCCTCCAGAATCAATCCTGAGAATTAATGCAGATCGACGCGGTTGCAGTCAACTTCGGGCAGGCCATTTCAATCAAAACCGTGTTCAATAAACCCAGTAATCAGTTTTCGGTTCTCAGTTCTCAGTTGGTTCGTGCTGAAGACTGAAGACCGACGACTGAGGACTACTTTCTAGATTTTCTGCAGTCTTTGCACATCATGGACGCCGGGAATCTTACGCACGCCGGTGACGATGTTTTCCAGATGCTTGAGATCGGCGATGTCGAGCACGATGTCAACGTTGGCCTGGCCATTGTTGGTTCGGGCTTCGATGTTGCGGATGTTGGTCTGAGTGTCGCTAATAACGGCGGTGATTTGTTTGAGCATCCCAAAGCGGTCGTCGCAGAATACCGTGAGCTTTACCGGGTAGGCGCTAGGTGTGCCATCGTCTTGCGACCATTCGACGTCAATGCGGCGCTCGGGTTCGTACAGCAGATTGGTCACGTTGGGACAGTTGACGGCATGCACCGCCACGCCCTTGCCTCGAGTCACATAGCCAACGATGGCTTCGCCGCGAATCGGGTTACAACAGCGCGCCCTGTACACCAGCAGGTCGCCGTGTCCCTTAACCCGGATGGCGTTGTTGTTCTGGTCGCCGCCGAAGACGCGCCGCACCACGCTGGCCAGGCCGCTGGGCTTTTCTTGTTCCTCGTCCGCGAGAGGCGTGCCGGCGGTAGGGGCCATGCGCCCCAGTATCTGGCGCGCCGAATATTTGCCATAGCCAATGCCGGCCATCAGATCGTCGGGACGCCCCGCGCCATAGTCGGACGCAATCTTCTGTAGCTCCTCGTCCTTGATGTCTTTCAGCGAGATGCGATATTTGCGCGCTTCTTTCTCGATCAGCTTGCGCCCAATCTCAATCGCACGCTCCCGCTGATGAACGTTTAGCCAGTGTTTAATCTTGTTGCGCGCGCGCGATGACTTGGCAATCGCCAGCCAGTCACGGCTGGGTTTATGTCCGGTCTGAGTCAGGATCTCGACGATGTCGCCGCTGTGCAGCTTGAACCGTAACGGAACCATACGGCCATTGACTTTCGCGCCGACACAACTGTGGCCGACTTCGGTATGGACCGAATAAGCAAAATCGATCGGTGAAGAATCACGCGGCAGGACGACGACCTTACCCTTGGGAGTGAAGGTGTAAACCTCTTCGGGATAAAGATCGATCTTAAGCGTGGACAAAAACTCGCTGGGGTCGGAGACATCGCGTTGCCACTCCACCACCTGGCGCAGCCACGCCAACCGCTGCTCGTCCTGCGCGGAGACTGGGCCGTCTTTGTACTTCCAGTGCGCAGCGATGCCTTCCTCCGCCATCTTGTGCATTTCTTCGGTGCGGATCTGCACTTCGAACGGCGTTCCCTCTTCGGCAATTACGGAAGTGTGCAGCGATTGATAAAGATTCGGTCGTGGCATCGCGATGAAATCCTTGATCCGGCCCGGCACCGGACGCCACAGATTGTGGATGATGCCGAGCACGGCGTAGCAGTCCTGCACCGACTGCGTGATGACCCGCATGGCGTAGAGGTCGTACACCTGCTCGACCGTAATATGTTGCCGTTGCAGTTTTTTGTAGATGCTGTAGAGGCGCTTGATGCGGCTTTCCACGGTGGCAGTGATGCCTGCCTCTTTCAGCTTGTCGCGAAATATTCCCTCCACCCGCGACAGAAAAGCCTCCCCAGCTTTGCGGCGGGCTTCAACCGCATCGTGGACTTGCTGATATCCGATCGGATCGACATAGTGGAAGCCGAGGTCTTCCAGCTCTCCGCGGATTTTGCCCATGCCCAGACGGTGAGCGATGGGGGCGTAGATCTCGAGAGTTTCGCGGGCAATTTTCTGTTGCCGGTCCGGGGCCAGGTGTTCGAGCGTCCGCATGTTATGCAGGCGGTCGGCCAGTTTGATGAGCACCACGCGGATGTCATCCACCATGGCCAGCATCATCTTGCGCAGGTTTTCGGCTTGTTGTTCTTCCCGGGTGGCAAAATCGATGGCGCTGATCTTGGTGACACCTTCGACGATATGCGCCACCTGTTCGCCAAACTCTTTGCGGATATCGACGACGGTCACGGAGGTATCTTCCACCGAGTCATGCAGCAGGCCCGCGGCGATCGCGACGGGGTCCATTTTCATCTCGGCCAGGACCAGGGCCACTTCGAGGGGATGGACCAGATAGGGTTGGCCAGAGGCACGGCTTTGTCCGGCGTGGTGTTTCTGGGAAAACTCGTAGGCTTTGCGGATTAGCTCCAGATCGTCGTTGGGCCGGTTCGCGCGCATTCTGCGCATCAGTTCCCGGAAGCGGGTCACTGTGAGCACATTGGTCGCGAATTGCTGGCGCAGCGTCGCCATGATGGATTATAGCGTGTAGGGCCGTGCGGGGCGGGCGCCCTCGCCGCGCCAACGGAGCATTCTGCTAGAGTTGGGACGGATAATGCCTTATGAATTCCCCCCGCGTGCTGGTAAGCGGCGCTTCAGGTCCGATCGGTTCCGCCCTTCTATCCTCTCTAAAATCACAGGGATTTGCTGTCACCCGTCTGGTGCGGAAGGCAGCAGGTGGTCCCGACCAAATCGTCTGGGACCCGTCACGCGCTGTACCGCTGGAGCTGGTTTCCGGCTTCGATGCCGTCATTCACCTGTCGGGAGAGTCGATCGTCGGACGCTGGACCGAGGTCAAGAAACGGAGAATCATCGAGAGCCGCGTTCAGGGCACAGGACACATGGCGCAAGCTCTGGCCAAAGCGGCGCAACGCCCGCGAGTATTCGTCTCGGCCTCCGCTGTGGGTTACTACGGCAACCGCGGCGACGAAATCCTGCGGGAAGACAGTCCCTCCGGCGATGGCTTCGCCGCCGAAATTTGTCGTCAGTGGGAAGGCGCAACCGAGCCCGCATCAGTGGCCGGAATTCGCACAGCTCAAATGCGTTTTGGAGTCGTGATGAGTGCGGATGGCGGTGCCTTGCACAAAATGCTTCTTCCCTTCCGTCTGGGTCTGGGCGGCAGGTTAGGTAGCGGGCGCCAGTGGTCAAGCTGGGTGGCGATCGATGACGTCGTGGGTGCAATTGAGCATGTCTTGAATCACGAAACATTGCAGGGCGCAGTCAATGCCGTCTCGCCGAATCCCGTGACCAATGCCGAGTTCACCAGCACACTAGCTTCCGTTCTGCATCGGCCGGCGATCTTCCCCGTGCCCGCCTTCGCCGTAAAGTTGATCTTTGGAGAGATGGGCGAAGAACTCTTTCTCGGCAGCCAGCGTGTGCAACCGGCCAAACTTCTGGCCAGCGGATATCAGTTCAAGCATCCGGAGTTAAGGAATGCGCTGAAAGATATTCTGCGGGGTTGACCGGTTCTATTTCCTTTGCGACCTTTGCGGTTAAGTTCTTGCTGGCGTCAAGGCAAAACCTTTACCGCAAAGTACGCAAAGAGATTCCGCAAAGGTCGCAAAGGAAATTTCTTCTACTTTGACGCCTGCGTATCAGTGATCTTTCGTATCGCCTCGCTCTGAACTCTCTCGTTATCTCCAAATCCCGCAAACCAATTCACATCGGGTTCGCGCCGGAACCACGTCATCTGCCGTTTAGCGTAGTTTCGATGTGCTTGTTGCGCGGCTTGCAGCGTGGCCTGACGGTCCATCTCGCCGCGTATCAGAGTCACGGCCTGCTTGTAGCCGAGAGCGGTGAGCGGACGCGCAGCGTCGCCATATTTTTTCAGTAAACCGCGAGTCTCTTCCACCAAACCACTGTCGAACATGCGCTTAGCCCGTTGATTGATTCGCTCGTACAAGGCCTGTCGATCCGGATCGAGCCCCAATCGAACGATGCGGAAGCCCTGCAATGGATCACGTCCCTGCTTCCACATCTCGCTCATTTTCGCCCGCGAGGCCAGACAGACTTCAATCGCACGCAACAGTTTGGGGATGTCGTTGGCATGAATCTTCGCAGCAGCAGCAGCATCGAGGCGACTCAGGATTCGATGCAGGTATCCCGCACCTTTCTCTTCTGCCCGCTGGCGCAACCGCTCTCGCAATTCCTCCGACCGTTGCGGGCCGGCAAAGAGGCCATCCAGCAAAGCCCGCAGATAGAGGCCAGTCCCTCCGACCACGATCGGCAACGCTCCTCGCGACTTGATCTGTTGCAACACCTCGCGGGCTTGCCGTGCGTATCCGCCCGCGGTGATGTATCCGGAAGGATCCACAAAATCGAGCAGGTGATGAGGGACGCGGGCGCGCTCGGCAGCAGTCGGTTTCGCAGTTCCAATCTCAAACTCGCGATACATCGCCACCGAATCGCAGTTCACGATTTCGCCGTGAAAGTGTTCAGCCAGTGCCAGCGAAAGTGCGGTCTTCCCGCTCGCCGTCGGACCCAGCACCACAACCAGCAGTGGCTCGGGAGACGCGTTCAGCGGGCACTCCATGCGATGTGATGCCAGTAGCGCGCTAGAGTGAGGAACAAAATGAGCGCTCCGATGACTAGAATGCCGCCCGCTTCCAGCTTGTAAATGTGACGCTTTGCCGGGCGTTCAGAGGATGGAGACACGAGAGCATTGTAGCGCCACCACGGACCACGTGGGGACAGCCGCCCGCATGCTGTCCTCACGTGTTTCCTTGATTCCGCAATGCTAAACTTCCTGCTGCCGTGTCGTTGCCACCCATCACTCCCGCGGGAAAAACCTTACGCTTCGCTGTTTTCGAGGTCGACCTGGCAGCCGGAGAACTGCGCAAAAACGGCAACCGGATTCGTCTTCAAGAGCAGCCTTTCCAGATTCTCATCTGTTTGCTGGAGCGGCCGGGTGAGGTGATCACCCGCGAAGACCTCCGTCAGAAACTATGGCCAGCTGACACCTTTGTGGATTTCGACCATAGCCTGAACACAGCTATCGCAAAGTTGCGGGAGGCGCTCGGTGATTCGGCCTCCAACCCGCGCTACGTGGAGACCCTGGCCCGCCGCGGGTATCGCTTTCTCGCCCCGGTTCAACGCGCTGAGCCGAAGCCGCTGGATTCCCCGGCGGCAATATCCAAGCCGGCCTCGGGCGAAAACTCAGAACCGCCATTTCATCGTGATCTCGAGGTTCCGCTGCCCCGCCGCGGTCTGACTCGGGGTCTCTTCGGCCTCATCCAGTTGATGTATCTGATTTTCTACGTAAGCGCGCTGTTTCGCCTCAGCGATATCGACAGAATTACCAGCACATTCCTGCCAGGATGGGGATCGCGCACGATCTTCGTCGCGACGATGGTGACGGCCGGTGTGGGCATCCCGCTACGCTGTTACCTGATCTCCGCCATCGGCTTTGATCACCGGGCACTCGGCGAGAAATTCCAGCAGATGTTTCCTTTCATCCTTGGGTTGGACCAGTTGTGGGCAGTGGCTCCGTTTCTCCTGACTGAGAAGATCGGGTTTGGCGCGGCCTTTGCAGCAACGGCGGCACTGCTGTATGTGCCGTTCTCGGAGAGAACACTGGTGCGATTGGCGTACCCGCTGCCAGACTCGGGATAGCGTCCTGCTCACGAAAGCCGAGGACCGTCGTCTGAAAAGGGAGGAGAAAACCGGATTCCAGAATTCGGATTTTAGATTTCAGATTGAAGGGCGTTCGGGCGATAAGTCATCCAGCCTGGCTCTGAAATCTGCAATCTAAAATCTGAATTCTGAAATTTTTGTTCCCTCAAGGACGGTAATGTTCCGAACCACGCTCGTTCTCGCTGCTACACTCTCGATTCTCATTCCCTGCGGCGCTTACGCGCAGAGCGCTGATTCTTCCCATCCTCCAGTCCTCAACGTCACATCAATGGACACCAGTGTCGATCCCTGCACTGACTTCTTCACCTACGCCTGCGGCGGCTGGCTGCAAAAGAATCCTATTCCACCGGACCGGACGAGCTGGGGCATCACCACCAAGCTCGCGGATGACAACCGGGTGGTGTTACGAACAATTCTCGAGGAAGCGTCAGCAAGTGGCCAGGACCGGAATCCGCTGAATCAAAAGATCGGTGACTACTATGCCGCCTGCATGGATGAAAGAGCTATTGAGACTGCGGGAGCGGCTCCGCTAAAGGCCGCTCTTGAAAGAATTGCGGCCCTGCATTCCAAATCAGACCTTGCGAACGTGATTGCAGCCATGCCGGGTCTGAGTGCCCCGTTCGACTTTCATTCCACACAGGATTACAAGAACTCCTCGCAGGTCATCGCCGAAGTCGACCAGGGTGGACTGGGTCTTCCCGATCGCGACTACTACCTCAAGACTGACGCGAAATCAGTGGAGATTCGTAACGCCTACGAGTCCCACGTTAAAAACATGTTTGAGTTGCTGGGCGATGCGCCTGGCAATGCCGCCACCGAGGCCCTGACCGTCCTGCGAATCGAGACCGCGCTGGCCAAGGGATCGCTGACTCAAGTCGAGCGCCGCGATCCCAAAATGCTCAATCACAAGATGACTCGGCTTCAGTTGGAAACGCTCAGCCCATCTTTTCATTGGAAGCAATATTTCTCCCTAGCAGGTAGACCGGGGCTGCAGTCGTTGAATGTGACAGCGCCGGAGTTCTTCAAAGTGATGGACTCAACGCTGAAAACCGAAGACCTCGCAAACTGGAAGGCTTACCTGCGCTGGCACCTGGTAAATGCGAATGCATCTTATCTCTCGTCGGCATTTGTGGACGCCGATTTCGATTTCTTCGGCAAGACCCTGTCCGGCGCGCAACAGCTTCAACCTCGCTGGCGTCGCTGCGTCAATTACGTTGACAACGATCTGGGCGAGGCCCTGGGACAAGCCTACGTGCAGCGCGCCTTCCCACCCGAGGCCAAGCAGCGTGCCCAGAAACTGGTAAAGCAAATCGAAGACGCCATGGAGCAGGACATCGACAGCCTGCCCTGGATGTCTCCCGCTACGAAACAGCAGGCGCTGGAAAAGTTGCATGCCCTGGCGAACAAGATTGGCTATCCCGAGAAATGGCGGGACTACAGCACTCTCACCATCGCGCGAGACGATGCCCTGGGCAATGCATCGCGGGCACGAGCATTTGAATTCAAGCGTCAGATCGCAAAGATTGGCAAGCCGGTGAATCGCGGCGAATGGGACATGACGCCGCCCACTGTCAATGCCTACTACAACCCGCAGGTCAACGACATCAATTTTCCCGCCGGCATCCTGCAGCCACCGCTATTCGATCCCAGGTCTGACGACGCTCCGAACTACGGCGACACCGGAGCTACCATTGGACACGAACTGACTCACGGCTTCGACGACGAAGGACGCCAGTTCGATGCTCACGGCAATCTGCGTGACTGGTGGACACTGGAAGATGGTAAACAGTTTGACGAGCGCGCCAGTTGTATCTCCGACCAATATTCGCAATACGTCGCAGTCGATGACATCAAGATCAACGGGCAGCTGACCATGGGCGAAAATGTTGCCGACCTGGGCGGACTGATGCTGGCTTACGTTGCCTGGAAGAATGAAACGCGAGGTCAGAAACTGGATTCGATCGAGGGATTCACCCCCGAGCAACGCTTCTTCATCGGCTACGGACAAAGCTGGTGCGAAAACACCCGCGACGAAAGCAAACGCATGTATGCCACCATCGATCCCCATTCACCCGAGAAATACCGCACCAACGGCGTAGTCTCGAACGTGCCGGAATTCCAGCAGGCTTTCCACTGCAAAGCCGGTTCAGCCATGGTGCGGGAGAAGAAATGCAGAGTCTGGTAAAGGAGTCGTCAGTCGTCGGTCTTCAGTCGTCAGTCAGAACTCAGTGGCTGGCATTTGCTGAAGACTGAGGACCGGCGACTGAAGACTGCCTTACTGTATTTCCGATCTTTCCGGGTTGTAATAGAAGTGGAAGCGGAGCGCCAGGTATTGGCCGCCGAACTCCGATGGCAGGGGTGGGAACGGTTTGGACGCAGTGATCCCGCCATAAGCCGCGCGATCGAGCGCGACATCTCCGGACGTGCCCACGATCTGCAGGCCTGCGACTTGTCCATTTTTCAGGATGGCGAACTCAATCGAGACTTTCCCTTTTTTCATGAGTGGCGCACGCGCCGACTCCGGGATGATGCGATACCAGTTTTCCTTCACATCGTGCAGCACCCGCGCCAGGTACGGACCAAAATCCACACCCATTGTGTCGCTGAGGACGTCCATTGGGCCGATGGCTTCGTTTCCTTGTTTGCCCTGGCCCAGGCCATAGTCGCCGCCATCGCCGCCGGTGTATCCGCCGCGATTGGTGGCAGCAGCTCGGGCTGCCTGTTCAATGGCTGATCCCGCTGACATGGCTCCTGTGCTGAAGTTGGGTGTAGGCCGTCCTTCGGGCGGCGTCTGCAAACGCGCGACCGAATTCTGCTGAGGCGGAGGCTGCGGTGATGGCTGTTCCTGCGGCGCTTGCGGCCCCTGTGCAGCCGGAGCTTGTGGCGCGGGCTGCTGCGCCGGCGGCGCACTCTGCCCTGGAGCGCCGGGCCGTGCGCTGTCCAAAATCTTCTTCAGCTCTTTGCGATCGAGTTGCGGCGCTTTGGATGTGGCGATGCGGTCTTTATCTGAAATCTTGTTGGTGTCAGGCCGCTTCGACACTTTCTGCTCGTCTGGCGGAAGCTCCAGGTACGTGAGCTCCTTCTGCTTCAACAGATCTTGCGGGCTGATAAGGATGACTGACCGCTTGTGCATCAGGCCTTCAAGCCGGGCAGAGTTGACTACCAGAATGATGATCGCCAGGTGGACGCATACCGAAATCCAGAAAGCTTCCCGTTGCCGCGAACGGGAGAGGTCGTCCTGTAACTGAATGAGCAGGGCGGGAACATCGTGCATCTCGCTGTAGGCGGCTTCCCAACTGCTGGCATCGTAAAGATCGCTCCCCGGGGGGTTGGGCGGCTGCGAGGCGGGGACTGGGTTTCGCGGCGGGATTTCAGTAATTGACATCGACCTGCGGGTTCAGCCTATTTAGAAACAAATAGCCGACGTTTAGTTGCTGACCGCGCCGGCTTAGGTCTCGGAAATCAGTTTTCTCCGAAGTTCCGGAGTATTTTCTATTTTCGCATCTTTCCAGAATATCTGCGAAAAACCAGCGCATTCCGGCACAAAAGTTTGTACCTGACTGGTCAATAAAGGGTATCTCGAAGCACTGCGCCGGATTGTCAAGAAGTGTAAAAACAAAATCTGCCGAAATCGTTATGCAGCAATCACTTACAAGTGGTGACAACGGTTTATGGATTCAGCGCAACTGGTCAATTTGCACTTTCTGATTATGCTCCCGCATTGCGGCAACGATGTCGAGAGCGAGGGCAAGGGCGCGACGTCCGTCTTCGAATGAAACCAGAGGCTGGGAACGCGTGCGTACTGCGTCCAGAAACGACCGGAGTTCGGCGCGTAGTGGCTCTTCGGATGCGACCGCCGGCATGGCTACCCCGATTTGCGGATTCACTGAAGGCGTCCCCGATACCTCGCCCGGTCCACCTACGCTGAACACCAATACCTCCTGGCGGCCGTAGTCAACCGAGATATATTGCCGAGGCTGAAAGAACCGCAGCTTACGGACGCGTTCCGTCGAAACCCGGCTGGCCGTAAAGTTCGCCACACACCCGGATTCAAACTCCAGGCGAACGTTGGCGATGTCAGCCTTGCCGGAAAGGATGGGAAGTCCCACGGCCCGAATTTCCTTCACTGGCGACTTCACCAGTGAAAGGACGACATCGAGATCGTGAATCATGAGATCGAGAATGACATCGACATCGAGCGACCGCGGAGTAAACACGCTGAGGCGGTGGACTTCAAAAAACATTGGCTGAGTAATGAGCGGCGACGTAGCCCGAACCGCTGGGTTGAAGCGCTCCAGGTGCCCCACCTGTCCGATGCGGTTCAGACTTGTCGCCAGGCGAACTAGTTCGTCGGCTTCCGCCAGCGAAGCGGCTAGTGGCTTCTCCACCAGCACGTCGACCCCGGCTTCCATCAGGGCCCGGGCGGTCTCCAGATGCCGGATCGTTGGAACCGCCACAGAGGCAGCCTGCACCTCGCTGTGAGTGGTCACCAGTTGCTCGACCGATCCGAATGCGCGGCAGCCGAATTCGGCGGCAACCGCGTCGGCACGCGCCACGTCAGGATCCACAACACCTACTAACCGGACGGCTTCGCCCTGCTGCGCCAGTTGGTGATAGATGCGGGCATGATTGCGGCCGAAAGCGCCTGCGCCCACCACGGCAACGTTGATAAAGCTCTCAGTCAGTTAAGTTCTCCAGATTCTCATCGCAAGTAAAAGACCACCTTTTCATTCCGAAGCCGGGTTTATCGGCGAGGAATCTGCTTGCTGCCGGCGGCGAAACAGCAGATTCCTCGCGCAAAATGCCGCGCTCCGGAACGACAATTCTGCAGGGATTCATTCAAAACTGCGACACCTGCCAAATGGCCCCTAACGATTCAGCTTCACACCGCCGCTTTTTTCAGCAGCGCAATCTGACCGGCGTGATACAGCTCGTGCTGCACGATGCCGCTCAACAGGTAATAGAAGTTGTAGTGCTTCTCGCTCTTGCCCGGAACCTGCTCGGTCAGGCGCGAATCGGGAAAAGAGGCGACCGCCTTGATGAGTTCGTTGTGGATCTTTTTGGTGGATTCGATTGCCTGCGTCCAGGCCGCCTCGCTGGTGTCTTTGATCGTAGGAAAATTCTGTTCGTCTGTGACCTCCACTACCGTACCGCCAATACGGCGGACCACGTCATCATCCCACGCGGCGATGTGCAGAAGAATTTCCCAGATGCTGTGGGCGCTCTTGATTGGCCGTGCAGCAGCCGTTGCAGCGTTCACGCCAGACAGCAGTTCGACAATGGAATCCCCGTGCCAGGCGTTGCCTTCAAAAGCGCGGCGAATTTGATCAGCGAGACGAAAAGTTTCAGTCATGGACGCTCCAAAGCAATGCGCTAGTCCGCCGCGATCGCAATGCCGGACGAATCGGCGGCCACGATGATGGCGTTCCCATCCAGTAGCAGACTCTTACCGGCATCAAGAGCCAGGCATGTGGCTCCGGCCAGACGCATTACTTCAATGGTTTTCACTCCTACAACCGGCACATCAAAACGCATGTCCTGATTGGGCTTGGCGATCTTCACCACGGTGAGCTCGCGTCCCAGAGTGGATGCCTCTCCGCTCAGCGACCGCATGATCTCTCCCGCGCGCGCAATGGCAGCATCGGTGCCTTCCATGGCCTCGACCGACACAACCGCCGACTCAGCGACCACCACGGTTTGTCCAATATCATACTGCCCGACCTGGCACGCTACGGTGCGTCCGTAGTCGATGTTCTTCCGCTCCTGTTCAGTCGGGGCACGCTTGGTGAGAACTCCCGCCTTCGCCAGCAATGGTTCCAGAAACTTGGTCGAATTCTCCAACGTGATTCCCTCTTCGGCCAGGATCTTTGCCACCGCTCCGAGCAACGAATCGGTGTTCCGCGTGCCAAGCGAGAGCAGCAACTTTGCCAGCTTCCAGTCAGGACGAATGCTGGAGAAAATCTGCTTGTGCTTCACTTGTCCCGCCATGATGGCGCGGCTGACGCCTTCACGCTGAAAGGTTTCGATCAGCTTGGACAATTCCCCCAACGAGAGCCAGTGCACCGCCTCGGCTCCATGTTGCTCGATTTCCGGAGACGCTTCTTCCTTGATAGCGGCGACGATCACGTCGAAGCCTTGCGCCCGTGCGGCGTCCAGCACCAGCAGAGGAAAAGTTCCGTTGCCCGCGATGAGGCCGATCCGCTCTGGCATACCTATGCACTCCCCGGATAGTCGCGAACCGCGCCAAACCGAGGGCGATCAAAAAGAACGGCGTCATCGTGAGGGACTTCAGTCCCGAAGGATCTTGCGCGCGGCGAGGCAATTGCCGAGGCAAGACACCTATTCGATTTGCGCCAGATCCTTCGCAAGCTCAGGATGACGCCGTGCAAGGAAGAGGAGCTTTCAGACTGCGCCATGATCGCACCGCTATATTGTCTCAGGTGGAATTTCTCCATCTCAGAAAGAGGAAGACTAACAGCCCGAATGCGGCCACGGCCACAATCGCGTACCCGACTATTGATCTCCACAGGAAAAAAATACCGAACAAAAAGAAGCAGGCAATAGACCCGATCTGTACAGCACGCCACTTTGTTGTTTCTGCCAAGGGTAGCCATGCCGAGACGGCGCCAATCAGCATCGGCGGAAATAGCAGCAGTTGTAACCACAGCGGCCAGTTCTCTGGGTCGGTCATGCCAGTTCTGTCGTCTCTTGATAAAGCTCGGCCTCGCGTAGCACAATCTCTCAACCGCTTATGCCCGAGACACCATCCGTAGTCCAGCACCCGTCAGGATACATGTGGGGAGCCGCAGTACGGGCAGCGGCACGCCAGCGCTTCAAGTTTTCGCTGCAGTGCGAAAGCCAGTTCAAAGCCATGCTCAATGCGGGCCTTAAGACTCAGAACGTGGGATTGCAGGAATTTACCGAACGCAAGGCCGAAGCCCAGAGCAATGTCGAGAAGTTGGTCCGCGCCATGATCAACGCGCAGCTGACGAAAGACCCCACGGTTGACGTTCTCGATGAATGGACCATCCTGCACGTTCTCAACCAGGAGCACATGTGTCCGGGACTGTGGCCAATCTGCTGAAAATTGCCACGTGACGCTGCTCAGCCTACTTGATCACGCCGCGTTCCGACGCTTCGATAAACCCGATCAGCATATCTACATCCTCCCCGCGATCGGGTTCAGACTTCATTCGCTCCAGCGCCTGCGAAGTATTCAGCTTGGACGCCAGCAGAAGCTTGTAGGCATGGTGAATCTTGCGGATGCGCTCTTTGCTGAACCCGCGCCGCTCAAGACCGACGGCGTTGATCCCGTAGGCGTGTGTGTCCCGTGCCGCCGCTGTCTTGGAAAAAGGCAGCACATCGCGCGTCACGGTCGTTCCGCCGCCAATAAATGAGTGCGCGCCGATGCGGACAAAGTGATGCACTGGACAGAGCGCACCCACGACGGCCCACTCTCCGACCGTGATGTGGCCGCCGAGGGTCGCAGCGTTGGCCAGAATGACGTGGTCACCAATATCGCAATCGTGCGCGATGTGGGTATAAGCCATCACCAGGACGTGGCTGCCCACGCGAGTCAGTCCGCCGCCTTTGACCGTGCCGCGGTTGATGGTGACAAACTCGCGAATCTCGTTGTGGTCACCGATTTCGAGACGCGTGGGTTCCCCGGCGTAGGTGAGGTCCTGCGGCGCCATGCCGATCGAACAGAAGGGAAAGAATCCGTTGTCTGACCCGATCTTTGTCGGTCCTTCGATGGTGACATGCGAAACCAGGCGGCAGCCTTCACGCAGTTCGACATCCGGACCGATCACGCAATAAGGGCCAATTTTGCAGGAAGGATGGACTTTCGCGCCGGGGTCGATAATGGCCGTGGGATGGACGGACGTGGGATGAATGTTCGCGTTTGCCATCTCGTGCTTAGGATTCCGCTGCTTCCGAACCGCCGCGTCCGCGTTCGCTGTCTACCAACTGGCAGCTCACGGTGGCTTCGGCCACTCGCCGTTCGCCGACTGTCACGATGCCTTCCATACGGGCAGCGATCATGTTCGCCCGGGCACGCCATCCCTTCAGGGTGACCTCGATACGCAGCTGATCGCCAGGCACCACTGGACGCCGGAACCTGGCGCGCTCAACGCCGGTGAACATGATGAGCTTGCTGTCGCGGTCTTCTATTTCAGTGAGCAGCAAGGCCCCGCCTGCCTGGGCGATGGCTTCCACGATCAACACTCCCGGCATGATAGGGAGGTTGGGAAAGTGTCCGGCGAAGAAGGGCTCGTTGATGGTCACATTCTTGAGCGCCACAATCCGCTGCTTGCGGTCAATCTCAACCACGCGGTCGATGAGCAGAAAAGGAAAGCGATGCGGCAAGATCTTGAAAATATCGATGATGTCGAGCGTGGTCTTTGCCGGCGCCGGAGATGTGGTCGCTGGATGAGCGGTGTTGTTCATTTTCTCTCGTCAGGCAGTTCTCGTCAGGAACGAAGATTATACTGTACCCCGGCTTAGCCACGGAATGACTGCGAGAACAAGCTCATGGGCCAATTCGGAAAAGCATGAACCACAAAGGGGACGAAGGTTCACGAAGGAAAGCCCAGGATTAGAGCCTTCGTGATACTTCGTGTCCTTCGTGGTTCATGGGTTATACAGGCAGCAGCGTGAAACCGACCCGCCGCCGAGAATTCACACTATGAAGAAGGTTCTGAAAAAACCGCAAGCATCGAAACCCCAACCGGTCTCCACCGAGGCCTCCAACCGGTTGCTTTACTTCACCGAGCGAAAAGATGCCATCACTGAAACGATCCGCCAGTTGATCGAGATCGAATCCCCCAGCGACAACAAAGCAGCGGTAGATCAACTGGGCGCTCTTCTGGCCGGACGCTTCGAGAAGATCGGCGGCCACGCAAAATTTCATCGCGTCGCGAACTTCGGCGACCACCTGCAAATTGACTTCGGTGGCGGGAAAGGCAAGCCGGTACTCGTCCTGGGACATATCGATACGGTGTATCCCATGGGCACCCTGGCCACGATGCCCTGCCGAATAGCAGACGGACGTCTCTCGGGACCGGGCGCGCTCGATATGAAGTCCGGTATTGCCCTGATCCTGCATGCTCTGGAAGGACTGCGCTCATGGCACAACGACAGCGTGCCGCGGCCTGTCACGGTGCTGCTGGTGTCAGACGAGGAAGTTGGCAGCGATTCCTCGCGCCGCATCACGGAAAGCCTGGCCAGAAAATCCGGGGCCGTGCTGGTGCTGGAACCGTCCTACGGAACCAAGGGGGCAGTGAAGACGGCACGCAAAGGAGTAGGCGAGTACACCATCAAAGTGACGGGCAAGGCAGCGCACTCGGGTTTAGATTTCGATAAAGGCGAGAGCGCAATCGTCGAACTCGCAAAGCAGATTACCGCCATATCGAAACTGGTTGACCTTAAGCGCGGCCTTACCTTGAACGTCGGCATCGTCTCTGGAGGGACTCGGTCGAATGTGATCCCCGCAGAGGCCACCGCTGTTCTCGATGTACGCGTGGCGAAAATGAAAGACGCTGCCGTGATCAACCGACAACTCAGAGCGCTCAAGCCGTTCAATCGCAAGTGCAAGCTGGAAGTCACGGGCGGCGTGAACCGTCCGCCCATGGAACGAGGCGCTGGAGTAGCTTCGCTCTTCAAGAAAGCTTCCGAAATCGCCAAACAACTGGGATGGAAGCTGGAGGAGGCGTCGGTCGGTGGAGGTTCGGACGGAAATTTTACTGCCAGCCTGGGAATTCCAACCCTGGACGGTCTCGGAGGTGTGGGAGAAGGCGCTCATGCCACCCACGAGTCGATCATCATTGCGGAGTTACCCCGCCGGGCTGCGTTGCTGGCTGAACTGATCGAACACGCGTAAAGGCAGGAAAGCGTGAACCACGAAGGACACAAAGGTTCACGAAGGAAGAGCGGGCGATTGGAGCCTTCGTGATACTTCGTTTCCCTCGCGGTTGGCGCTCTTTGCGGGCGGTGTCGTGAAACTGGCGCCGCTACCCCGACCGGACTGCCTTTGACTCCGACCCCGGTGTAGCCTAGAATTTCCACAGGGTTATTTGAAGGCTCCAAGTGTGCGCCGCCGAGCCCACCCGCGAGAGAGGATTTACATGCCTGGAAAACTTGGTTTGCCGGAAATTCTGATCATCCTGGCCATTGCGCTTCTGATTTTTGGTCCCAGCAAGCTGGCCGATCTGGGCAAAGGCCTGGGTGAAGGCATTAAGAACTTCAAGTCGGCCGTGAAAGACGGCGAAGACCCGGACAAGAAGGTCTAGAGTTTGTCCTCGTTTTTCTGCCAATCGTTTTTGCGCAAGTCCACTTTGTGCGAGCCCACGCCATTCTCCTGAAGCATCCTGCATACCAGCGCCACCGGTAGACCCACGACGTTGAAATAATCGCCTTCGATGCGCGGAATCCAGCGCGATGCGATTCCCTGGATGGCGTAAGCGCCGGCTTTGTCCATGGGCTCGCCGGTTGAGACATAAGAACGGATGTCTTCTTCGGTGAGCTTGGTCATGGTGACCAGCGTGGTTTCAGAACATGTTTTATTAAACCCAGTTTCCAGTTTCTGGTTCCCAGTTCTCAGTGACGGTCCTACCAGGCAGACGCCGGTGATGACCTGATGAGTTCGTCCGGACAGCAGGCGCAGCATACGCATTGCGTCGGCGTCGCCCCTGGGCCTGCCGAGCATCTCGCCATCGACAACGACGATCGTGTCAGCTCCTAAAATGACATCGGCAGGACGCTGGCGAGAGACTGCCATCGCTTTTTCGCGCGCCAGGCGTTCTGCGCAATCGCGCGGGTTTTCTCCCGGTGAAGGCACTTCAGGAATGTTGGCGGGACAAACGATGAACGGAATACCCGCATTGCGCAACAACTCCTGGCGGCGCGGAGATGCGGAAGCGAGCACGACCATTGAAGTCTCGATCAAGCGCCAACCAGTTCGATGCGATTTCCAAAAGGGTCGTGAATATGAGCCCGGCGGACACCGGGGATGTCGTCTACCTCGACCACCTCGACACCGGCATGCACCAGTCTTGAAACGCAGGCCGGGTAGTCACGACAACGTAAGGCAGGATGAGCTTTCTTCGCTGGACGAAAATCATTCTCCACGCCGAGATGAACCTGCACGGACCCGCTTTCGAACCAGCACCCACCGCGCTTGGCGAGTTCGGGCGGTTTGGGAATCTCAACCATGCCAAGCATATCTTCGTAGAACCCGCGAGCCACAACTTCTCCGCCCGAAGGCATTGCCAGTTGCACATGATCGATCGCAGTAAATGGCGAAGTGAATGGGGTGGTGGGCATGGAGCGAATACATTTTATATCGGACGACACAGTCAGACGTCCGAAGTCCGACGGCCGCCTTCTCCCCTGTTAGAATCAAGCATTGACCCCCGCAGCCATGGACGCCGCATTTATTCGCAATTTTGCGATCATTGCACATATTGACCACGGAAAATCCACTCTGGCAGACCGCCTGCTGGAGTTGACCGGGTCGTTGACCGCGCGCGAGATGCAAGCCCAGGTGCTCGACTCCATGGACCTGGAGCGCGAACGCGGCATCACGATCAAGGCCCATGCCGTCCGCATGATGTACACCGCACAAGATGGCCACACCTATCAACTCAACCTGATCGACACCCCGGGGCACGTCGACTTTTCCTACGAGGTCTCACGTTCGCTGGCTTCCTGCGAAGGCGCGCTGCTGGTTGTGGACGCCTCGCAGGGAGTGGAGGCACAGACGCTGGCCAATGCCTATCTCGCCATCAACAACCGTCTGGAAATTATTCCCGTCATCAACAAGATCGATCTGCCCAGCGCCGATGTGGAGCGCACCAAGGAAATGATCGAGGGAGCGGTCGGCCTCGATGCCTCGGGTGCCGTCCTGATCAGCGCCAAGACGGGCCACGGCGTGCCGGATGTTCTCGAAGCCATCGTGAAGCACGTGCCTCCGCCAAAGGGAAATCCCGACAACCGGTTGCAGGCGCTGATTTTCGACTCCTGGTTCGATCCCTACCGCGGCGTGATCGTGCTCACTCGCGTTTTCGAAGGAACCATCCGCAAGGGACAGAAGATCCGTCTCATGTGGAATGGACGCGTACTGGAAGTGGAAACGCTCGGCGTTCTCACTCCCAAGCCTGTCGAAGTAGAGGAACTGCGGGCGGGCGAAGTCGGATTTCTGATGGCCAACAGCAAGACGGTCGCCGACACCAAAATCGGCGACACCATCACGGACGAAGCCAACCCGGCGATCGAACCTCTCCCCGGCTTTGAAGAAATCAAGCCGATGGTTTTTGCCGGTCTTTACACCGTGGACGCGCACGAGCACACCCAACTTCGCGAGGCTCTGGAAAAGTTGCGGCTCAACGATTCGTCTTTCTTTTTCGAGCCGGAGAGTTCCGTCGCTCTGGGTTTCGGATTTCGCTGTGGCTTTCTCGGACTGCTCCACATGGAAATCATCCAGGAACGGCTGGAGCGTGAATTTAATCTGGAGCTGATCACCACGGCTCCGGGTGTGCGCTACAAGATCACGAAGACCGATGGTTCGCTGATCGAGGTTGACAATCCTTCGCGTTGGCCGGACCCCAGCGAGATTGCCAAAGTCCAGGAACCGGTGATTCTCGCCACGATCCTTACCGGAGAAGAGTACGTCGGCGGAATCCTGAAGCTGGTCGAAGACAAACGGGGCAAACAGAAGACATTCGAGTACCTGAGTTCTGCCCGTGTGATGCTGCACTACGAACTCCCGCTGAACGAAATCGTGCTCGATTTTTATGACCGGCTAAAGTCCGTCTCACGTGGCTACGCGTCACTCGACTATCACCTGGCTGACTATTGGGAGTCGCCTATGGTGAAACTGGACATCCTGGTCGCGGGCGAACCAGTAGATGCGCTTTCCATCATTGTGCATCGCGATTTTGCGTACGAACGCGGAAAGCTTTTGGTTTCCAAAATGCGGGAACTGATTCCCCGACAAATGTTCGAAGTCGCGATTCAAGCTTCGATCGGATCGAAGATCATTGCGCGCGAAACGGTGTCGGCCATCCGCAAGAACGTTATCGCTAAATGCTACGGCGGTGACATCTCGCGGAAGCGCAAGCTGCTGGAGAAACAAAAAGAAGGCAAGCGCCGAATGAAGCGCATCGGACGGGTGGATATTCCGCAAGAAGCATTTCTGGCGCTGCTAAAGGTGGGCGAGGACTCGAATTAGACTCGGCGGTCTGAGCTATTCGGCTCCGGACGTCGATTGACGCGATTCGCGGGGGTGCGATCCGTGCAAACTCACATCGCCACAAGTCCAGCGGCTTCAACCATTATTTTCCTTGCGTTCTTCATCGCAGTCTGGTGCACAACCGGTCTTCTGACTGGAAAACTCAGCGGGTGGGCGGCCTTGGGGCGCCGCTTCGGTTCGACTCTCCCTTTTCCAAGCCAAACCTGGAACTGGAGGAGTGCGCGTATGCGATGGGGAGCAAATTACAACAACTGTCTTACTATTGGGGCCGATCCCGCTGGCCTTTACCTCTCGCCCTTTTTCCTCTTTCGGATTGGCCATCCGCCTCTTTTCATTCCATGGGCGGAAATCTCACTCCGTGGCCGCCGGAAAATTATGTTTATCGAATGCGTCGAATTCAAGTTGGGTCGGGAGGAGCAGATTCCCTTCACGATCCGGGCAACCTTGGCTGACCAGATCCGGCCAGCGGCGGCATCCAGTTGGCCAGTCTAGGCCATTTCAGCAATCTACTCCGTCCAATCAAACGACCGGGTCACAGCTTTCTTCCACAATCGGTACATTTCGGCGCGCTTCGGTTCTTCGAGACTCGGATTCCAGGTTTGTCCAACCGACCACCGCGCACGCAGGTCGTCAGTGTTCTTGTAGAACCCGACCGCCAGGCCGGCGGCGTAGGCTGCGCCCAGTGAAGTTGTCTCTTTAATCAGAGGCTTCACCACCGGGCGGTTCAGAATGTCGGCCTGGAACTGCATCAACAGCGTATTGTCGACCATGCCACCATCCACCCGCAGGACATCCAACGCGATGCCGGAATCCTGCTCCATGGCTTCGACTACTTCGCGGGTCTGGAACGCAGTGGCTTCGAGCACCGCGCGGGCCAGGTGTCCTTTGTTGACGTAGCGGGTCAGGCCGGCGATCACGCCGCGGGCATTGTGCTTCCAATACGGTGCATAGAGTCCTGAGAACGCCGGTACAAAATAGACACCACCATTGTCTTCGACAGTGCGGGCCAAAGTTTCGATCTCTGGACTCGCGGCGATCAGACCCAAATTGTCGCGCATCCATTGCACCAGCGCGCCAGTGATGGCAATACTGCCCTCGAGCGCGTAGTGTGCCGGCTCCTTGCCGAATTTGTAGGCGACGGTGGTGAGCAACCCACAAGTGGAACGGACGGCACGTTCGCCAGTATTCATCAGCAGAAAGCAGCCCGTGCCGTAAGTGTTCTTGGCCTCACCGGACTTGAAGCAGGTCTGACCTACCAGCGCAGCCTGCTGATCGCCCAGAATTCCGGCGATTGCAACTCCCTGCGCCGCGCCCACTTTCACCGTACCGTAGGCTTCTCCGCTGGAGCAGATACGCGGCAGCATGGCTTGAGGAATTTCGAACGCATCCAGCAAGCCTTCATCCCACGAAAGCGTGTCGAGGTCCATCAACTGGGTCCGGCTGGCATTGGTGACGTCGGTGATATGCAGTCCGCCGTCGGTGCCACCAGTCAGGTGCCAGGTGAGAAAAGAATCGATGTTGCCGAAAACTACTTCGCCGCTTTCGGCCAGCTTTCGGATGCCGGGCACATGATCGAGCAGCCAGCGGATTTTCAGACTGCTGAAATAGGTGCTGAGCGGGAGCCCGGTCTTGGCTCGAAAGCGATCGGCGCCGCCTTCGCGCGAAAGTTCGGCAACGTAGTCATCCACCCGCGTGTCTTGCCATACCAGCGCGTTCGCCACTGGCTTACCGGTTTTCTGGCTCCACAGGACAGTCGTTTCGCGTTGGTTAGTGATACCGATCGCAGCCAGGTCGGAGGCGCGAAGCTTTCCAGTCTGCAGGGCTTTTGAAATTACATCCTGCGTAGACTGCCAGATTTCCTCCGGATTGTGCTCAACCCACCCAGGCTGCGGATAAATCTGCTCGTGTTCTTTTTGTGCAGAGGCGACGATTTTGCCGGCAGCGTCGAACACGCAGAAGCGAGTGCTGGTAGTTCCCTGATCGATGGCGCCAATGTAGTTAGCCACGGCGGCTATGGTACTGGAGGATGAACGGCAGGGCAAAAAATAGTAAGTCGGTTTCTAATGCCGGGCGGAAAACTGGAAGGCTATGTAGAAGAGCTGCACGATGGTCAATCCCACGATGACGTAGGTGGCCACCTCCATCCGCCGGCCGGACTCGCGCACGCTTTTCACAATTTCAGACATGTCCGTCGTCGATTGCAGGAGCTTATCGGTCAGTTCGTCAAGATGATCAGTCGCGCTGCGAAGTTTGTCGAGCACCCGAGATGTATCGACCAGCGCGGTCGCTGCCCGTTCGCTGTTCCGTAAATCGAGTTCAGTCTTGCAGGCAGCCCACCAGGGGCTTCCGGGGGGATTGTCGTACATGCGCTGACGGATTTCTTCAGACGAGCGGGAACGCAGTAGCTGCACTAGTGCCTGGACCGTGTCGCTGGTCTTGGGTTCGAGAGTCGGAGTGGCCATATTTTGGAAAAACGCTGAACAACAACCCTCTGATGATAGGGGTTGGCGGTAACCATAGACAGGTAACGGAAGGCCAAGCGAATATTTGCTCAAAGACCAATTGTCTGATGAAGCCTAAACCATTGTCCTGTAGGGCTTTGCGGAAGAGGTTGGTATTTCATCGTGTACCTTCGTGTCCTTCGTGGTTCATGCTTGTTGAGAAGCTATAACCCTAAGGACACGAAGGTTCACGAAGGAAAAGCACGGTATTCGATCTATGTGAGGCGTTCCAATTCGGACCGATTCCACTTGCCCAGATCAGCCCCAGCATCGTAGGTGCTCTCGAGAAATTCGAGCAGCGCGGCTCGCGGCGAAGGCGATGTACGAACATCGTCATACATCAGGAAAAATTCTTTCATTCCCGAGTGGTAGAACGCTTTGGCTGGACTGACGACGCTCTGCCCATAACCGGCCGGTTCCGGCGCGGCATAGACATAGAACGCCGGACCCTTGATCTCGCCGCCACCGGGCCAGAAGCCAGCGCTGATTACTTCATGCGAGTAAGCCTCGCGCGTAATCGGGTCGGCGCCTTCGCGCTCCGGGGCGCGCCGTCCGGAGAAGCGGGTGACCGCCAGATCGAAACTTCCCCAAAAGAAATGCACCGGGCTGCTTTTCCCAATGAAGCGCGAACGGAATTCCGTGAAGACGTTGTGAGTCAGCAGCAGAATCCGCCAGAACCGCGTGACGTACTCGCGGTCGTAACAGGCGTGCTGGGTATCGAGATCAAAAGCGATCGGGTTGGGGACTTCGACTGGCATGTGCCAGATTTTTACTTCGATACCGAGCCCAGTCAGCGAAGCCATGAATTCCTTATAGAAATCGGCCACCGAACGCGGCACCAGGGGAATTGTTTTGCTCTTACCTTCACTGGTTTGAATGACCAACTGGTGCTGCAGGAAATCAAATTCAACTTCAAAGATTGCGCGTTGATAAGGGATAACGGAAGTCGTCAGCCCGCGCGCGCTGACGTAGAGCGGAACTTCCCACCAGTGATTGATCAACGGACTCAGCGCCAGGCGGACTTTGCCCACGATCTGCGTCCACATGTGCAGTGTGGCGTAGGTCTCTTGCCAGGCTTCGAGAGGCAGGGCCGGCCAGGATTCGGGGTTGTTGGCGAAATCGTCGGAACTTAACGACCTCTGGATAACTGAGTTCTTCGTGTCCAATCCCACCTCCCGAAAACCTCAGAGTACTCCTATTTTGCCGGGGAGGGAGTTCCGTGCCTGGCGCTGGCCTGAATCAACTTCTCGACTGACGGAGTGACGGTGATCAGCAGCTGGGCCTGCGCTTTCCTGGCCTGCTCGATCACAGCCGTTTGCTGAGTGACCCACTCCGGCGGAGCGGCCTGGCCGCGATCGATGTAGTAAAGCGCAGCCAAACCCGCGGCTCCAAGCGCCGAGAGGTTCTGCGACAGTGGAGCAACTTCCTTGAGCAGTAGAGATTTTTCGACTTGCGGCTGAAGCTCAGCCTGGTTGTCGCGCCAGCGTTTGAGGATGTCTTTCATTCGCGCTTCCGACCCTGGCTTGGCAGCATTGCCAACCAGATCATTCACTGCATCGGCAAACTGCCGGGCCGTCGCGCTCTCGGGACGCACAGCATCGACCACTCGATTCAGCGGCAAAAGGCTGGTAGCGGACGCAGGCGCGGTCTCTTCACGTGTATAGTCTTTCACCGGCTCGAGAACATCGGCCAGCACTTTAAGCGCGGAGATGTCATCACTACCGGCGATACGGCGAAGCATGGGATCGTAACTGGAATTGTGAGTCAACCCGAGCCCGTCCATCCAGGTGCTGACGACAGCCAGACGCTGGTACATCGAATTCACATCGCGGACATCCTGAGGAGACCACAATCTTTCGGCAATGGCAGCGGTACGGGGCCAGATGCGGGAGTCAATATTTTCCGGCGAAACGTACTCCGCCCACATGCAAGCCTCTCCGCCCAGAATCCGTTTTTGCTCATCGGGCGTGAGATTGGCTGCAGCGCCGCTAAGCGGCTCCGTCGTGTAATGCCGCTCCGCCGACCACATCAGGTCAACATAAAAGCCGGACGAAAGCAGCCCTCGATAACCCTGCTTCGCTGCCTCCGCCAGAGAGTCTGGTCCACGCCACGACTGAATCACAATGCTCTTGGGCAGATCGGGACGAAGGATTTCATCCCAGCCCAGCATGGTTTTGCCGTGCTTGGCCACGAGCTTCTGCACGCGCTGATTGAAGTAGGCCTGCAGATCGTTGTTGTCTTTCAATCCGTGGGCTTGCTTGAACGCCTGGATCTTGGGATTCGCGTCCCACTCCTTGCCGTTTACCTCGTCGCCTCCGATATGAAAAAACTGGTCGGGAAAGAGCGCTGCCATTTCTCCGATAAACGTATCTAGAAATTTATAAGTTCCTTCCTTCGTCGGATCCATGGCGGGATCGAAAACGCCCCACCCGCGCTCAATCTGGTATGGTCCCGCGCCGCTGGCCAGCTCGGGATAGCCAACGAACCATGCGGTCGCATGTCCCGGCATGTCGAATTCCGGGACCACGCGAATACCGCGCTCGCGCGCATACGCGATCAGGTCGCGGACTTCTTCCTGCGTGTAGAACAGGCCGTCGGAACCCATGCCCTGCAGTTTGGGAAATTTCTTGCTCTCGATCCGGAAGCCCTGGTTTTCCGACAGATGCCAGTGAAAGACGTTCAGCTTCACCGCGGCCATTCCGTCCAGATTGCGCTTGAGAACATCGAGAGGAATAAAGTGACGGCCCACATCGATCATCAATCCGCGCCAGGGAAAGCGCGGGCTGTCTTCGATAGAAACCGCCGGAACTGCAAAGCCTGCACTGGAAGTTTGTTCCAATTGGAGAAAAGTCTGCAATCCCCGCATGGCGCCAAGCGTGGTAGGCGCGTTCAGCCGAGCCCCGGAACTCGTGATGTCAAGGCGGTAGGACTCGTCTTCGCCAAGCTCCTGTACGGCCTTGGTTCCCCCTGTCGCCTGAATCACCAGTGTGGCAGTAGCGGAGTCCGTGAGCTTCATGTCAATGGGAGGCATTCCAGTCTGGCGTCGAAGCTGGGTGAGGAAAAGCTCAACCGCGCGGTCGAGTCGCGCCTCGTGGTGGCCGGTGATCGAAACGGAAAAGTTCGGATCAATCACAAGCTGGCCGGTGCCCGTTTGCACCTTGGCGGGCATGGGCATGATATTCAGCGACTGCGCCTGTGCCCCGGAGACGAATACGCCGCACAACATGAGAGCCAGAATAGTCCGTACCATTCGTTCTCCAATAGTTTGCAGTATGAGGAATCGCGAGAGGGAGCATAGTAGAAGAGCGGATGGGTCTGCAAATGCCGGAGGACGGGGACGCGGCGTCCCGGCGCAGCGTCCTCCATCGGCACGCCACCCGCTCACAACAAAAACCCGCCACTGAAGTGGCGGGCTACTCTCAATGGTCCGTCCGGGACCTGCCTCGCATGCGAATTGAAGATTGGATTGAAAATCAGCCGCACTGTGGGATGAATCGCCGTCAAAACTACCCTTCGGCCACCATCTCGCTGTAGCAACCCAACGCCACGCCCCAAAGGAAAGGTTCGTCGGCCAGGCGGCGCAATCCGATTTCGCCGGCGCCGTGAGTTCCCTGCATGCCTGTCCAGACCACGCGGAACTGGGCTTTCTCGTCGTCGAGCTGTACTTCCAGAATCTCCCCGGGCTTAATCTGGCGTCGTATGCCCTGAACCACCACGCCACTGCTGCTCAGGTTCTTGACGCTGGCCAGCTGCATAAAGGGCAGGTCGTGAGCATCCACGCCCCAGATTCGTACCGGCAATTGTGCCTTGACCCGAGGATTGCGACGACGATCCATTCCATGCTCCTTGGCTTCGAAGCTGAACGCTTCGATGCTTGATGGTGGATAGTACGGTGAATGGCTCGTAAGGAAAACTTACCGGGGTCATGCTGTACTGGTACCCGTGGTCACAAGCTAAGTGATTTATTCACATGGCCTTAGAAGGGGAGACGAGGGCCATTGTTCGTTCAATTGGGAAGCGAGCAAGATCCCGGCCCGCGGGGATCACCACACGAACCGCAGGCTCCGGTTGAAGGCGAGGCACTCGGACCGCCCTTGGCGCTGACGGCAAATACCGAGAGTTGCGGCGCCAGCTTGGCACTGTGGCACTTAGGGCACTCCGCCTTCTGCTCGCCATAGACCAGGGCCTCGAACTGGTAGTCGCATTGCTTGCAGATGTACTCAAAAATGGGCATCGCCGTGACTCCTTCGCTAGTCGTCTCCATTTAAAATCATGAGTGGAGACTGTGCAAACGAAAATACCGACCTTCGTGCCGCGGCGCGGTCTTGGTGGTGGACATCGCCAGACCCTGGCCAGTTTCTTCCTCTCCCGCCGGCCGGCCCGGCCTGCCGCCGAAGAACGTTTTATCGAAGTCGAGCCGGGGGTTCAGATTCTGGCGCATTGTCACTGGCAGACGGACCGGCAAAATGCGCTGACCGTCATCATCGTTCATGGCCTTGAAGGTTCAAGCGATTCCACATACATGCTGGGCATCGCCGCCAAGGGCCTGGCTGTGGGCATGAACATTGTCCGGATGAACCAGCGCAACTGTGGCGGAACAGAGGCTCTGGCGCCCACCCTCTACCACTCGGGGAGATCGCAGGACATCGCTGCCGTCGCGCAAAATCTGATTGAGCACGACAAAATCTCCCGCTTTGCACTGGCTGGATATTCCATGGGCGGGAACCTGGTGCTGAAACTGGCCGGCGAATGGGGAAGTTCAGGACCAAGTCAATTTCGTGCCGTGGCAGCCGTCTGCCCGGCAGTCAACCTGGCCGCTTCGGCTGACGCTCTGCATCTGCCCAGCAACCGTTTGTACGAACAGTATTTCTTGTGGAAGCTGGGTGGCCGGCTGCGCAGCAAGGCCCGGTTGTTTCCCGGCGCATTCGACATCTCGCGTCTCCGTGGAATCCGCAGCCTGCGCGAATTCGACGACCGAATCACCGCATTCTATTGTGGCTTCACCGGAGCCGTCGATTACTACGACCGTGCCGCCGCCGCTCACGTCGTCGATCGGATTGCGGTCCCCACATTCATTCTGAACGCGGCCAATGATCCTTTTATTCGCATCCTTCCCGAAACTCGCGGCAAGATTCTGGGGAATCCGAACATCACGTTTGTAGAAACCGAAGACGGCGGCCATTGTTCCTACCTCGGCAAGACCAATGGCAGTGATAACGACGGACGCTGGGCGGAAACGCGGATCGTAGAGTTCCTGCGTCAGTTCTAAAAAACTTGCATTGGGACAATCGCAGTCTGCTGTCCGGCCCAGCAAAGCCAGAGTCGTTTTCCTATAGAATCATCGCGGATGAAGTTCCTGCAGTCGATTCGCGTCGTCATCGTCCTGCTGGCGCTCCCGCTGCTGCTTTGCGCAGAACCGGTTTCCCAACTCCATCCCACCGACTACGTCAACGACTTCGCCCACGTCCTCGACCAGACCACCGTCGCGCAACTAGACAACATCTGCCTGCAACTCGACCAGAAAGCTAAGACGCAGATTGCCGTAGTCACAATAAACACTCTCGACGGTGCAGACATCGAGGGCTACGCGGTCTCCCTCTACAAGCAATGGGGTATCGGAAACAAAGCCACGGACCACGGTGTCCTGATCCTGCTCGCGGTGCAAGACCACAAGTACCGCATTGAGGTCGGCTATGGACTCGAACCGATTCTGACTGACGGCAAGGTCGGAAGCTTTGGCCGCGAGGCTGTCCCGCTGCTGCGGCAGAACGACTACAACGGTGCGGTTTCGCTGATGACATCGAGAGTCGCGGATGTCATCGCACAAGATGCTGGTATTGAACTCACCGGAGACCGCCCGCAGCTTCCGGTGCAACGCCAGCCGAACCAGGGGCTGTCCTGGAAGCAACTGCTCGTTCTTGGCGTAATTATTCTGATCGTGCTCATGACACCGCTTCGCAACGTCCTGTTCTGGATGCTGCTGTCTGGAATGGGAGGCGGAGGTGGTCGCGGAGGCTATAGCGGCGGTGGCGGATTTGGTGGCGGTGGCGGCGGCTTCGGAGGATTTGGCGGCGGAAGTTCAGGAGGCGGCGGCGCCAGCGGCAGCTGGTAGTGAATTTGTGCAGCGCCGGCATCCTGTCGGCTATCCCGAGGGCATCTTGCCCTCGGCGTTTGTAGCTACGGTTTGGTTGAGTACGGATGGCTGGGCACGAAGCAGGAGGTAGACAATGGTCGCAGAAAAACAACTCGACGAATTCGTCAGCAGGATGAAGAAAGCGGCGGGAAAAAACCTGGAAAGCATCGTCCTCTACGGTTCCGCCGCGACCGGAGAATATCAGGCCGACTTCTCTAACCTGAACCTGCTTTGCATTCTGCGCGAGAGTTCATTTTCCACCCTGTCTGCAATCTCTCCGGTTGTGGAGTGGTGGCGCAGCAAGAAGAATCCCGCGCCACTTGTGATGACCCGCGACGAACTAGAACATTCGACCGACGTGTTCTCGATCGAGTTGCTCGACATGCAGCATCATCACCGCCTGCTTTTCGGCGACGAAGTACTCACCGGCTTGAAAATCCCGCTCGGCATGCACCGGGCCCAGTTGGAATATGAACTGCGAGAGAAAATCATCCTGCTGCGGCAACGGCTGCTCGAGACGGGAGATAACGACCGCGCGATCTGGGAGCTGCTACTGGGCTCGGTATCGACGTTCTCAACTTTGTTCCGGCACGCACTGCTGGCCCTGGGAGATGTCGCGCCTCATTCCAAGCGTGAGGCGATTCAAATTCTGGCTACTAAAATCGATTTCGAGCCGTCGGCTTTTCTGCAGTTGCTGGATATTCGCGACCACAAAGCGGAACGCAAGCAGTTCCAAGCCAAGGAAGTTTTCACCCGGTATCTGGCTGCCGTGCAGCGCGTAACCGCCGCAGTCGATACAATGCTGGATATCGACAACAACATCGACAAGAAATGACGCGCGTTCAAAAAGACTGAAGCAACCCCGTTTCCGCGACTTTTGGTTCAGGAGGAAAGTATGCTCAAGTTTCTAATCGTGATTGCTATTGTGGCGGTGATTGCGTTCGTTCTCTTCGGCCAGTATGTAGGCGTCCGGAATACCCTGGTGACCAAGAACGAGGCCGTGAAAGCCTCATGGTCGCAGGTGGACATCGTGTTGCAACGCCGCGCCGACCTGATCCCCAACCTGGTCGCAACCGTCAAAGGCATTGCCCAGCAAGAGCAAACGGTTTTTGGCGACATCGCCAAGGCGCGCTCGGCATTGCTTTCCGCCGGCACTCCGTCGGACAAGATCGCGGCCAACGGACAATTGGACGGCGCCCTGGGCCGCTTGCTGGCAATCGTCGAGAACTATCCGCAGCTGAAGTCCAACGAAAACTTCCTCAAACTGCAAGACGAATTGGCCGGCACCGAAAACCGCATTGCAGTCGAACGCAAGCGCTACAACGACACGCTGCAGGACTACAACACATACATACAGAAATTCCCAAACAACATATTCGCCGGATGGGCCGGCTTCAAACCGAACGAAGCCTACTTCGCCGCGTCCGAGGGATCGCGCCAAGTGCCGACGGTCAATTTCGCGCCGCCTGCCGCCACTCCACAGGCCGCACCACAACCCGTCCCCGCTCACTAGCGTGGAGGCTGACTTCGCAGTCGAACTGGGAGCTGACGACGAAACCCTCGAACTACCATGGGCCGCCGATGATGGCGGCCCGCGTTATTACGATCTGAAGCGCCAGCCCGAACTGCTGCTGAACATCGAAGAAGCAAGCCGGGAGCGCGCTCTGGGCGAGTTTCTCGGCGCAATGAATGCCCCGGCCAGCATTCTGGAAACAGCCAAGTGCGACGCCTGGTCAAGCACCGAGATCTATCCGGAAGAAGAAGTCTTCGGGGCAGCGTTCAAGTTTGGTTCTTACGTTGATCTGCTGTTCACGCAGGAGAGTTCACGCAGTTCGTTCGAGGAACATGAGCAGTTCGCGAAGCGAGTTACACAACTCCTGAAACGTGTCCCCGAAATTCCTGCAGCCGCAGAACTGCTGATCCGGCGCTGCTTTTATTACGTTGAGGACGAAGTCCGGGAAGGCTTCTACATCACGCTCTATTTGTTCGGATACGGTGACGAAGAACCGCAAGCCCGCCAACGTTGGGCAATTGGGTTGAAGCTTGTAGAGAATGCGATCCGGCAGGCCTCGATTGAGCCGCGCCCACGGTGAGTGTTCGGACACGTCAAAAGCTTTTACCGCGAAGGGTGCGAAGGGATTCCGCAAAGTGCGCAAAGGAAGCCCTCTGCTAGAGAATTCCTTTGCGTCCTTTGCGGAATTTCTTGGCGAACTTTGCGGTAAAGATTTTCTGACGGAGATCGCGACTCGCCTCCACACCGTTTCCAGCGTGTACGCCAGACCGACAACAGTAGCATCGCGACAAAGATCGCGACCAGTCCGATCGAAGCCACTTCGATGCCGACCGCATGCTTGGGCAGAATGGAAACCCGTCCGTACACGAATTCGATGTGGACCCAGTAGACCAGCAAAGATGTCTGCCCCAGTTGAATCAGCGGACTGAATCTCCACTGCCCCGCGCCCCAGCGACACCACGCGTACGTCACCGCCAGAATCGCCAGCAATAATCCCACCCGAATCAGAAAGAAATTCGGGCTGGTATGCCAGAAGTCATACTCGGCGTAGAAATTCCCTGGACGCGCATCCATCCATCGCGCCAGATAGATCAGAGCGACTCCGGCCGCGCCTGCCACCCCGAACACCGCAGCCTCGCGCTGGCGCGCCCAATCGCTGAGCAGTAAAAATCCGATGGCAAGTCCAGCGAAAGCAAAAGCGGTCCACGGGAAGATGGGGAAAATCCATGCCTGCGGCTTGCCCAGGTTATGCACGCCGTCGATGTAGGATTCGATCGGCCAGGGCAGCCAGCGCGGACGCCACGTAGTCCAGAGCGGCGGAGTCAGCAACGAGATCAGCATCGCTACTGAAATTCCGGTCATGCCCAGAATCTGCCTGATATGAGCCGTTGAACTCACACTCAGCACAATCCAGCAGACGACGCCCATGAGCATCATCGAAACGCCAATCGTATTCAGGATGTCCACACGCAGCAGGTCGCTCCACGGAGCCCATCCCCAGGCGATGAGGTATTCCTGTAATCGGAACAACAGACCAAGCCCGAGGATCTCCGCGCCGCGCCGGATAGTGGTGAGCGCAATCGCGTATGGAGCCAATCCCTTCTGTCGTAACTTGTCGGTCACCAGAGCAAACGAAATCCCCGCCAGAAACAGAAACAACGGCGCCGGCAGAGTTCCACCGAGTTGCGACCACATGAAGAAAGTCGACTTACGGGCCTCGGGACTCAGCCAGGAGTCATAGCAATGCGTCTGGAACATCAGAACGCAGGCCAGGCCTCGCATCCAGTCGATGTAAGCCAGCCGATGTGTAGGGGCAGCGGACATGCAACGCGAAAGTATACGGCACAGTGAGGCCAGGACCACGTACCGGGCGAGAGCCACGTAGGGGCAGATGTCCTCATCTGCCCAGTCGAGCGAAGCTCGACAGAGTCTTGCCTGCCGCGAAATTGCGGAGCTTCGCTCCGCCGGGCGATGGAGACATCTGCCCCTAGGGTGGTTCGTGGCAACCCATTCGCGCCAACCTGCAAAGCGTCGTAAGATATCCCTGTGCCGGACGCTCCCGATCTCGCCGCGAAACGCGCCGCGCTTGACCAGCATCTCCGCGGCCTGGGACGAATCCTTGTCGCCTACTCTGGTGGCGTGGATTCAGCTTTTCTCGCCTGGGCGGCGCATCAGGCGTTGGGCAACAATATGCTAGCCGTCATCGCCGACTCGCCCAGCCTGGCCCGCGCCCAACTGGCGGACGCAACCGCCTTTGCCGCCGAACAGGGCATCCCCCTGGAGATCATCGTCACCGACGAACTCGATCGGCCCGAGTATGCCCGCAACGACGCCTCCCGCTGCTTCCATTGCAAGGACGAACTCTTCACCGCGATGGAGGAATTTCGCAGCCGGCGCGATTTCGATGCGATCGCTTATGGGGTCAATCTGGACGATCAGGGCGACTTCCGACCGGGGCAGAAAGCTGCCGAACAGCACCACGTTGCGGCCCCACTCCGCCAGGCCGGGCTTAGCAAGCAGGACATCCGCGAACTCTCCCGGGCCGCCGGTCTGCGTGTCTGGGACAAGCCAGCCTCCGCCTGTCTGTCGTCGCGCATCGAGTATGGGCGCGAGGTCACGCGCGAAGCCCTGAGCGTCGTCGAGCAGGGCGAAGATGCTCTGCATGCTCTCGGGTTTCGCCAGGTCCGCGTGCGTCATCACGGCGACATTGTTCGCATTGAGATCGCTCGCGAGGAGCTGTCCCGCGCGCTCACTCCAGAGATGGCTGCCGAATTCAACCGCATTTTCAAACCTCTGGGATTCAAGTTCGTGACCCTCGATCTCGAAGGTTTCCGCTCCGGCTCGATGAACACTCTGCTGCCGGCCGAGACCCTTATCCGCCGCTGATTTCGCGCCACAGACCACGTAGGGGCGGGTGCCCCCACCCGCCCGGCCAAGGCCCGGCGGGATTTCAGCCGCCAGCATTCTTAACCGCGAGCATTTTAGCCCCAGGGGATTTTCAGCGGCCAGCAAACCCCAGGCGAGCTCCGCTCGCCCACACGGACGGGGGCGTCCGGGCCTACGTGTTTCGCGGCGATCACGGCGCACCAGCCTGCGCTGGCGCTCTCTATCTATGTGAGATAATTGAGGTTGATTCTCAATGAATAGGCGGTTTCTAGTGACGTTTACGCGGCGTGCCGCACTTTTGCTTCTAGTAGTTTGCCTGGGCTGTTCAGCCCAGTCGGCGTCTCCGGAAGTGTCCCGGCGAATCGAGCAACAGGTGCGGACTTACTACACCATTCCCGCCCGAGTGAAGGTGATTCTGGGGAAGACCAAGCCCAGCGAGTTTCCCAATTACGACGCCCTGACCATCACCTTCGACGGCGGCGAGAAGAAGCAGACTTACGATTTCCTGCTGGCCAAGGACGGCAAGACGCTGCTCCGCATGACGAAGCTTGACCTGAGCAAGGACCCTCTTGCCGAAGTGATGAAGAAGATCGACGTTAAGGGACGACCGACCCGCGGTAACAGCGCGGCCAAGGTCGTGGCCATCAACTACGATGACTTCGAATGCCCGTTCTGCTCCCGCATGCACCAGACCCTGTTTCCCGAGTTGCTAAAGGAATACGGCGACCGGGTCGTGTTTATCTACAAGGACTTCCCACTGGCTGAGATCCACCCCTGGGCGACGCACGCGGCCGTAAATGCCAATTGCCTGGCGGCGCAAAATCAGGACGCCTACTGGGCCTTTGCCGATTACATTCACGCCAATCAGAAAGATGTGAATTCCGAGAAGAGCCACGATCTCCAGTTTGCCGCGCTCGACCGCATGGCCACCGAGCAGGGACAAAAGCACAATCTGGATGTCCCCAAGCTCCAGGCCTGCATCAAGGCGCAGCAGGACGACATCGTTAAGGCTTCCGTCCATGAGGGCGAAGGACTGGGAGTCGAAGCGACTCCCACAATGTTCATCAATGGCGAGAAAGTGGATGGAGCGCTGCCGGTTGGCGAACTTCGCGATGTATTGGATCGTGCCCTGGTGCAGGCGGGAGAGACCGCGCCAGTCCATCCTGCCGCTGCCGCAAACGAAACCCAGCCGGCAAGTAAGTAATCGTCATAATTTACGGGCTGCAAACAACGTTCCAGCGCCGTCAAAGTATAATCCTGTGGCCAATGTGGA
>Ga0157374_10000481_pt1 | contig 36260 bp, 27 predicted proteins | sample M25metaG_FD_115308 | JGI IMG/M metagenome (GOLD analysis project Ga0157374, IMG submission 115308) | Miscanthus rhizosphere microbial communities from Kellogg Biological Station, Michigan, USA - M2-5 metaG | ecosystem: Host-associated > Plants > Roots > Rhizosphere > Soil | place: USA: Michigan...
CCGGCGGCCCCCGCGGCCTCCTCGGCCCCGACCTCGGCCGGGCCGGCTCCCGTTCCGGGCAAGCCCGTTGCATCCCCGGCGGAGACGAGCGCCGCCCGGAGTCGAGATGCGCTCGCGGAGAGCCGACGATTGATCGCCACCGGGAAATCCGCGGAAGCGGTACGCCTCCTGAACGACGCCTTGCGCGCCGATCCCGCCAACCGGGAGCTGCGCCTGGCGCTTCTCGAGGCGGGCTGCCTCTCGCGGTCGTACAGCGTCGCCGCGGCGCAACTCCCGCTCGTGACCCCGTTCTCCGACCAGGAGGCCGCCCCGATGTTCTACGCGGCGGTCGTCCTCTACGAAACCGGGCGCGACAACGAGGCGAAGAGCTATCTCGAGAGAGCCGTGCCGAGGGTGTCGGGCCCGCTCGTGGACGAGTATTCGCGCAAGATTCTCGGGCGGCCCTGAGGCATGACGATCCGGCGGATTGGCGCGGCGGCGCCGCGAAGGCTGCGGGTGTTGGCGGCGGCGGCCTCCACGGCCTGGCTGCTCGCGGCCGCGGGGCTCGCCCAGGAGGACGTCCCGCAGGGTCGCATCGTCCCGGAGCAGGAGGAGATGCGCGACGACCTGTCGCGCGCCCGCCTCCGCCTCGGACCCATCCGCCTGATCCCGAGCCTGCTCATCACGAACGCGGGCTACGACAACAACGTCTTCGCTTCGTCGGAGAACCCCGTCTCCGACTGGACCGCGACGGTCACCGCGGGATTCCGCTTCATCGTGCCGTTCGGCTCCAAGATGTTCGCCCGCGTCGACGCGCTGCCGACCTATACCTGGTACGACAAGCTCAAGGACCGCCGGTTCTTCGGCGGCTTCTACAACGGTGAGCTCTTCGGCTTCTTCAACCGCCTGACCGTGGCCCTCGGCGCGATCAACAACCAGACGTACCGCAACTACAGCTCGGAGTTCGATTCTCGCGTCGTCTACAAGGACTCGATCGGCAACGGACGGTTCGAGCTCAACCTCACCGGGCCCTTCTACCTGGTGGGCGAAGGCAGTTACGCGCGGATCCGGTACGAGCAGCAGGGCACCGTGCCCCCGGACGTCGAGCCGGGCTCGAGTCAGGACGTCACGCGGAACAACCGGGACGAATCCCAGTTCCTGGCGGGAATCCGGTACCGGCGCTCCCAGACCTTCACCACCTCGTTCGCGTACAGCGAAACGCACTCCGACTTCATCACGCAGGGCCTCGCGCGCAACAACATCAGTCGCGCCGCCCTCATCGGCATTCTCTTCTCGAGGCAGAGCCTCTTCATCAACCTGACGGGCGGGTGGCGCGAGGGCGTCGCCAATCAATCGGTCTATCCCTCCTACTCGACCGGGGTCGGCGGACTCTTTCTCTCTTACTTCCCCCGGTACTGGCTCGAGATCCGGGGCTATGGCAGGCGGAGAATCGTCAACAGCCTGTCGGTCGGCAATCCCTATTTCTTCGAGAACCGCCTCGGGGGAGGGATCGCCGTCGAGGTGATGTCGCGGTTCCTGCTGCGCGGCTTCGGCGAGGTGGGACCCAACAACTATCCGCGGCCGGAGCCGGGCGACAACGGTGAGTTGGTCTTCCGCCGGGACGAGGCGAACATCTACGGGGGTGGGCTGTCGATGCACGTCGTCCGGAATGTCATCTTCACCGGCTCCGTTACTCGTGCCGTGTACAACTCGAATATCGCCGCGCAAGATCGGAATTACACTCGGTTTACGGCGTTCTTGACCTTCAACGGGGAGTACGTTCGATGAGGCTCCGCGCCGCCTTGTTTCTCTGGGTCGCGGCCGCCATCGGAGCGTCGGCGGCCGTCTTCGCGCAGGAGACGCCGCCGAACCCGATCGCGAACGCGAACGAGTACACGATCGGACCCCGCGACGTCGTCGAGATCCATGTGCTCGAGCTCCCGGAGATGAACCTCGAGCGCCGGGTCTCAGACTCGGGCTCGATCGACCTTCCCCTGATCGGGCAGGTCAACGTCGCCGGATCGACGGCGCCGGAGGTCCGCGACCGGATCGCGAGCGCCCTGACCAAGTATGTGAACCACCCCAATGTGCTGTTCTCGGTCAAGGAGTACAACAACAAGCCGGTGTCGGTCCTCGGAGCCGTGCTCAAGCCCGGATCGCTGTCGATCTCGGGAAAGTGGACGCTGATGCAGGCGATCACCGCGGCGGGCGGGTTGAACGACAAGGCGGGCCGCAAGATTCTCGTGCTGCGCCGCGCCGACAATGGCATGTCGGACACCCTCGAGGTCGACACCGAGGACCTCTTCCAGAACGCGACCGACCTCTGGAACATCCCGATCCTCCCCGCCGACGTCATCAACATCCCGCCGAAACAGTCGTTCACGATCTTCTGCATCGGCGAGGTCAAGGGATCCGGTGCGATCCAGTTCGAGTCGACCGACCGGGTCACGCTCCTGTCCCTGATCTCGAAGGCCGGAGGTTTGAGCGACCGTGCCTCCAAGAAGATTCGCATCAAGCGGCGCGGCCCGGACGGCAAAGACTTCGAGCAGGTCGTAGACTTCGGCAAGATCCTGTCCGGGCAGGTGGAGGATCCCGTGCTCCAACCCAACGACGTCGTCGTGATCAAGCAGTCGTTCTTCTAATGGCCGAGCACCTGGACTCCTTCGAGGAGACGGCGCCGGAGACCGGCGGGGGGGGAACCGAGGCCAACCTCGCCCAGTACTGGGAAATCGTCGTCCGGCGTCGCCGGCTGATCCTTGCATGCCTCCTGATCGCCGCGGCCGCGGGCGTGGCCGTCACGATGCTGACGAAGCCGGCATATCTCGCGACCGCGGTCGTCGACGTCCAGCATCAGCAGTCCCCGGTCAACTTCGGAAACTCCGGAGGAGGCGGCGGCGGGGACCCCGAGTTTCTCCCGAGCCAGACACAGCTGATGCAGAGCCGCGAGATCGGCGAACGCGTGGTGCGTCGCCTCAACCTTCTCGCGGACCCCGACTTCAATCCGAAGCGTTATCGCAAGTACCGGCCCGACGCGAAGGGCCGCGTCCCGGTCCCGAGCGAGGAGGCGCTGGTCAACGCGGCGCTCGACGTCCAGGGCCGCATCGAGGCGACGATCGTCCGCGGCACGAGCCTCGTCGAGATCTCGTGCACGGCGCCGACGGCGAAGCTCGCGGCGGCGATGGCGAACGCCGTGGCCGACGCGTACATGGAGTGGAACGGGGAGTCGCGCTTCAAGGTGATCGGCCAGTCCGCCCAGTTCCTCGCGGCGCAGATCGACCAGGCGAAGGCGGAGCTGGACGCGAAGGAGAAGGAGCTTCTCAACTACGGCCACGACCGCGAGATGCTCACCTCGTCGGACAACTCGGTCAATCCCGCCGCGATGCGGCTCGACGCCACCAGCCGCGACCTCGCCAACGCCACGACGGATCGGATCAACAAGGAGGCGCGCTTCCAGGAAGTGCGCAACATGCCGTCCGATTCCCTCGCGGACGGCAGCGCGGCCGCGAACGTCCTCCAGTACCGGGCCGACCTGCAGAAGCTCGAGCGCGAGTACGCGGACAAGCTGAACATCTACAAGCCCGAGCTGCCGGCCATGCAGCAGTTGCAGCAGCAGATCGAGAACACGCGCCAGAGCCTCGAGGCCGCCAAGCGCGACGCCTCCCAGAAGGCGATCGAGGTGGCGCGGACCGAGTACATGACCGCCCTGCGGCGCGAACAGAACCTCACGGGGATCGTCAAGTCCCAGCGCAACGACGCGTTTGCGCACGGCGGGGAAGCCGTCGAGTACAAGAACATCCGCGTCGAGATCGAGACCAAGCGCGCCCTGCTCGACAACCTCCTGAAGCAGCAGGGCGAGACCGAGGTCATCTCCCGGATGCGCGACGACCAGGTCGCAACGGCGCGGATGGTCGACCGCGCGCTGCCCCCGTTCGCGCCTTTCAAGCCGTCCTACAAGAAGAACCTCGTCATCTTCCTCTTCCTCGGCGTCGTGGCCGGGGTCGGCCTCGCGTTCGTCATGTCCTACCTCGACCGCAGCCTGCGCACGCCCGAGCAGGTCGAGCAGCTCCTGCAGCTGCCGGCGCTCGGCGTCATCCCCGCCGTCGAGCACGGCGCGGGCGTGCCGGGGTTCCGCCGCGGTCTCCGTCTGGGTCGACGCGCCGAAGGGCAGAAGCGCCCGTCTCCGATCGAGTTCCTTCCGCACGAGGAGCCGCGCTCGCCCGTCGCGGAGGCGTACCGCGCCTTCCGCACCTCGCTCCTGCTCTCCCGCGCCGGCGGAGTCCGCACGGTCGTCGTCACCTCGAGCTTCCCGCAGGAAGGCAAGACGGCGACGTCGGTCAACCTCGCGATCGTGCTCGGCCAGCTCGGACGGCGGGTCCTCCTGGTCGACGCCGACCTCCACAAGTCGCGCCTCCACGAGGTTTTCGAGATTCCCAACCGCGTCGGGCTCGTCTCGATCCTCGCGGAGAACATGGAGCCCTCGCGCGCGATCGTCAAGACCGCGTTCCCCGGAGTCTTCGTCGTCCCCGCCGGACCGGAGACGCCGAACCCTTCGGCGCTGCTGTCGTCCGACGCGATGCGGAAGTTTCTGGAGCTCGCGGGGACGAACTTCGACCACGTCGTCGTGGACACGCCTCCCGTCCTGCTCGTCTCGGACACGCTCGTGTTCGCGCAGCAGACGGACGGCGCCGTGCTGTGCGTGCGCGGCGGCGAGACGGCGCGCGAGCAGGTGGCGCGGGCGCAGGAGAGGATCCTGCGGAGCGGCGTCTCGATCCTCGGCGTGCTGATCAACGCCCTCGAGCCGGAGCCCGGCCACTACTACAGGCCGTACGCCTACGAATACGGTCCGGACAAGGCGTCGCCCTCCGAGCCGCCCGCGACCGCCGCTGCCGAGCCGGCGGCCGCGACCCGCGCGCCGCAGCCGACCTAAGCCGTTCGCGAACGGCGGCATGGCTCTTCGAGTATTTCGCTGATGGCCGCTCATGCTCCGATGGCGGCCGCGCTCCCGCCCGGACGCCGGTCTTGGATGGGTTTCCTCTTCTGGCTGCTGCTCGCCGGCGGCGCCGTGGCGCTGATCGCGTCGGGCGCCCCGCTGCGGGACCAGAGCGTCGAGTTGCTCGAGCGGTCCGGCGTCGCGGCCGCGCCCGGAGTCCGCGAGACCGCGCTCGTGATCGCGCAGCCGGAGGACGCCGCCGCCTTCGCGGCCGAATCGGTCCTCGGCCGCGTCGCGCCCGCCTCGGCCTCGCCCGGCGAGCCGATCGCCATCGGCCCGGAGACGCCGGGTCTGCTCTCCGGTGTTCGCATGCTGGCGCTCGACGGGCTCGCCGGCGCGCCCGGGGATGCGCAGCATCGCGTGCTCCTCGGCCGGAGCGCCTACGCGGAGTGGGAGCTCGTGAAGGAGCCGAAGCCGGAGGCCGCGCGCCCCTGGGAGCGAACTCTGATCCTCGCCTCGAAGGCCGCGCCGGGGTTCCCGCCCGCCGTAGAGGCCCTCGCCGCCGCCTACCTCGGCGGCTGGCCGCGGCTGTCGGCGCAGGAGCGCGAGCGCGGCCGGGCGGCGATCTCGGCCTCGTTTCGGAGCCCCTCGTTCGTTCGTCGGGCGCTTCCGGCGGCCATCTCCACGCTGGGTCCGGACCAGTCCGTCCGCCTGCTGCCCCGGGTGCGGCCCGCCCTGGAAGCCGCCTCGTCCGTGCTTCGAGCCGTCGGCCAGGCGTCGCTGGCGGACCAGGTCAGCGCCGCCGCCGCCGCCGCCCCGGGACCCCCCGCGGCCGCCCCCGCGTCCTGATCTTCCTGACCTTCCGGACAGAGGCCCGGTCTCGCCGTGATATACTGAAAATTCACGAAAAACCTAGTGCCAGCAGGGAGATAGCTCGCTGTTGGCCGGGGGAATGAGGGCGAACGAGTGGCTCTGCTCCGTCGCGAGCCCGAGGTGTTTCCTACGGGCCTCTTGGAATTGTCCGTCGCGCAACGACTTCGGGTCACCGCGCGGACTCCGGACCGCCGAAGAGGCGTGCCGCCGGCCTCCGTGCGCTCGCGCGCGGGAGGGCGGCTTGGCTCGAGAGTTGCGTCAGTGGCGCTGACTCCATGGGTCGGGCGGGTCCGATTTCTCTCATGCTCGTCGTCCGGGACGGGTCGGCCGACGCCCGCCCCGGCGGGGGCATTTTGGAGCCGGACGGCGATGGGCCGGGCGAGATCGAGCATGAGAGGCTGAACGCCCCGCCCGCAGGGGCGGCGAATGAGACGAAAATCGCCGGCCCTCCCTGGGGGCCCGGCGGCGGGTGCAGCGGCTGCGGCGCCGAGGTCGGCGAGCGCGGCGTGACTTGGAGGATGGATTGGCAGCAGAGACCAACATCGCGGCGGCCGTGGATCTTCGCAAAGCGATCGACGCCCGGACGAGCGTCATCGGAATCGTCGGTCTCGGCTACGTCGGGCTGCCGCTGGCCCTGACCTTCGCCGAGAACGGCTTCACGGTGCTCGGCTTCGACATCGACTCGAACAAGGTCGAGTCGCTCAACGCCGGCCGCAACTACATCAAGCACCTCGACACGGCCCGACTCGCGCGCGCGTCCGGCGACGGTCGCTTCCAGGCCACGTCGGACTTTCGCCGGCTCGGCGAGCCCGGCGCGCTGATCATCTGCGTTCCCACGCCTCTGACCCCGCAGCGCGAGCCCGACATGAGCTACGTCATCAACACCGTGCAGCAGATCCGCGCCCGCCTGCGGCGCGGCCAGCTCGTCGTGCTCGAGTCGACCACCTACCCCGGGACGACGGACGAGCTCGTGCGCCGTCTCCTCGAGGAGTCCGGGCTGAAGTGCGGAGAGGATTTCTTTCTCGCCTTCTCGCCCGAGCGCGAGGACCCCGGGAACGGGCAGTTCAACACGGCCACGATCCCGAAGATCGTCGGGGGCGTGGACAAGGCCGGCGGCGACCTCGCCCAGCACATGTACGACCAGGTCGTCGTCCGCACGGTCCGCGTCGGCAACGCGCGGGAGGCGGAGGCGGCGAAGCTCGTGGAGAACATCTTCCGCGCGGTCAACATCGCGCTCGTGAACGAGCTGAAGATCGTCTTCGACCGCATGGGAATCGACATCTGGACGGTGCTCGACGCCGCCGCGACGAAGCCGTTCGGCTTCATGCGATTCAACCCGGGACCCGGATGGGGAGGGCACTGCATCCCGCTCGACCCGTTCTACCTGTCCTGGAAGGCGCGCGAGTACGGCGTCACTCCCAAGTTCATCGAGCTCGCGGGAGAGGTCAACGTCCGGATGCCGGAGTACGTGATCGAGAAGCTGACGCTCGCCTTGAACGAGCGGCGCAAGGCGATGCGCGGGAGCCGCGTCCTCGTGCTGGGGATCGCGTACAAGAAGGACATCGACGACCCGCGCGAGAGCCCGGCGTTCGAGATCATCGAGGGACTGCTGCGCCTGGGGGCGGAGGTCTCGTACCACGACCCGCACGTGCCCAAGGCTCCGCGGATGCGCTCGTGGCCGGGTCTGCCGGCGATGTCGTCCCAGCCGCTCGACGAGGAGCTGTTGCGCGGACAGGACGCGGTCGTCATCGTCACGGATCACAAGGCGGTCGATTACGCCGCCGTGGCGCGGCATGCTCAGCTGGTGGTGGATACGCGCGGCGTGTATCGGGAGCCGCTCGACAACGTGGTCAAGGCCTGAGGATCAAGGGGAGGAGAGGAACGTGGAGTGGAAAGGTCGGAACGTCCTGGTCACCGGCGGCGCCGGTTTCATCGGCTCGCATCTCGTCGACGCGCTGCTGGCGCGCGGAGCGCGCGTCCGCGTGCTGGACAATCTCTCGAACGGAAAGCGCGAGAACCTCGCGCATTGCGAAAAACAGATCGAGTTTCTCGAAGCGGACATCCGCGACGCGTCCGTCTGCCGCCAGGCCGTGAGCGGCGTCGAGTACGTGTTCCACCAGGCCGCTCTCGGGTCCGTCCCGCGATCGATGAAGGACCCGTCGACGTCCATCGCCGTGAACGTGTCGGGCACGGCGAACGTCTTCGCCGCCGCGCGTGACGCCGGCGTGCGCCGCGTGGTTTACGCCTCCTCGTCGAGTGTCTACGGCGACAGCCGCAAGCTTCCCAAGCGCGAGGGGGAGGAGGGGAAGCCCCTGTCCCCTTACGCGCTTTCCAAGGCGATGAACGAGCAGCTGGCCGACGTGTTCCGGCGCTGCGACGGAATGGAGCTCGTCGGATTGCGCTACTTCAACGTCTACGGCCCGCGACAGGACCCCGATGGTCCGTACGCGGCGGTGATTCCGCGGTTCTTCAAGGCGTATCTCTCGGGGGAGGCCCCGGTGATCTACGGGGACGGCGAGCAGAGCCGGGACTTCACGTACGTCTCGGATGCCGTCGCGGCGAACATCTGCGGCGCGGAGGCTCCCGGGGAGGCGTCCGGCGCCGCTTATAACGTCGCCGGCGGCCGGCAGACGACCGTGAACGACCTCGCCCGCGCGGTGCGCGACGCGGTCGGCGGCGGACCGGAAGCGCGGCACGAGCCGCCCCGGAAGGGGGACGTGCTCCACTCGGCCGCGGACCTGTCCCTCTCGGGCCGCGCGCTCGCCTATGCGCCGAGCATGGAGCTGCCCAACGGACTCTCGCGCTCGCTCGAGCACTACCGGCAGGCGGTCGGAGCCGCCGCGCGGTCATGAGCCAGCTCGCCGTCCGGGTCCAGGAGCTCGGCAAGGAATACTCGATCGGATTTCGGACCGAGAAGTACAAGACTCTTCGCGACAGCCTCGCCGCGCTGGCGTCCGCTCCGGTTCGCCTCCTGCAGCGGCGCCACCGCGAGCAGGAGAAGATCTGGGCCCTGCACGACGTCTCCTTCGACGTGAACGAGGGCGAGGTCGTCGGGATCGTCGGCCGCAACGGCGCCGGCAAGAGCACGCTTCTGAAGATCCTGTCCCGCATCACGGAGCCCACGCACGGCATGGCCGAGATCCACGGCCGCGTTGCGTCGCTGCTCGAAGTCGGGACCGGCTTCCACCCGGAGCTGACGGGGCGGGAGAACATCTTCCTCAACGGCGCGATCCTCGGCATGCGCCGCGCGGAGATCGCCCGCAAGTTCGACGAGATCGTCGCGTTCTCCGAGGTCGAGCAGTTCATCGACACGCCGGTGAAGCGTTACTCGAGCGGCATGTACCTGCGCCTCGCGTTCGCGGTCGCGGCGCACCTCGAGCCGGAGATCCTGCTCGTCGACGAGGTCCTCGCCGTCGGAGACGCCGAGTTCCAGAAGAAGTGTCTCGGAAAGATGGGCGACGTCGCGCGGGAGGGGAGGACGGTCCTCTTCGTAAGCCACAACATGTCGGCCGTACAGGCGCTCTGCCCGAGGACGGTCCTCCTTCGCAAGGGCACGGTCGCCATCGACGCTCCGACGAGCGACGTCCTGCGCGAGTACCTGGGATACCTCCACGCGTCCGCGGCGCGGGCATTCGACGACAACCCGGATCGCCGCGGCGATGGCGCCGTGCGGCTGACCGCGGCGCGGATCCTCGACGATCGAGGGCACGTGGTCGAGCGGCTCGTCGCCGGAACGCCGGTCACGCTCGAGTTCAGCTACGAGAACCGCGTCGGCGCGGAGAGGGTCGAGCTGAACGCCGGGATCATCAACCACCTCGGGGTGGCCGTCGCGCATTTCAGCACGAAGGTCGCCGGCTTCTCGCTCGCGGGCCTCGGATCCCGCGGAGTGTGGACGTGCCGCATCCCGAAGCTGCCGCTGCCGCCCGGAGACTATCGAGTCTCCGTCTCCGTGAACCTGCGGGGAAAAGACTGCGACCAGGTGCCGAACGCGCTCGCGTTCAGCGTGGACAGCTCGACCTTCTTTCCGACCGGCCGCGTGCCCAAGATCAACTACGGCGCGGCGCTCGTCGAGCACTCCTGGGGGCACGAGGTGCCCGCCGAGGGCGTCGCCTCGTCCCGCCAGAACGCATAGCGGCGCCCATGGAGCTTTCCCGCGTCGAGACGCGCGCCGTTCCGGGAGAGCCGGGTCGGGTGAGGCTGGTCGGCGAGGTCGTGTACGACGACCGGCCTCGCGCTTCCGAGGAGATGTGGTTCGAGGTCGACGAGGCCCTCGCCGCCGACTTCTCCTCGAGCGGAAACCCGTGGTTCGCCGCTCTCCTGCCGCTCGCCGCGACCCTCCGCGAGCCGCTGCGCGTCCGGCTCCCGGTCGACGCGCTCCTGCTCGCGAGCGCGGCGGATCTGAACGCGATCTGGCGCGACTGGTATCCGTCGCTGGGAGTCGTCTCGGTCGAGGCCGAGTCGGCCGAGGCGCCGGCCGGGGGACGCCTGACCGGCGCCTTCTTCTCCGGCGGCGTCGATTCCTTCTACACCGTCATGCGGCGGCTGGCGGCAGAGAACCAGGTGCTCCGGCCCGACGAGCTGATCTGCGTGGCGGGCTTCGACGTGCCGCTCGCACACGAGGAGGCGAGGCGCCGCCGCCGCCAACGGCTCGAACGCGTCGCGGACGAGCTCGGGTTGCGGCTCGTCGAGATCGCGACGAACATGAAGCAGACGCGCCTCTCGCACGCCAACTGGAACGACCTGTGGCACGGCTGCGGGCTGGTCGCGAGCGGCCTCGCGCTCGAACGCCGTTATCGGCGGCTCGTGATCGCCTCAACCTTCGACTACGCTCATCTCAACTCGCTCGGCTCGCACCCGATGACGGACCCATTGCTGTCGACGGAGGGCACGCGCGTCCTGCACGACGGAGCCGACGCCACGCGCTGTCAGAAGGTGGAGTACCTCTCCCGCCTCGAGATGCCGCTCCAGACCCTCCACGTCTGCTGGAAGCAGGAGAGCGACGAGAACTGCGGCCAATGCGAGAAGTGCCTGCGCACGATGCTCACGCTCGAGCTCGCCGGTGCACTGGGCCGCGCGAAGACGTTTCCCGTCACGAGCCTGGACCTCGATCGCGTCTCCCGCATCCTTCTCAAGAAGGAGCGCAGCTACCCGACCTATTACGGCGAGATCTCTCGTTGGGCGCTGCGCATCGGGCGCCTCGACATCCACCGTGCCGTCGAGTCCTGCAACCGCACGTCGCGGCTCCGGCGAAGGGTCATGAACCTTTCCCAGAGCTGGAAGAAGAGGCGCCTGCTCTGGCGCGCCTCCCGGCACCTGAAGGCGTGGGCGTTCCAGGGACGCGTCGCGTGAGCGCGCGTGGGGCGGCGGCATGGAGTTGACGTCGGTCCGGACGATGGAAGCGCCGGTCGCCGGGCGCGTGCGCCTCGTCGGGAACGTGCGCTACGAGGGGGCCGCCGCTCCGGAGGAGTACTGGTACGAGGTCCCCGAGGAGCTCGCCGGCTCCCTCAGCCGGACCGGCAACCCGTGGCTCGCCTGTCTCCTCCCTCTCGCCGCGTCGACGGGAGAGCCGCTTCGCCTGCGCCTGCCCGTCGACGAGCTGCTCCTGCGAGGGGCGACCGAGATCCTCTCGGTCTGGTCGGCCTGGTACCCGAAGCTTCGGTCGGTTCCGATCGAGGCCGATCCGGTGGCGGCGCCAGCGGGTGGCCTTCGCTCGGCGGCCTTCTTCACCGGCGGTGTGGACTCGTTCTTCACGGCGTTGCGGCACGCCCGCGTTCCCCGCACGAAGGACTCCGTCGACGACCTTCTCACGATCGCAGGCCTGGACATCCCGCTCCGGCACGAAGAGGCGGCCGCACGCCGGCGCGAGCGGCTTCGCGCGGCGGCGTCGGACCTCGGGGTGGAGCTCTGCGAGGTCGCCACGAACATCAAGGAGACGCGCCTGCGGGAGGCGGACTGGCACGACATCAGCCACGGCCCCGGGATCGTCAGCGCGGGCCTCGCGCTGGAGGGCCGGTTCCGCCGGCTGCTCGTCGCCTCGACGAAGCCGTATCAGACGCTGCACCCGCTCGGCTCGCATCCGATGACCGATCCGCTGCTCTCGACGGAGTCGACCCGCGTCATCCACGACGGCGCCACGCACGGGCGCGGCGAGAAGATCGCGTTCATCGCGGGTTACGAAGTCGCGATGTCCGCGCTCCACGTCTGCTATCGGGGAAAGGACGACGTCAACTGCGGGGAGTGCGAGAAGTGCCTGCGCACGCTCCTCTGGCTGGATCTGGCGGGGCGGCGAGGTGCGTGCCGGACCTTTCCGAAGGACGGCCCGGACATGGAGCGCGTCGCGAAGATCTTCCTCTCGCCAAACCTCGTGCCGTACTACTCGGAGCTGAAGACCGCGGCGGTCCGCTCGGGGCGTCGCGACGTGGCGCGGGCGGTGAACCGGAGCCTGCGGGCCTCCTCGTGGCGGAGGCCGGTCGTGCGCCTCGCCGAAGGCCTGCGCGGGCGAAAGCTCGTCTGGCGGGCGGCGAGGCCGCTGCGCCGGGCCGCTCTGGCGGGAGCGGTGGTTTGAGGAGCGAGATGTCCGCGCCGCGCGCCGTCTTCCTGGAGCACAGCGGTCACGCGCTGACGAACCTGGGCGACGTCGCGATGCTGCAGGCGGCCGTCACCCGGCTGTCGTCGCGCCTCGGGGGCGCGGCCGTGTCGGTGCCGACGAGCGCTCCGGAGCGGCTCGCCCGCTTCTGCCCGGAGGCCACGCCGCTTCCGGCGGACGGGCTGCGCGCGCTCACGGGGCTGGGCTACTTTCCGGGCCGCCATCGGCTGCCGCGCGGGCTCGCGGCGAGAGCGGAGCGGCTCGAGGCCAGGGTCCGCGGCCGGCACCCCGAGTGGCTCGACGCGCTCGCTCTGAGCCGCGCGCGACGCGAGGGCATCGGCACGGGCCCGGCGGAGATTCTGGGCGCGCTGAACCGCTGCGTGTTGTTCGTCGCGGGAGGGGGAGGATTCCTGACCGACGCGTTCGCGGACAAGGCATGGTCCTCGCTGACGCTGTTGCGGCGCGCGCAGCGGCGGGGAATCCCGACCGCGCTCGTCTCGCAGGGAATCGGTCCCCTCGAGGATCCTTCGCTCCGCGCGCTCGCGGCGCGCGCTCTCGCGGGCGCCAACCTGATCACCCTCCGCGAGAAGCGGGCGGGCGTGCCGCTCCTGCAGCGTCTCGGCGTCGATCCCTCGCGCGTCCTCGTGACCGGCGACGACGCCGTCGCCGCCGCCTATGCCGCGCGTCGGGCGACCGGCGGAGCCGCGCTCGGCGTGAACCTGAGGTCGGCCTCCTACGCGGGACTGACGGGAGCCGCGATGTCGTCGATCGGCGCGGTCGTGCGGCGGCTCGCCTCCGAGCTGCGTGCTCCGCTCGTCCCGGTGCCCATCGCCCTCGACGCGGCCGGGTCGGACTCGGCCGCGATCCGCGAGGCGGTCGGAGAGGCCGGGCCGGCCGAGGCGGACCCGTCCGACCCCGCCGGCGCGATCGTCCGCGCGGGGAGGTGCCGGGTCGTGGTGACGGCGAGTTACCACGCCGCGGTCTTCGCGCTCGCGCAGGGGATCCCGGCGGTCGGCGTGTCGCGGACGCCGTACTACGCGGACAAGCTCGACGGGCTCGCCGACATGTTCGGCCCGGGCGCTCAGGTGGTGCGTCTCGACCAGCCGGGCTGGGAGGGACGGCTCGACGCCGCCGTGCGCGAGCTCTGGTCGCGCGCGCCCGAGAGACGGGCGGAGCTCCTCGCCGCGGCGGCGGATCAGATCCGCCGTCAGGACGACGCGTATGCGCGAATCGCGAGCCTCGCGGGGGAGAGCGTCCCCGAGCCGCGCCGCGGCGGCGCTGCGGAGGCCTCGGCGTGAGCGTCTCCATCGTGCTCTGCACGGCCAACCGGCCCCGGGACCTGGCTCTGACGCTGGACGCCCTCGGACGCCTGCCCCTTCCGCGCGAGCTCTCGGCGGAGCTCGTCGTCGTCGACAACGGCGGCGCCGGAGAGGCCGAGCGGGTGCTCGCGGAGCACCGGCCGGGAGCGCTGCCGGCCCGCGTCGTCGCCGAGCCCCGGCGGGGACTCTCCCGGGCTCGCAATCGGGGCATCGCCGAGTCTCGCGGCCGGGTGGTCGTGTTCATCGACGACGACGTGCGGCCCGAGGAGGGCTGGCTCGGCGGGATGGCCGCGCCGATCCTCTCGGGGGCGGCTCACGCGGTCGCCGGGGCCGTGCGGCTCGCGCCGCACCTGGTGCGGCCCTGGATGACCGATCGCCACCGCGCGTGGCTCGCGTCGACCGAACGGCTGGACTTCACCGACGTCCGCAATCTGATCGGCGCGAACATGGCCGTCGCGCGCGAGGTCTTCGACCGGGTCCCCGGCTTCGATCCGGAGCTGGGCGCCGGTGCGCTCGGGTTCGGCGAGGAGACGCTGTTCGCCCGCCAGCTCCTCGACGCGGGCTTCCGGCTCACCGGTGCGCCGGGAGCGATCGTCGAGCACCACTTCGACCCGTCGCGTCTGACGCGGGGGAGCTGGCTCGAGAGCGCGCGGAAGCGCGGCGAGAAGGCCGCGTACATCGCGCATCACTGGGAGGGCCGCGGCGACGACGGCGCGGCGTTCGGCCGCTGGCTCGCGTCCGCGCGCCTGCTCTACGGGCGCGCCCGCCGCCCGGCGGACGTGTTCCGCGAGGACGGCTGCGCGGAGTGGGAGATGCTTCTCGTCCGCGACCTGCACTACCGTCGCGCTCTGGCGGCCATGCGCGCCGCGCCGCGCAAGTACCGTCCCGCCCGTTCGCATGGCGCGGAGGCGGCGGCCGTATGAGCGCTCCGCGTCGGGGCCCTCGCCCGCTGGTGACGGTGATCGTGCCCGTTCACGACCGCTTCGCGCTCGCGCGCCGGGCGCTCGAATCCGTCTACGCGCAGTCGCACCGCCCGCTCGAAGCGATCGTGGTCGACGACGCGTCGTCGCCCGCCTTCGCGCCGCCCGCGGTCGCCGAGTCGAAGGGGGTCGAGGTGCGCGTCCGCCGCATCGAGCAGAACGCGGGGCCGGGAGCCGCCCGGGAAGCGGGCCGGCGGCTGGCGTCCGGCGACCTGATCGCATACCTCGACTCCGACGACGGCTGGCATCCCGACCACCTCTCGAATCTCGTCGCCGCCCTCGAGCGGCGTCCGGACGCCGGCATGGCCTGGGCGCCCTCGATCGAGATGCACGAGGGCGACGAGCGCACGCTGCGCCGCTACAACGACGAGGACCACGATCGAATCCTCCCGGCGCTCCTGTGGGGACGGCCGTGGCACACGAGCGCCTGCCTGTGGCGGCGCTCGATGTCCGACGCGATCGGTCCCTGGATGCCGCTGTGGACCTGGGAGGACTACGAGCACGACTGCCGGGCGGGAGCGCTCGACACTCCCATCGTGCGGGCCGACGAGGCGACCTGCTTCGTGGGTTGCGACGCCCCGGACCGGCAATCCGACGCCGCCCGCGACGCTCGCCGCGCCGAGAGCTTCGGCCGCGCGATGCTGGCGATCTCCTGGCGTCTCGGTTCCACGGGCTGGGTGGCCGACGCGGCGATGCGCAGCCGCATGCGGGGTCTGCTCCTCGGAGCGGCCGCCCGCGCCGCCGAGGCCGGGCTCGCGCCGCTCGCCGCCGAGGCCGTCCACGAGACGAGGCGATGGAGCCGCGCGCGAGGCCGGCTCGCCGTCGCGGCGTACGCGGGAGTCCCGATGCTCCGATTCATGAAGGGTGGCCTGTCCGCGCGGATCTTCCGCTGGGCGCGGCGGGTCTCGAAAGGGGAAGCCCCCCGGCCGTCGGCGCCGATCGCGGCGACCGCGGATTCCAATTCGACCGAAAGAAAGGCGACGAACTCATGAGCTCCGTCACGACGGCCCCCGAGGCCAGCCCGATCCCCGTCCCGATCCCCGTCATCGTCATCCGGCCGAGCTCCGGCTGGATCAGCCTGAAGCTGAAGGAGGTCTGGAACTACCGCGAGCTCCTCTACTTCCTGGTGTGGCGCGACATCAAGGTCCGGTACAAGCAGACCGCGCTGGGCGCGGCGTGGGCGATCATCCAGCCGTTCTTCTCGATGGTGATCTTCTCGTTGTTCTTCGGGAAGCTCGCGAAGATGCCGTCGGACGGGATCCCGTATCCGATCTTCGCGTACACGGCTCTCGTGCCGTGGACGTTCTTCGCGAACGGTCTGTCGCAGTCCTCGAACAGCCTCGTGGACAGCGCGAACCTGATCCGGAAGGTGTACTTCCCGCGGCTCACGATTCCCATCGCGAACGTGCTCTCCGGGCTCGTCGACTTCGGCCTCGCCTTCATCGTGCTGATCGGCCTGATGCTGTACTACGGCGTGGTGCCGTCGGCGCGGATGGTCTTTCTGCCGGCCTTCCTCCTCCTGGCCCTCGTCACGGCCCTGGCGGTCGGACTCTGGCTCTCGGTGCTGAACGTCGAGTATCGCGACGTGCGTTACACGCTCCCCTTCCTGACCCAGTTCTGGATGTTCGCCACGCCGATCGTCTACCCGAGCAGCCTGCTGAAGGAGCCGTGGCGCACCGTGTACGGCCTGAATCCCATGGTCGGCGTCGTCGAGGGATTCCGATGGGCGCTCCTGGGGACGAAGAACTCGCCGGGCCCGATGATCGCGGTCTCGGCGGTCGCGTCGGTGGCGCTGCTCATCGGAGGCGCCTTCTACTTCCGCCGCATGGAGAAGACGTTTGCCGACGTCGTCTGACGCCGCGGGCCTCGCGTTACACGTCGAGGGCCTCGGCAAGCGGTATCGGATCGGGCGCCGGCTCCGCTACAAGGCGCTGCGCGACGTCCTCGCGTCCGCGGCGGGCGCGCCGATCCGGATCGCGCGCACGCTGATCGGGCGCGAGGCGCCCCCTCCGCCCGAGCAGACGATCTGGGCCCTGCGGAACGTGTCGTTCGGCGTCGGCCACGGAGAGGTCGTCGGCGTCATCGGCAGGAACGGCGCGGGCAAGAGCACGCTGCTGAAGATCCTGTCCCGCATCACGGTGCCGACGGAGGGAAGGGCCGAGATCCGCGGACGCGTCGGATCGCTGCTCGAGGTGGGCACCGGGTTCCACCTCGAGCTGACCGGCGGCGAGAACATCTTCCTGAACGGCGCGATCCTCGGGATGAGGCGGACGGAGATCGCGCGCAAGTTCGACGAGATCGTCGCCTTCGCCGGGGTGGAGCAGTTCATCGACTCGCCCGTCAAGCACTACTCCTCGGGCATGTACCTGCGGCTCGCGTTCAGCGTCGCCGCGCACCTCGACCCCGAGATCCTCCTCGTCGACGAGGTGCTCGCGGTCGGCGACGTCGCCTTTCAGCGAAAGTGCCTCGACAAGATGCAGGACGTCGGGCGCAAGGGCCGCACGGTGCTCTTCGTCTCCCACAACATGCCCGCGATCGCCCGGCTCTGCGAGCGGACGATCCTCCTGGACGCCGGCGGCGTGCAGGAGGACGGGCCCTCGCATCGGGTCGTCGCCAACTACCTGTCTTCGGACGTCGGCACGACCGCGGCGCGCGAGTGGCGCGACCCGGCGAGCGCCCCCGGAAACCATACGGCGCGCCTGCGCGCCGTGCGGGTGCGGGCGTCGGACGGCACCGTCACCGACGCGATCGACATCCGCAAGCCGGTCGGCATCGAGATGGAGTTCGACGTGTGCGAGCCGGGATGGATCCTCTCGCCCAACTTCGACTTCTACAACGAGGAGGGGCTCCTCCTGTTCGGCACGATCGATACGGACGCGCACTGGCGCAATCGCGTGCGGGAGCCCGGGACCTACACGGCGACGGCGTGGGTGCCCGGCAACCTCCTCTCGGAGGGGACCGTCATCGTGGATGCGGAGCTCCTGACGACGCATCCCGCGGCGCAGCACTTCTTCGAGCGCCAGGCCGTCGCCTTTCACGTCGTCGACAGCATGGAGGGCGACTCGGCCCGAGGAGACTGGGGAGGCTCGATGCCCGGCGCGGTGCGGCCGCTGCTGCGCTGGTCGACGCGCGTCGCGCCGCTTCCGGACGCCGCGCCCGCCTCCGTGGGGAAGTCCGATGCTCCGTAGCGCGCTCGCGCGGCGCGGCCGCGGCCTGCTCGCCGGGTGGCTCGCCGGCCAGGCGCGCCGCCGGGGGATCCGGATCCTGCGCTACCACGGCGTCGTCGAACGGCGCATGGATCCCGTGCTGGACCGGAATCAACACACGCTCGCGAGCTTCGTCGAGCAGGCGGACTACCTCGCGCGGTTCCGCGTGCTCGGGCTGGACGAGCTACTGGACGAGCTCTCGCGGTCGGGGGCAGCGCCCTCCGGACGGCCCGCCGCCGCGATCACCTTCGACGACGGATTCGCCAACAACCTCGCCGCGGCGGAGGTCCTCTCGCGGCGTCGTCTTCCGTGGATGCTGTTCGTGCCCAGCGGGGAGATCGGCGCGGGTCCCGACTCGCCTCGCGCGATGTGGCTCGTGACGCTCTCCCTCTGGATCATGGAGGCCCGCATCGCGCGTATCGAGGCGCTCGGCGCCGCCTGGCCGCTTTCCGGACGCGAGGATCGCGAACGCGCCTTCCGGCGGATCCGGAGCGCGCTGAAGTCGCTCCCCGCGTCGGACCGCCGCCGCGAGATGGACGCGATGGAGTCGCAGCTGCCCGCCGGTGAGACCGATCGGCTGGTGGCGGCCCACCCGGGGCTCCGGATGCTCGACGCGGCCGAGCTGCGCCAGCTGGCGGAGTCGGGCGCCGAGATCGGGAGCCACGGGGTCCACCACGAGATGCACAACGCCGCCCAGCCCGCGGACGTGCGCGCCCGCGAGCTCGCCGAGTCCCGCGCCGCGCTCGAGGCGCTCCTCGGCCGGCCATGCCGCGCGTTCGCCTTCCCGAACGGGGACATCCTCCGCGAGTCGCCGGACGAGGCGGCTCGAGCCGGTTACGCCGCGGCGTTCACGACCGAGGAGGCGTCGGCGACTCCGGGCGTCCGGCCGCACGCGCTTCCGCGGATCTCGGCGCCGGAATCGCTCGAGCGCTTCGTTCGCGTCTTCTCCTGGGAGGAGACCCCGTCGTCGCGAACGCCGGCGGCCGCCGACGGCCCCGAGCAGGCTCCCGTCGTCGGACGCGCCCTCGCGCCGGGCGCGCACGGACGGAAGGGCGCCTGACGTGTGCGGCATCGCCGGGCTCTGGACCGAGGACGCCGAGGCGGGAGGAGCCGCGTTCGCGGCGGCCGCCCGGGAGATGGGCTCGCTGCTCGCGCGGCGCGGCCCCGACGACGAGGGGCACTGGTCCGATCCGTCGGGCCGCGCCCAGCTCGCGTTCCGGCGGCTCGCCATCATCGACCCGACGCCGGCCGGCCACCAGCCGATGCTGTCCCGCGACGGACGCTCGGTCGTGGTGATGAACGGAGAGATCTACAACTTCCAGGAGCTCGGCCGCGAGCTGGAGGCGCGAGGGGTCACCTTCCGCTCGAAATCCGACACCGAGGTGCTCGTCGAGGGCCTGAACCTCTTCGGCCTCGACATGGTCCCGCGCCTGAACGGGATGTTCGCCTTCGCGTGGTTTCGTCCCGCCGACGGACAGCTCGCGCTGGTGCGCGACCACGCCGGCATCAAGCCTCTCTACTACTCCACGACGCGCGGCGGGCGAGGGCTCGCCTTCGGCTCGCACTTCGACTGCCTGCTGCACACGCCGTGGGGAGTTCCCGGCCCCGTCCGGACCGATGTGCTCCACCTCTACCTGCGCATCCATCACATCCCGCCGCCGTACGGACTGCTCGAGAACACGCATCAGCTCGGGCCGGGGCACTGGCTGCGAGCCCGCCCCGGACATCCGCTGGAGACGCGCGCGTGGTGGACCCTCCCTCGCGACGCGGAGCCGGACCTCCCGCGCGACGGGATCCTCGAGCCGCTCGCCGAGGCGCTGGAGCGTTCCGTTCGCCGGCAGAGGATCGCCGACGTGCCCCTGGGCGTCTTCCTCTCCGGGGGCGTCGACTCGCCGCTCGTCACCTCGCTCGCCCGGCGCCAGACCGGCCCCGAGCTGAAGGCATTCACGATCGGCAACCCGGGCTGGAAGCAGGACGAGTCCGCCGCCGCCGCCGAGTACGGCCGGCGCCTCGACGTCGACCTGCGCGTGCACCCCGTGTCCGGCGAGGAGGCGCTCGCCGCGATCGACGAGGTCCGCGCCGCGCAGCACGAGCCCTTCGCGGACTTCTCGATCGTCCCGACCCTCCTCGTGAGCCGCTTCGCCCGCGAGGAGGTGACCGTCTCCCTCTCGGGCGACGGGGGAGACGAGCTTTTCTTCGGCTACGAGCGCCCGCGGTCGCTCCTGCGCGACGGCGAGCTGTTCCGCTTTCCCCGGCCGGTGCGCATGGCGGCGTGGGCGCTGGGCCGCGCCGGAGCCGGCCCCCGGCGGTCGGACGCGGTCGTGCACCGCGATCCCGGCGCCTATTACCTGGACGTCAACGCCCGCATCTCGGCGGACGACGCGGCGCGCCTGGCGCCGCACGCGCCGCCTCCGCCTGCCGACTTCGCCCTGTATCGATTCGAGCGGTTCCGCGGCCTCCGCGATCTGGCCGGATTCTCCCGCTACGCCGAGTTCTACGGCCAGCTCCAGCGCGGGCTGAAGAAGGTCGACATGGCGTCGATGCGCTGCAGCCTGGAGGTCCGCGTTCCGCTTCTCGACCGCGAGGTCATCGACCTGTCGCTGCGCATCGACCCGTTCGACAGCCTGCGCAACGGCACGCGCAAGGCTCCGCTGCGCGACCTGCTCGCCCGCGCCGTTCCGCGCGAGTCGATCCAGAAGGAGAAGCGCGGATTCGCGGTCCCGCTCGGCGACTGGCTCCGCGGCCCGCTCAAGCCGCTCGTCGAGGAGACGCTCCTCGACGGAGACCTGTATCCGTCGGGGTTCTTCGACCGGGCCGCCGTGCGCCGCTACTGGGAGAGCCATCTCTCCGGCGAGCGCGACCGGAAGTGGGGGCTCTGGACGCTGATGGCGCTGCAGTGGTGGGCTCGCGGGCCCGGGAGGGCGGCCGCGTGACGGGCCCGGTGCCGATCCTGTTCACGATCCCGAACTTCACGACGGCGGGCTCCGGACAGGCGATGCTCCAGATCGTTCGCCGGCTCGACCGGACTCGCTTCGCGCCGTCCGTCGCCGTGCTGAAGCGCGGCGGCCACCTCGAGCAGGAGGTCGAACGGCTCGGCATCCCGTACATCGCGTCTGAGTTCACGGTCGACCCGCGCCCCCTCTGGTCGCTGCCCGTCCGAGCCCGGCGAGCCGCGCGCGCGTTCCGCGCCGGTGGATTCGTGTTGTGGCACTCGTTCCACTACCTGGACGACTACACGGAGCCGCTCGTCGCCCGGTTCGCCGGGGCGCGAGCGTGGATCTACACGAAGAAGAACATGAGCTGGAACCACCGCTCGTGGTTCCTGCGCACGCTGCTCGCCCGGCGCGTCGCGGCGCAGAACACCGACATGCTGCGGGACTTCTTCGGCGGCCGGTTGCTCCGGCGCCGCGCGCGGCTGGTTCCTCGCGGCGTCGACACCTCCCGGTTCCATCCCGACGCGCCGCCGCGGCTCGGAGTCCGGCGCGAGCGCGGGATTCCTCAGGATGCCTTCGTCGTCGGCTGCGTGGCACAGCTCGTCCCGGTGAAGGACCACGGAACGCTCCTGCGAGCGGTCGCCCGCGTGCCCGGCGCCGTCCTGCTGCTCGCCGGACGGGAGCTCGACGCGGAATACGCCGCCGGGCTCCGGCGGCTGGCGGCCGAGCTCGGCGTCTCGGAACGCGTCCTCTTCCTCGGCGAGGTAAGGGACGTGCCCGCTCTGCTCGTCGAGCTGGACGTGTTCGCGCTGTCGACGCGTCGGACCGGCGAGGGCTGTCCCGTGGCGCTCCTCGAGGCGATGGCCGCCGGGCGCGCGTGCGTCGCCACCGAGATTCCGGGCGTGCGGGACGTGCTCGCGAACGGCGAGACGGGTCTCTCGGTTCCGGCCGGCGACTCCGAGGCGTTCGGGCGCGCCCTCGCCGAGCTCGCCGCCGATCCGGCTCGGCGCGCCGCCCTGGGCGCGGCGGCCCGGCGGGCGGTGCTCGAGCGGTACTCGATCGAGCGCGAGGTCGCCGCTCACGAGGCGCTGTATCGCGAGCTGCTCCGCGTGCCCGAAGAGGCGGAGGCGGCGGCGTGAGCGGGCCGCGCCTCGTGCAGCCGGAGATGGACCCGCGCGGCGTGCCGGCGCCGGCGCCCGCCTCCGGCGAGGCGTGCGGAGAGCTGCTCGTCCGCTTCGGCGGCGAGCCTCCCGCCGACCCGCTGTCGGACTCCGCGTGGAAACTAGAACGTCCGGCCGCATGGCTGCGGCCTCCCGCGGCCCGCTGGAAGGGCTACTCCCTCCGGCGCGTTCGGGCAGAGCCGTGGGCGCTGTGGCTCCTCGGCGACCCGGCGCCCGGCGGTGCGGACGCGGACCGGCTCGTCTCGGACGTTGCCGCCGGCCGCCGTCCGGCGCGGGATCTCAACGGCTCGCTTCTGTTGCTCGGTTGGAATGCGGCGGAGAGACGCTGGCACGCCTGGACGGACCGCTTCGGGACGATCCACGCGTACCACGCGGAGTCGTCCCGCGGGGCGGCGCTCGGAACCCGCTTCGGGTCCGTCGCCGCGGCCGCCTCGTCGCGGCGCCTCGACGCCGAGGCGCTCTGCGGATTCCTCGCGTGCGGCTTCTTCCCGGCGGACCGGACGTTCTTCGACGACGCCCGGATACTCCGCCCCTCCTCTCACTACGTCTTCGACGAGCGCGGCGCGCGCGTCTCGGAGGAGAGGTACGCCGCCTGGCAGCGCGCTCCGGACTCACGGCGCTCCATGGCGGACACCGCGGAAGAGCTCGCCGAACTGCTCGGACGGGTTCTCTCCGAGCAGACGACGACCGGCCGCGTGGCGATCCCGATCTCCGGCGGGCTCGATTCGCGCACGACCGTCGCGCTCCTCACCGCCGCCGGCGAGCCGGCGTCCGAGCGCTTCTGGGCCTACACGTACGGCTACACGGGCGACTCGGTCGAGACCGCGATCGGCCGGCGCGTCGCCGCCGAGCGCGGCCTTCCCGTACGCTCCCTGGTGGTCGGCCAGTACCTCTTCGACCGGCTCGAGGACGTGCTGGACGCAGTCGAGGGGTTCCAGGACGTGACGCAGACGCGACAGGCCGCGGTCGCGGACCTGCTCTCGAGCGACGCGGACTCGGTCGTGGCGGCGCACTGGGGCGACGTGTGGCTCGACGACATGGGCGCCGGGCACGCGGGGGAGAGCCGGGCCGCGCTCGCCGACCATGCGTTCCACAAGGTGCGCAAGCGCGGCCGCGAGTGGCTCCTCCGCGAGATCGCGGCCCCCATGACGGCCGGCGAGGATCCGGAGGCGGTCGCGGCGCGCTTCGTGGCGTCGGAGCTCGCGCGGGTCGGCGAGCTCGGAGACGCCGACTTCGAGGTGAAGGCCTTCAAGACGGACCAGTGGTCGTTCCGGTGGACGGCGGCGAGCCTGCGCGCGTACCGGCTCGGCGCCTTTCCGAAGCTCCCGTTCTACGACACGCGAGTGTCGGACTTCTTCGCGACGGTGCCGACGTCCTACGTGGCCGGCCGCGCTCTCCAGCTCGAGCTGCTCCGCCGCTTTGCGCCGGACCTCGCCCGCGTCACGTGGCAGGCGTTCGGGACCGACCTGTTCCGCGTGCGGCACTGGGATACCTGGATGCTCCCGTGGCGCGCCGCCCGGAAGGCGGGGCGCCTCCTTCGCCGGCCGCCCGCCGCCCCCGAGCGCAACTGGGAGATCCAGTTCTCCGGCGCCGGACGCGCGCGCCTGGAGGAGCGGCTCCTCGCGCCGGGCCTGCGGCTGCACGGGCTCGTGGCCCCCGCGAGGATCCGAGCGCTGCTCGCCGACTTCGACGCCGCGCCCCTCGAGGCCGGCCGAGGCTACACGGTCTCGATGCTGCTCACGCTGGGCGCGTGGCTGGAGCGCCATGGCGGATAAGACGCGCCCCGGCGACGCGCTGCGGCTCCTGGTCGTCGGCAGCTCCTGGCCGCCGCAGACGTTCCTCGGCCGGCTGCTGCGAGGCCTCTCGGCCGCCGGCGTCCGCGTGCGCATCGCGTTCACCCGGTGGCCGAACCAGGAATGGTTCCATCGCGCGGGACTGCGCACCTTCAAGACGCGGGAGTGGAGCGGCTCGCGGATCGTCCGCGTGGCGTGGCTCGCATGGCTCGTCCTCCGCGCCCTCTTCGTCTCGCCCCGCGCGCTGGGCATCTTCTGGCGCCACGCGCGGAGCCAGGGATCCCGCTCCGCGAGGCTGCGGACTCTCAACCGCCTCCTGCCGTACGCGGGCGTTCCGTGCGACATCCTGTACCTGCCGTGGAACTCGGCGGCGATCGACTACCTGCCGCTCTTCGAGCTCGGCAAGCCCGTCCTGGTCTCCTGCCGCGGGTCGCAGGTGAACGTCGCGCCGCACAATCCGCGGCGAAAGGTGCGCGGCGGGCTCCCGGCGACGTTCGAGAAGGCGAGCGCGATCCACTGCATCTCGCAGTCGATCGAGGTCGAGGCCACGCGCTACGGCCTCGACGTCCGCAAGTCCCGCGTGATCCGCCCGGGAATCGATCCGGACTTCTTCAGCCCCGCTCCGTCGAAGGAGCCGCCGGACACGATCCGGGTCGTGACGGTCGGCTCCCTCGTGTGGGTCAAGGGAACGACGTTCGCGGTGGAGGCGATGCGGCGCGTCGTCGACGCCGGGGTGAACGCGACGCTGTCGATCGTCGGCGACGGGCCCGAGCGCCAGCGCATCCTCTACGCGATCGACGACCTCGGCCTGTGGGATCACGTCCGTCTGCTCGGCCGCCTCCCTCCGGTGGCCGTGCGTGACGAGCTTCGCCGTTCGGACATCTTCGTGCTGCCGAGCCTGTCGGAGGGCTTCTGCAACGCGGCGATCGAGGCGATGGGGTGCCTGCTTCCCGTCGTGATGACGAATTGCGGAGGGGCTCGCGAGGGCGTCACCGACGGCGTGGAGGGCTACATCGTCCCGGTGTGGGACCCGATCGCCATGGCAGACGCCATCATCCGCCTCGCGCGCGATCCGGCGCTGCGTGCGCGGATGGGCCGGGCGGGCCGGGAGCGCGTCATCCGGGAGTTCACCGTCTCCCGGCACGTGAAGGAGTTCCTGCAGCTGCTGGAGGACATGCGCACATGCGGCGTCGCATAGCCCTCGTCGTACCGGCGTTTCCGAAGGCGTCGGAGACGTTCATCGTCAGCAAGGTGCTCGGCCTGCTCGAGCGCGGCTGGGACGTGCACGTCGTCTGCGGCAGCAGCGACGAGTCGGAATGGGAGCGCTTCCCGCAGCTGCCGCGGACGAGGGAGATGCGCCGCCGCGTGCACGTCGCCTGGCCGCACCGTCCGGTCTGGAAGGCGACGGCCCTCGTGCCGTTCGCCGTCGCGTCCTGCCTGGCCGCCGCTCCGTCGCGCACCACGCGGTTCCTGTCGCGGGGCCGCCGCCGCTACGGGACCGAGGGCGCGTTGCGCCGGCTCTACCTGGAGGCCGGTCTCGTGCGCCTCGCGCCCGATCTCGTGCATTTCGAGTTCGGCGCCCTGGCTCCGGGACGCATGTACCTGCGCGACCTGCTGGGCAGCCGCGTCGTCGTGAGCTTCCGCGGCTACGACCTGAACTTCGTCGGTCTCGATCATCCGGGCCACTACAACGCCGTGTGGGACGCGGCGGACGGCTTCCATTTCCTCGGCAATGACCTGCGCGCCCGGGGCCTCCGGCGCGGCTGCCCGCCGGATCGTCTCCACGCGCTCATCCCCCCGGCGATCGACGGCGAGTTCTTCCGCCCCGAGCCGCGCCCCGAGAGACCGATCTCGCCGGAGCGGCCGTTTCGGATCCTCTCGGTCGGCCGGCTCGAGTGGAAGAAGGGGTACGAGGACGGGCTGCTCGCGGTCCGCTCGCTGCGCGGCGAGGGCGTTCCCGTCGAATATCGGATCGCCGGCGACGGAGAGTACCTCGGCGCCGTCGCCTTCGCGCGGTACAGGCTCAAGCTCGAAGAGGTCGTCCAGTTCCTGGGGAGCCTCCCCCGCGAGCAGATCCGGCGGGAGATGCAGGAGGCGGACGTGCTGCTGCACGCCGCGGTCTCGGAGGGATTCTGCAACGCCGTGCTCGAGGCGCAGGCGATGGAGCTGCCCGTCGTGTGCACGGACGCCGACGGTCTTCCCGAGAACGTCGTCGACGGCCAGACGGGCTTCGTGGTCCCCCGGCGGAGCCCGCTCGAGCTCATGGAGAAGCTGGCCGTTCTCGCGGCGGACGCGCCGCTCCGCCGCCGCATGGGAGAGGCGGGCCGCCGGCGCGTGCTCGAGCACTTCCGGCTCGCGGAGCAGATCGACCGCTTCGAGCGCTTCTACGCCGCCGTGCTGGAGGGCCCGATCCCCCAGGCGGTCGGTGAGAGGGCGGCGGCCGAGGGGTGGTCCGAGACCGAGGTCGAGGCCCTGGCGGCGGGCTCGTCCGCGGACGCCGCGACGAGCGAGCCATGAGCGGAGGCGCCGGCGAGGATCCCCGCATCGACCTGGTCCGGCTGGGACCGGGTCGGCTGCCGGATTGGCCGCTCGGTGAGGCGTTCGAGGCGCCCGACGCTCCGCGCGATCTCGCGCCGGCGCTCGAGCGGCGCCTCGCCGGATCGCCGGCGGACGGCTGGCTCCTCTGGCACGAGCGTCTGGGCGCCCCGGATTCGGAGCGGATCCTCCGCGCGTGGTCGCGGCCCGGGGACCTCTGGCATGCCGGGCTCCGGCTCGGTCTCGGCGGGCAGCCCGAGCTCCTCGACTTCGTCGCGCCGACCTGGTGGCTGAACCGCGACGCGGACGCGCGCATCGAGTCGACGTCGTGGCGCGCGTCTCTCGAGGCCTGCCTCCTGCGCACCGACGTGCTCCGGCGGATCGGCGTGCCCCGCGGAGAGTTCCGCAGCCTCGCCGGCGCCTCGCTGGAGTTCGGGCATCGATGCGTGGGCCGCGGGGTCCTCGCCCGCCACGTGCCGTGGCTCGTCGACGGCGACCGGACTGCGGCGTCCCCGCACACTCCGCTTCCGCTCGAGGACGCGGTGCGATTCGTCCTGTGGCGCTACGGCAGCTTCTGGGCGAGATGGGCCGTGCTGCGCGCGGTCTCGACCGGAGCGGCGCCCGCGAGCGCGCTGCGCACCCTCGCGTCGCTGCGGCGCGAGCCGAGGCCGCCGGCCCCGGCACCGTTCCGCGCGGACTCCGGTCCCGCCGCGAGGACCGTCTCCGCCCCGTCGGTCACGGTCCTGATCCCCACCGTGGATCGTTATCCCTATCTCCGTCCGCTCCTCGACCAGCTCCGCCGCCAGACGGTCCCGCCGCTCGAGATCCTCGTGCTCGACCAGACCCGGGCGGACCGCCGCGCCGAGGGCCTGGCCGCGGAGTTTCCAGACCTGCCGCTGCGCTACTTCGCGCTCGACAAGGCGGGGCAGTGCTCCTCGCGCAACCTCGGGATCCACAGCGCCCGCGGCGAGGCCATCCTGTTCCTGGACGACGACGACGAGGTGCCGCCGGACCTCATCGAGCGTCACCTCGCGACGATGGCGCGCTTTCGCTCCGACGTCTCGAGCGGCGTCGCCGAGGAGGACGGTGCGGGCGCGCTGCCCGAGTCGTTCCGTCTCTTCCGGGCGAGCGACGTCTTCCCGACGAACAACTCCCTCGCGAGGATCACGGCGCTCGCGGGATCGGGCCTCTTCGACCTGGCGTACGAGCGGGGCGCCCGCGCCGACGGCGACCTCGGCATGCGGCTGTACCTGAGCGGGGCCTTCATGGTGCTCGACCCGGGCATCTCCGTCCTGCACCACCACGCGCCGAGCGGCGGACTGCGGACGCACAAGGCGCGAGTGATCACGAGGGCGAGCTCGCGCGCCCGTCTCACGCAGCGGCACCTGCCCGCGGTCACCGAGATCTATCTCGCGAAGCGCTACTTCACGCCGCGGCAGGTCCGCGAGGCGCTGTGGCACCGCGCCCTGGGCACGCTGCGCGGGGACGGCTCCGCGGCGAGGAGGCTGGCGAAGCTCGCGGTCGGCGCAGCGCTCCTTCCCGACACGTTCCTTCGGATCCGGCGGACGGCGCGGCGAGCCGAGGCGATGCTCGCCGAGTTTCCCCAGATCGACTCGCTGCGCCCCGGGCAGCGGGAGTAGCCAGCGTGTTCCTGGCGTCGCCCGACCCGGAGGCATGCCGTGCCGCGCTCGAACGACTGCGCGGCGCTCTCGAGCCCTTCGCTCCCGGCCCGGTCGTGCTCGTGCAGGCGGGGCCGCTCGCGCTGGGATGGTTTCGCGTCCGGCAATCCGACAACCTCCACGCCTACTCGGACGGCTACCTGATCGGGAAGGTCTCGCCCGGTGAGCCCGGGAGTCAGACCGCGATTCGACACGCGGAGCCTCTGCCCCGGGAGGTCCATCCGCTGGCGCGCACCGTCGCGGTCGAGGTCGGCGGGGGAGTGGCGCGGATCCGCCCCCACGGCTCGGCCGCCGTCTACTTCGATTCCGGAGCGGCCTCCGACATGCAGCTTCTCCTCGCGGACCTGCACGGCCGCAGCCCGGCTCCCGAGTCGGTCGCCCTTCTCGCGTCCGTCGGCTACTTCCCCGGCGACCTCACGCTGTTCCGCGAGATCCGCCGGGTTCCGTTTCTGCACAGCCTGTCCGCCGCCGGAGAGCTCCGCCGGGAGACCCGTGTGCCGGACAGCCGCTGGAACGACGTGGAGATGACGGAACGCCTGATCGGCATCCTCCCGAGAACGGCGCCGGCGACGCTGGCGATCTCCGGGGGGTGCGACAGCCGCTTCGTTCTCGGACTCCTCCTCGGCGCACGCATCCCGACGGAGCTGATCCGGCTCTCCGATCCCGAGGACGCGGTCGCGGAGCGGCTGGCGAGCGAGGTCGGTCTCCCTCTCCGCATCCTGAAGGACGAGAGGAGGAGCGTGGCGCTCCCGCTGTACACGCTGATGACGGACGGGCAGATCTACTCCGGGGGCGGCCACTACTCGCGGTTGCAGGGCGAGGTTCCCGCCGGGTCCGTCTGCTACCTCGGGCTCTTCGCCGATTCGATCCTCAAGAACGCGTTTCGCGCCGCGTGGAAGAATCCCTTCGCGCCCGGAGACTTCGACGACCGTCTCATTCTCGAGGCGCTGCTCTCGCGCATGCGGCCTCGCGAGGCGGGCCTCCTCCGCGGGGGTTCGCGGGAAGAGTTGCTCCGGCTCCTCCGAGCGGAGCTCGCGCCGACGTGGGAACACGCGCGGCTCACCGGGCGCAAGCAGCGGGCGAACTGGTTCTACTACGTCCACCGAGGCCTTCGCTGGACGACGGCGCACACGGCGGATCTCGACTTCTACACCGAGGTGGTCCTTCCGCTCTCGGATCTCACCGCGACCGTCCTCGGGATCCAGAGCAGCGCGTGGTCGAACTTCGACAACGCGCGCGTCCGCGCCCTGAGCGGGAGACTCCTTCCGTCCGTCCGCACGCCGTACGCGAACGGCCAGACCGCGCGCGTGCCGGGAGGTCTCCTCGGCGCCGCCCGGAAGATCTACTACGACTTCGGGGCGCGCGGGCTGGCGCACCTGCGTCAGAAGAGCCGGCTCGGCCGCCCGGCGGGCCGCCCCGTGGCGGAGAAAGTCGCCGCGGAGCGCCGCGAGCAGGCGCCGGGCTTCGACGAATACTTCGACCGCAGCCTGGACGCGATCCTCGCCGACCCGGACTGCAGCCGCAACGTGCGGCGCGGCGCCTCGACCGTGAACGAGGTCCTCCGATACCTCTCGGCTTCGAGGGCGCAGACCCGAGAGCTCCGGTCGGCCTCCGCGCCCGGAGCGCAGCGCCCGTGAGGACCGTGATCGTGGCGACCGAGTTTCCTCCGGGGCCGGGAGGGATCGGCACGCACGCGTTCGAGCTCGGGCGGCACCTGTCGTCGCGAGGCTGGCCGGTGACGGTCCTCGCGTCCCAGGACTACGTGACGGCGGAGGAGGCGCGGGCCTTCAACGCGGCTCAGCCGTTTCGCGTCGTGACGTGGCAGCGCCCGCCGCTCGGGCCGCTTCGCCCCCTCGGACGCGTCGCCTCCTTGACGCGGCTCCTGCGGGCGGACGCGCCGGACGTCGTGGTCGCCTCCGGCGGGCGCGCGGTGATCGCCGCCGCGCAGGCCTGCCGTCGGACCGGGACGCCGTGGCTCGCCGTCGGACACGGCACCGAGTTCGGCGCGCGCGGCCTCCGGGGCATCGCGCTGCGCCACGCGTTCCGCCACGCCTCGTCCGTCGTCCTCGTCAGCGAGTACACGCGGCGGCTGTTCCGGGAATTCAGCGGGCGCGACGGGGAGGTCATCCCGAACGGAGCCGACCCCGAGCGCTTCCGCATCCTCGCCCCGGAGGAGGCCGCGCGGACGCTCGCCGAAATCGGAGTGCCGCCCGGCCGTCTCCTGATCACCGTCGGGAACGTCACGCCCCGCAAGGGCCAGGACGTGGTCGTCCGCGCGCTTCCGCGGCTCCTGGAGCGCGTTCCCGACGCGCGCTACGTCGTCGCGGGCCTGCCGACCGACGCGGACCGGATCTCGCGGCTGGCCGCGGACTGCGGCGTCTCGGGCCGCGTGCATCTCGTCGGCCGCCTCGATCCGCGTCAGCTCCTCGCGGCGCTGAACGGCGCCGAGCTCTTCGTCCTGACGAGCCGGCGCACGGCCGCGGGGGACGTCGAGGGGTACGGGATCGCCGTCGTCGAGGCGGCCCTCTGCGGCAAGCCCGCCCTCGTGACCCGCGGATCCGGCCTCGAGGAGGCGATCGTGGACGGGGAGACCGGGCTGGCGGTTCCGTCCGAGGATCCGTCCGCGACCGCCGACGCCGCGGCCGAGCTCCTCACGGATGCCGGGCGGCTCCGCAGGATGGGGGAGAGGGCCCGCGCACGAGCAGTCACCGAACAGACGTGGGACCGGCGCGTGGACCGATACGCCTCGCTGCTGGAGTCTCTCGCGGCGGCGCGGCCGGCCCTCGCGGCGGACGGCGCGCCGGCGGCGACGCCGTGAGACTCCTCATCGTGTCTCACACGGCGCACTACCGGGACGCGTCCGGGCGGATCTTCGGATGGGGCCCGACGGTGCGCGAGATCGACGTCCTCGCCGGCGTCTTCGGAGAGGTGCGCCACGTCGCGCCGCTTCACTCCGGCCCGCCTCCGGCGTCGGCTTTGCCCTACGCGGCGCCGAACGTGCGGCTCGTGCCCGTCGCGGCGAGCGGCGGCCGGGGCCTGGCGAGCAAGGCGGGAATCCTCTTCGGATGGCCGCGCGTGCTCCGCACGATCCGCCGCGAGCTCGACGGGGCGAACGCCGTGCACGTCCGGGCTCCGGCGAACATCGCCCTCGCGGCCCTGCTGCTTCTCAGACGAAGAAGGGACCGGCCCGCGGCGAGGTGGATCAAGTACGCCGGCAACTGGTCCCCGCCGGGCGCCGAGCCCTGGTCCTATCGCCTCCAGCGCCGCCTGCTGCGGCGCGGGATTCCCGGAGCCGTCGTGACGGTCAACGGGGAGTGGCCGAACGACCCTCCGCACGTTCGCAGCTTCCGGAATCCGAGCCTCACGGAGGCGGAGCTCGCCGAGGGCCGCGAGGCCGCGCGGGCGAAGCCGGCGCCGCCGCCGCTGCGCCTGCTGTTCGTCGGCCGCATCGAGGAGCCGAAGGGCGCCGGGCGCGCGATCGACATCGTGGGCCGCCTGCGGCGGCGGGGGATCGACGCGCGGCTCGAGCTCGTCGGAGAGGGCCCCGAGCGGGCGCGACTCGAGAAGCTCGTGGAGAACGGGCCGGACCGCGAGGCGGTCCAGTTCCGCGGCGGCCTGCCCAGGCCGGCGATCGCCGTGAGCTACGCGCGGGCACACGTCCTGCTCCTGCCCTCCACGGCCAGCGAGGGCTGGCCGAAGGTCCTGGGGGAGGCGATGGCCTACGGCGCGGTGCCGGTCGCGAGCGACATCAGCAGCGTCCCGGAATACCTGTCCCGGTTCGGTTGCGGGAGGTCGATCCCCGCGTCGGAGCCGGACCGGTACGTCGCGGAACTCGAACGCTACGCGCGAGATACGGAGCTACTGAGAGCCGAGGCCGCCCGGGCGGTCGAATCGGCGGAGACCTTCTCGTATACTCGTTACCTCGCCGCGGTCCGGGAGATTCTCCCGGTGAGGGAGCCATGATCCACCGTCCTCTAGCCCCTGCTCGGACCCCCCAGGGGGGCTCCGCGTCGACCCTGTTCTGGATCCTCCAGATCGGGTTCATCGGGTTCTGCGCCGTTCTCGCACTGTGGATGCCGAGGCACTCGGGCGCGGCGATGTGGCACGGCCGTTTCACGCTTCTGGCGGGCGTCATCCTGGCGATGATCTTCAGCCGCCCGGCTCCGGCGGCGTACGCGGCGGCGTACATCACCGGATGCGAGGCCTTCTGGAAGATCAAACACGCCGACCTTCCGTGGGAGATGGGCAAGTACGCCGTCATCCTCGTCCTCGGAATGGCGATCCTGCGTGCGGGGAACTTGAAGAAGAGCTTCCTGCCGGCGGCCTACTTCATCCTCCTCCTTCCGTCCGCCGCGCTCGGGCTCGGTGCTTTCAAGGGCGACGAGATGCGGGAACAGCTCACGTTCAACCTGCTGGGGCCCCTGGCGATCGCGGTGTGCGCGATCTTCTTCGCGACCGTGCCCATGACCGTGCAGGAGGTGCGCAATACGCTCGTCTGCCTGATCGGGCCGGTCGTGGGAATCGCGTTGCTCGGGATTCAGTCGCTCGAGTCTTCCAAGCACATCAACTTCAGCGACGTGTCCAACGCGGCCGCGGCCGGCGGCTACGGACCGAACCAGGTCGCCGCCATCCTGGGCCTCGGGATCGTCGCGGTCCTCGTCTACCTGACGATCGGTTCGCCGTCGAAGGTGATGACGTTCTTCATGATCGGGGTGCTGCTTCTCTTCGTGAGGCAGTGCATCCTCACGTTCTCGCGAGGGGGTCTCTACATGGCGCTCGGCGCGACCGCGGCCGGCGCTTTCTTTCTCATCCAGGACAAGCGGCAGAGGGCGAAGGTCTTCCTCGGGGGAGGCCTGGTCTTCGTGCTCTTTCTGGTTCTGATCCTCCCTCGCCTCGAGTCGATGACTCGCGGTGCGGTCTCGGATCGCTTCTCCTCCGTCGACACGTCCGGTCGAATGCTCCTGATCGAAGCCGACATCGACACGTTCTTCCACCATCCCGTGATGGGGATCGGTCCGGGCCTGGGCGGCAAGAATCGCCTGAGGTACTTTCGCGTGCCGACGGCGCACACGGAGTGGACGCGGATGCTCGCCGAGCACGGCGTCCTCGGCATCCTCTCGATCGCCTGCTTCTTCGCCCTGGCGTGGGGCAACATCAAGCGGGCGTCGACGCCGCGCGAGAAGGCGATCTCCGCCGCATTCGCCACGTACTGCGTGCTGCATCTCTGCGTCGACGCGACGCGCCTGGTCGCGCCCTCCTTTGCGTTCGGCATGTCGACCCTGACGTGGATGCGTCCCCGCCGCCGCGCCGTTGCGCGGGCACGCCCCGCGCCGCGCGTCGGCCGTCCCGTCATTCCGCGGGTCGCCGGCGCCGCTCGCTGACGATGGCCTCCGTATTGCCGAGGTCCGCCGCCGGTCGCGCGGGCGCCGGGAGGGTGCTCTTCGTCGGCAACTTCCTCTCGGCGTCCGGCGGCCGCCGCGCGGTCGCCGAGGAGCTCGAGGACCGTCTGCCGGCGCTCGGATGGACGCCGCGGCTGACCTCCCGCCGGCGCGCTCGGGTGGCGCGCGTCGCGGACATGCTGTGGACGGCCACGCTGCGGCGCGGCGAGTACGACCTCGCGCACCTCGACGTCTTCTCGGGGGACGCGTTCGCCTGGGCCGAGGCGGCGGCGCTGGTCCTCGACCGGCTACGACGCCCGTGGGTCGCCACCCTGCGCGGAGGCGCGCTGCCGGAGTTCGCCGCGGGCCGGGCGGAACGCGTGCGGCGCCTCCTGTCGCGGGCCCGCGCCGTCGCGGCGCCGTCGCGCTACCTCCAGCGCGAGATGTCCGCCTATCGCGCCGACATCCAGGTGATCCCCAACGGTCTCGACGTCGCCCGATATCCCTTCCGTCTGCGCTCCGCGGCGGCGCCCCGGATCGTCTGGCTGCGCGCATTTCACTCCATGTACCGCCCGACGGACGCGCCGCTCGTTCTCGCCCGGCTCGGCGCCGGGATCCCGAACGCGCGGCTGACGATGATCGGTCCCGACAAGGGAGACGGAAGCCTGGAGGCGACGCGCCGCGCGGCCGCGGAGCTCGGGGTCGCAGATCGCGTGGAGATCGTGCCCGGCGTCCCCAAGGCGGAGGTCCCGGAGAGGCTCTCGCGCGCCGACGTGTTCCTGAATACGACCGGCGTCGACAACGTGCCCGTGAGCCTCCTCGAGGCGCTCGCGTGCGGCCTCTGCGTGGTCACCACGTCCGCGGGCGGCATCCCCGACCTCGTCCGCTCGGAGCAGACCGCCCTCCTCGCACCCGCCGACGACGCGGACGCGCTGGCCGCCGCGGTGCGCCGCGTCGTGTCCGAGCCCGGTCTCGCCGCGCGCCTGTCGGCCAACGCCCGGCTCGACGCCGAGTCGTTCGACTGGTCGAACGTCCTGCCCCTTTGGGACTCGCTCTTCCGGCGGGCGCTGGAGCGGCGGCCGTGAGGTTCGAGGACTTCCTCGAGCGCCGCGGTTACCCGTTCCGGGACGCGGCGGCCGACATCGCGAAGCTCTCCGGCACGAGCCCGTCCGCGATCGTCGCGTGGCAACGAGACCGCCGCGCCGAGATCGCGAAGTTCCATGCGGAGCGAAATCCGCTCTATCGCTCGCTGCTGGGACGCTCCGGCGCGCGAGAGTGGGACGACCTGCCCGTCGTCACCAAGGAGATGTTCCAGCGGCCGGTCGCGGAGTGTCTCTCGGAGGGCGTCGCCCCGGCGGACGTCCACCTCTCGAGCACCTCCGGCTCCTCCGGGACGCCGTTCTTCTTCGCCCGGGACAAGTACACGCACGCGCGGACCTGGGCGCTGATCGCGGAGGTCTACGCGTGGCACGGCATCGGCCTGTCGTCGCGGCAGGCGAGGTTCTACGGCATACCGCGGGAGCCGCTGCCGCGGCTGAAGGAGATCGCCAAGGACCGCCTCATGAATCGCGCGCGCTTCCCGGTGTTCGACCTCTCCGACCCGACGCTCGAGAAGTTCCGCCGGCGGCTCGCCCGGGGAAGGTTCGACTACCTCTACGGCTACACGAACTCGCTCGCCGCGTTCGCCGACTACCTCCTGCGGTCGGGTGTGACGCTGCGAGCCGAGTGCCCCACGCTGCGCGCGTGCATCGTGACCTCGGAGATGTGCACGCCCGGCGACCGGGACAGGCTGGAGCGGGCGTTCGGAGTCCCGATCGTCAACGAGTACGGAGCGTCCGAGACGGGGGTCATCGCGCTCGAGGATCCGAGGGGCGCGTGGCGGCTCGCGTGGAAGACCCTCTTCCTGGAGACGGTGGACGACGACGGCCGCCCCGTGCCGGACGGCTCGAGCGGCCAGATCCTCGTGACCGACCTCTTCAACCGCGCCATGCCGTTCGTGCGCTACCGCATCGGCGACGTCGGCGTTCTCCGCTCCTCGGAGGAGACCTCGAGCGGCGAGCCGGAGCTCGCGGCCCTGGAGGGGAGGATCAACGACACCATCCGCCTCCCGAGTGGCCGCCGTGCTCCGGGGCTGACCTTCTACTACGTGTCGCGAGGGCTCCTCGAGAAGTCCGGGGTCATGAAGGAGTTCATCATCCGGCAGACGGCCCTGGACGAGTTCGTCTTCGACGTCGTCTCCGACGCGCCGCTGTCGCAGCAGGACATCCGCACGATCGAGACGAAGATGTCCCAGTATCTCGAGCCCGGCCTCCGCCTGCGCGTCCGACGCGTCGAGGCGATCGAGCGGCCCGCCTCGGGAAAGCGCAAGCACTTCTTCTCGGAGTTGCCGGTCGATGGCGCCGCCTGAGCCGACCGAGGCGCGGCCCGACGTGACCGTCGTGATGCCGATCCGGAACGAGGGGGCGTTCCTCGCGAAGAGCCTGGGCGCGGTGCTCGACCAGGACTACCCGGCGGAGCGGATGGAGGTCATCGTCGCGGACGGGATGTCCGACGACGGCACGCGCGAGGCCGTCGAGGCCCTGCGGCGGAAACATCCGAACCTCGTGCTGCTCGACAACTCGGGCCGCATCGTCGCGATCGGCCTGAACGCGGCGATCCGGCAGGCGCGCGGGCGCTTCGTGGTCCGCGTCGACGGCCACACCGTGATCGCGCCGGACTACGTCCGGCGGTGCGTCGAGGCGCTCGAGCGGACCGGCGCGGACAATGCCGGTGGACGGATGAACGCCGTCGGCCACGGCGCATTCGGAGAGGCGGTCGCCCTGGCGACGAGCTCGCCCTTCGGCGTCGGAGGCGCACGGTTCCACTACTCCGAGCGCGAGGAGTGGGTC
>Ga0157374_10000485_pt1 | contig 36006 bp, 22 predicted proteins | sample M25metaG_FD_115308 | JGI IMG/M metagenome (GOLD analysis project Ga0157374, IMG submission 115308) | Miscanthus rhizosphere microbial communities from Kellogg Biological Station, Michigan, USA - M2-5 metaG | ecosystem: Host-associated > Plants > Roots > Rhizosphere > Soil | place: USA: Michigan...
GCCATATCCAGGTCCCCGGGACACATGTTCCCCGGATCGAAGTTGCTGTTGATCGCCGCATAGTTCACCAGGCAGCTCGCATTGCCCGAATCGCACTTCACCATCGCACACGCCATCCCCCACATGCTCAGGCTCACATTGGGACTCGGGATCACCTGGTAGGTCGTCAGCTTCGCGTTCAGCGCATTGCGGATCGCCGTCGACCCCGACGCCAACGGGTCCAGGTTGTAAGGATCCGTCGGGAACAGCGTCGGGGAGATGTCCGTCCGGCCCGTCGGGTTCAGGAACCCAGAGTCCTTCGCCTCCTCCCAGCTGTCGATCGCCTCCATCTTCCGGTCCCACTGCAAACTCGGCGTGTTGCTCTGCAGCACCTGCAACCGGCAGTACTCCGGGTGATACGGCAACAGCGCTCCCGCCCACGACGGCCGGAAGTTCTGCACGAACTCCGCCTGCGACAGGTCGTTGGGCCGAACCATCAACCCAGACTCCTCACTGTATACACTGTCCGGATGACCGTTGTCATCCAGGTATACAATATTATCCTGCTTGAACACCGGCACGTACGTCTCCCGGCTCTTATCCCGGTAAAAGATCGAATAAGGGTCCGTATTGATCGCCTTGGTCGTATCGGCATACTGCCCATACGGCGGACTCATGTCCAGCAACATCGCACTCAGGATATCATCAGCCGCCGTCGTCGTCTGGCACAAGGCCGCGCAGGACGACAGCGCATGCTGGTAGGCCGCCCACGCCTCCGTCGTATCCCCATCGGTGATCCCCCCCGCCGCCGCATACTTCTGCCAGAAGCCCGCCCACGTCCCCACGCTGTCCATACACGCCGAACAGGTCGGCGCACATTGCGTGCCCGCAGCCGCCGCGATCGCCTTCTGCTGGCTGATGAACTGACCCACCGTCGTACACCGGTTGTTCGGCAGATAGATACTGTCCCGGTAAAAATTATACGCATCCCCATCCACCGTCAGCCGCTTGGTGATCACATAGCTCCCCTCCGGCAGCACCACCGAGAAGGACAGGTGCAGCGCCGTGTCCTGGCAGCTGTTGGACAGCTCCGCCAGTGAGAAGTTCTTCCGCGAGATCGTGAACGGCTGGCCCGCCTCCAGGTGATTATACGCCACGCTGCTCACCAGCTGGTTGTTGCAGTTGTCCGTGATCGTGATATCCAGGTCGTACCGGCACGTGTAGCACACCGCCTGGTTCTGGCAGTTCGTCTGTTGCAGGCTGTCCGGTAACAGACTATAATTGAAGCTGAACGTATCGGCCACCGGCACCAGCAGGCTCTTCTGGCTCACCATGCTCATCCCCTGGATCGACACTCCCCCCGCATCCGACAGCGTCTCCGTGATCTTCTGACTCTTGTTCGACGCCAGCGCCGCCATCCCCGCCGGCGGCGGACCCGCCAGCGCCGTTGCGATCGTCCGGCCGTGCATATCCACATAGCTCACGCTGTACTGCCCGTTCGCATCCCGTACCATGTTCTTGAAGTAATGCGACTTGTCCCCCACCTCCGTCCCGAACAGCCCATCCAGTTCCGCCTGGTCCGGCGTCCCATAGAAATATTTGGTCTCATGACCGCTGCCTAATTTATGATACGGGCCCAGGCCCCCTTGCCGGCTCACCCGCCCCGTGTTGTCCGGCGTGTACTCTGTTTCTGTGAACGGGTAATGACCCGCATCCGGGATGAACTGGTTCAGCCCCACTGTCGCCACCGGGTTGGATGGACTATAGTACCGGCTCGCCCCGCTGTCGTTGCTCATCGAGTCGGCATGGATGCCGCAGTACGCTTCCGGGTTGGGCAGCGTATCGTAGTTCGACTGGCTGTACGGCAGCGAGTTATAACTCACATTGAAGGCCGCCGTATACCTGATCACCGTGCTCAGCGTCGGCGACGGCATCACCTGCACCGCCGCCCTACCCTGGTAATCGTAATACGTCTCGGCCACGATCGTCGTGTTGGTCGTATTGTCCTTGGTCACCGTCTGCCGGCTCCGAAGGCTCCCATCATAATATTGCACCACCACCTTCCGCTTCCCCTCTTCGGCAAAGCTGATATTGCTCTGCCAGTTCAGCGCCCGCTCGTGCCCCTGGTACACGTACTGACCCAGCACCGACGGTGATGCCTCCGAACTCCACACCCCGTTGACCACCGCTCCGGCGTTGAGCACCTTCACCGGCCGCACCCGCACGTACACCGTCCCGCTGTCATCGAACATGAGCGGGATGTTATACGACGTCCCCGACGTCGTCACCCGTGTCGCCCGGTTCAGAAAGATCGACCCCGGCGTCGGGTATTTGCCCCCCGCACTCTTGTCCACATACGTATACTCCAGGTCATACTCATCAGCTCCCGCCACTACCGTCCAGCTCACCGGCAGCTCGTCGGCCGCGGTATCCACGGGGGGTGACACCACCAGCCCCGCCACCGAACTGCTGCAATGGAATACGAAGTCCGGACGCGACACCAGCTGGTTCTCCAGCAACAGCACCGTCAGCGGGTCCCATCCCGTTACGTTCACCGTGTCGCTCACCACCTGCACCCGCACCTTCCTGGCCCCATTGAAGGCGAACGTGCTCCGGCTGTTGTACGTATGGGCCGAATCGTAGCCCACCGTAAAGCTCCGCAGCACCGAGGCCGTATCCCCCTTTGAGTCCGTATAGAAGATCCTCACCGTCACCGTCGCCTGGAACGCACTCCGCAAATACAAGGTCGACGCCTCGTTGATCAGCAGCGTCACCTGGTTCTGAACCGAATAACTGCTGTCCAGCTGACCCACGTACGACGGGTTGAAAAACGCCGAGTCCTGCACCGTCACCGACGAATCCTTCCCCAGCTGGTGAAGACTCCCGTCCAGCACCCCCAACGCCCGCACCTGCGCTCCGCCACCCTGGGCACGCACTCCGATCACCGAACAGCAGAGGCCCAACAACAAAAAAGACAACTGGATAATAGGACTCCGAAACACTTGCATAGCCAAGGATTATAGGTTTGAAGAAGCTAAATAAATATGATAGTCCCTGTACTTTCCAACCGGCAGGAACTGGCCACCAGTCCTGGTAAAGAAATTCCCCTCATTGAACAGCTGGTCGTCAAAACGGCCTTTTTGATAGTCCGTGAAGAAAATGGTCACTTCGCCACGGTCCTGGTAGGGCGCGGGATGACCCGGACGATCGATCATGTCCTTTTCGACAAGACCGGCAGTGTTGAGATTGTAGGTGATCCGTTCAAAGAAACCAGTCCGATGATCGAGAGCTATCTCCAACCGGGTATAGGGCTGGTTCGGAGGGAATGTAAGCGTCAGGATATCGGACTGACTACTATGCTGCAACTCCGATCGCACCCCGTGAATATGCCCGAAGATGGTATCCAGGATGCTGACGGGATTGGACATGGCAGCACGGCCGGCCGAAGCAACATAGATCACCTTCTCATCCGGCATCACCTGGATCGCATACCTGCCGGTAAGAAGGGTTTCTATCCCATCGATCGATAGCCGGCTTCTGCCTTTATCCATCTGTACTTCGCCGGCTATCGATTCCAGGTATTCGCCGGGCTTGCCGGCATTGGCGTAGCAATACTTCACCTTGAATCCCAGGTAGGCAGCCTTATTGTAAGCCTGCTGCACCTGCCGGATAAAGTCATTCAGGCCGGCGGTGGAATCCTGCGCTTTCACCAGCATGATCGAGGTGCAAAAAAAGAGTAAGCAAGTCAGTCTTTTCATAAGTCGATTTATTGGTTTTTCAACAATGCGCTGTGAGTTTCTTTTATCGTTTGGATACCTCTTTCAGTTTCTTTCTTGACCCGGATGAGGGTTCCGTCGTCGTCATATTCATAGAAAGTGGCATAATTGTTCTCATCCAGCTCGGCCATCAACCGGAGATTTACCGGGTTGTAGACATAAGACTTCATTTCCGCGTTGAAAGGATGCAGCCGGATATCGTCGAAATACGTCGTGGTCGATGGGGAAGCCTGCAGGACAAGATTCATCGCCGTGGCGTTGGCCGGAATGGTAACGATGCTTTCATATCGCTGCCATCCTTCGATCATATTGCCTGATGGTTTGAGCGTGACGTTGGAACTTCCGCCGCCGGCAAGCGTAAAGCTGACGGTGATATGATCGTCCGTATAGCTCTGGCAATTGCAGCTGTTATTTTCTTTTACCCACGCTCCCACCAGCATTTGTTTTCCGGCAAAGGGTTTAAAGGGCGGCAGGACAGAAGTTGCCGAACCCTTCATCCCGCTGAACCGGGTACCACAGGAGTCCGAGCCTATCGAATCAGTAAGCTGTGGACTCTCGGGGTCCGGAGCGGCCGCTATCGGTAATGCCAGCAGACTGACGGTGCTGTCCTGTTGGATCCGCAGACTGTATAGCCCGCTATGCGCGGCCGAGTCGCTTATATTATTTTGATAAGCCGAGAAGTCGAAGGCCCGGGTTTCCGCGCAGGAGACATTGCATTGATTGGGTGTGAAGCCATAATCCTCGAACCCTTCGTATGCGGACTCCTGGTAGCGGCTGTTCTGGGTGACGGCGACAGGAAGTGTAAGGCCGTAACCATAGATACCGGAATTGTATCTCCCGAGCGGGTCTTTGTTCTCCAACTCAAAGCCCTTCCGGTTGAAAAGGGTCGTCTGGCTATTCCATACCCAGCGGGTCGAATCATAGGCCGGCGTCCACTTCCCGGATTGCAGGGTCCAGAACGGTGCAAAGCCACTGATCACCCCGGCTGTCCGGATATTGATAGACTGTGTCGGATCAGTTTCCTTACGCTTGTTATAGTATACATACGAGCGCTGGGGACGATTGTTGCCCCAGAGAGCATATTGATAGGGGTTGACGACGGTATCCGTTATTGCGCTGTAACAGCTGCGCCCGTAGACCGTATTGCAGGAGGTCGTCGAATTATATTCGAGGATGGCGCCCGCGGTATCCACCGAAGGATAGTTTACGTAGGTGACTTGTAGTACCGGCCACTTCGTACGATCGGAATAGGCTGTCGAATAATAGGTGGAATAATAATTCCCATAGCCGCTTTGCAGGTAAAGGGGAACCGTCTCATTCGCTACTGCGGTCGAATCATAGGGAGCATGAAGCGGTCCGGTTCCCTGTGTGAGGATGAAACTGGTGCCGGGATAGGTCCCGTCGTTGAAGCCATTGACATAGTCGGCAACATCCAGCACGACATCCTGGAAAGGAGCTGCATTCTTCACTGACTTATACCAGGGGCTATAATAAGCCTGGTAGAGCATGCTGTCCAGTCGCAGATAGGGGAACCATCCGGCGGGTCCGGCCAGGGAAACGCCCACCGAATCATTAGGGTTCATCGAATTGGAGCTGTCCGTCATGGTTGGGGAATGCCCGCGCTGATCGGCATAGAGATGGAGAGTTGCCGAGAGGAAGCTCCCGGGCAGGATCGTATCCAGTCTGCCGAAATTAAGAATAGAGATTGCATTACGCTCCTGGCCGTTGACAAGAAGGCTGTTCTCCACCAACAGACGGTCCCCGTAATCCATCCGCAGGGTGGGATCAAAGGGGTCGGGAGGACAAGTGCCCAATTGGGAGATCAGGTTGACAAAGGAAGCCGGGTAGATATTCATGGTGACCGTATCCGGCGGAGGCGGCACTAGGTGGTTGGGGTTCTTGTAGATGACCCGGCCCTGGGCGTCGCAGGTGGATTGGGTGAGACTGTCGAGGGTCATCGGCGTCCCGGCGAGGCTGCGGATATCCATGGTAATACTGCCCAGCTTCACCATGTAAATATTGCCGTTGCGGTCAGGGGTCAGTATTTTCATGATGCTGTCGGCATTGTTGGCGAGCAACGAACAGCTGTTGAGATCGATACCGGCGGCAGTGGCGATGCTGCGCACGGTACGGCGGGGGAATCCCCAGTACGTGAATAATAAATGATGACTGATCAGGTAGTCGAAGAAAGGCTTCATGCAGGGGCAATTTTCCGCGGCGGCAAGGGCGCTGTCCTGTTGGGTAGGGACACAGGTGGTGAAGTTGTCCTGGCGCCGCTTGTCGGCTACCCGCCAAAACTGGCTCAATTCGGCGGCCGAAGCATTCAGCACCTGTCTTGTACTGTCGAAGACGAGATGATATACCCCCTGGCCATCGGGGACCATCGGATCAACCATACAGGTAACTGAACCGACAGGTGTGCTTTGATTGCGGTGGCCCGACCGGGTGACCTTGAGGCTCACATTATTTCCCGAAAAAGGTGTCCCGTATTGGTCCATCAGGAAGAGCACAGGAGTACCGCCGTTGACCAGATTGCTGTCGACGACCCAGAGCTTGTAGCTATCCGGGAAGGTTTCGGACACGTTATTGGCGGCAGTACAGTGGGGAATGATCGTCAGCTGGCTGGTGACATATAATTCATCACCCGCCGACAGATAGGTGTAGTCGGGACTGCTTAACCCGGCGATGATCCGACCCTTGTCTACGGTCAGGCCACTGAGCTGTGCGTCGACATTCTGATAGGCGGGGCCGGTACCCGGATATACCCAATGAGAGGGGTATGTGAATTGGAACAGCGAGTCATTGAACTCATTCTGGGTCCTTGTCAACAAGGGTTCACCGGTCTCCGCATCGAACAGCAGGTTCTTCGTGGAGATCTTGCTGCCTTTGTCGATATGTACAACGCTGTCAAGGATCCCATAGCGTTGGATCACCTTGGCCGTGGCCACCGAACGGAATTGCGTGGTCTCATGCTGGTAAAGGTTTAGCATGGAAGGGATGATGATCGGGAAGATCCCCGCTACGAACATGTCTCCGTTGAGATTGATGTTTGCGCCGGTCGTGCTGGACGTCTGATCCCGCATATCCGTCATCAGTTCGGCATCCTTGCCGATGGTAGCGTTTGGATTGATATTTCCCTGGGGATCGATGGTGGCAACAGTATTGTTAAGATGCATGAACTGTACTGAGGCATTGTCCACCTTGTAGAAATTCTCCGTATAGCTGATAGGATTGATCGAATCGGTTTCGGCGTAAGAAGCCTCCGTACGCAATTTCCCGTTCATGTCATTCAGTTCCACCTTGAAGCCTTGGCTGAGGGTGAGATAGTTCTTTGCATTGATCCGGAGGAAGTTGTTCAGGATCGGCTTATACCGCTTCTTGCTGTTATTGTCCAGCAGGGAATAATCCCAGGTCGTCGGGAAATCATAGGCCGTATAAAAGGTCGATTCAGCATATCCATTCGCCGAGCGGGTGCCGGTAGTATGAATACTCCGTACCCGCACTTTGCTGTATCCTATCGTAGGACCCGGGAAGAATTGTTCGCCAAGCGGCTCTTCGGTGTACTGCATGGCGGCCGGCGCCAGGATAGAAGCCTTCTGCACATATTCGATGGGCAGATGGAAAGGGTTCTCCTCGCAGCCGACGCTGGGTTCCCAGACGGCTACCCCACTGCTGATGCGGGTAGCTACGCCGTTGACTGAAGTCGTGGTGGTATAATCATAGGTCTGTCCATACACCGTTTCCTTCTGCTTTGTCATAGCGTTCCAGTTGTCATAGATCAGGACGCTCTTGACCCGCAACCCACCGCCATATTTTTTGAAGAGGGGAGAGTTCAACCGCGCAAAGGATCTACCGGTATCGATGCTGCACGCCCAGCCATTGCCCCTCGCCGTATTGCTGAAGCCGTTGAGCATGCCGATCACATTCGGCAGCATCGAGAAAATGACCTTGACCCCCTCTACCGGGTTGAAGCCGTCATTGATCTCCGATCCGGGATAGGCCTTGGAAGGAAGGTTGAGACGCAGGAAGTTGATTGCGGTTTGCGCCAGGGGGCTCAGGGGGCCGTCACCATCGCCGGTGGAATTGACACCTTTGACCTTGATCCAGATGACATTACCGGATCCTACGGATCCATACCAGTGGGCCGCCGTCGTATCGGGATCGGCGTACGCTGGCACATATTCCGACCCGCTGCCCCATGCATCAGTGGGCATTCGAACATACATCCGGAAATAGAGCTTGCTTAGTCCCGCCAGGTAGCGGGCATAGAGGTCCTGGTTATTTGCCGCCGCATAAGGCACCTTGACATAGACATACAAGCCATCGTTCTGAAGGAAATTATAAAGGAGGTTCGCATAATGCCCCGAGGTGTCCGTGCCGATACCGGCGATCTTACACATCTGGGTGGCGCGGCGATTTTGCACATAGGCATAATCGTCACTCTCGTACCTGACCTTGATCCGGCCGCCGGAAGGCAGTTTTACGGAATCGAGGTTCCAGGCCCCGGCATTGTAAGCGGCAAGGGCACTGTCCTGCAGGGCGTAGGGATACTCGGCATTGGTGATCAGGTTGCCGGTAGTCGAACCGGGGTTTTGCAGGGGATCTTTATACGTACCCCATTTGTCGGCCATATTAACCTGGTAGCCGGGGTTATTACTATGATAGTAGAATACATAGGGATTGAGTACTCCCTTGTCATTCCCGTTATAGGTGAACCAGATCTTCTTCAGGGTTAGCTTGCCGATACCGTTCGGTACGCCGTCGAGGCCCGGGCACAGTTCGTTACTATATTCGAAATGCACGGTTTTTATCGGCGTGGCCTTTATGCCATGCTGCATGAAATCGGCCTTGGAGTAAAGGTTTATTTCCTGCAGGCTCATGGCCTTCCCGGTGTTCGATTTGTTGCCTTGTTCATCGATGTCCAGCTGATCCTGCCTCGGCGCCAGTTTGAAAGTGGCGATCATGGTCTTGGATTCGATGGTATGGAGATACCATAACTCTTTGGTGCCATAGATGTAATGCCCCTTATCGTCGCGGTTATAACTGTGGAATCCCTCGTTATAGGTGGCTTTACCCGTCACGTACGGTGCCCGCCAGCCATAGGGGTTGGCGGCTCCGCTGGTCTTCGAATAGGTGAACTTCACCGCATCGCCGATATCGTCATCGCTGATGCCGTCGCCGCTGACGTCGACATAGTCGGGTGAAAGGATACCGGTCAGCAGGAAGGAATGAGCGTAAGCGGGCATCTCCTCCCGGCTGTAGTATCCTTCTTTGCCGCTGATGTTATTGACCGAGGCTTCCATGCCTGTATAGGAAGTGAGCCCCGTCTGGGCATTCCCCTCGGTGGCATCCACGGAGAAGCTGACCTCCTTTTGTACAAAGTTGTACACCGGGATGCCGTACACATAGCGTCTGCCATCGGGATTGAGAACGTCCACCTCGGAGATATGACTGGCCTTGCGGAAGCCGTTGACCCGGTCCTCCCTGGTGAGATAGGGATTGACGGGAATGGTATCCGAGAATTTCGGCGGATAAAGGTTGGGGATCTGAACGGAATCCTTGTGATCCTTGTCAAAGGGATCATTCGGCCTGTCGGGTCGCTTCCAGGCGAATTGCATGGTGGAGCGCCCGCCATTCTCGTAGTATTGGATCCTGAGGTCATAGAACTTCCCTTCCACGAGGTTGACCGAACACGTGTTCCAGGTAAGACTGTGGTCCGTCCAATTGTCGATGATCAATTTGTCGTTCATCCAGACCCGCACTCCGTCGTCCGTATACGTGCCGAATTGATACACCCCCGTTGCCGGCGCCTTCAATCTGCCCAGCCAGCGGATGGAATAGTGGTCGTTCGGAAAATGTGGATCGATGTTGACCTGCGTCTCTGTAGCACTCTTGGTATGATTGTAGAAGGGGCTGCCTTTGGCCCAGTTAAAGAACAAGGTGGTATCCTGTCTCGGCGACCGCCAGTAGGGCGCCCCCTTGAGGTCCATATTCAGATAATACCAGCCATCTACTCCCGTCCCCTTTACTACTGCATCATCCGCAGATTCATCGTCACAGGTATCGGCGAAAAGGTTTGTCGTGTACCTCGGGATGTACTTATCCAATCCTGATACGGAGGCTTCTTCCGCTGTAAGATAGGTGATCACCTCGGCCCGTTTATCCCGCGTATTCCTGATCGCAGACGAGGCCGTCACCGTATCGACACCCACCTGTTTTGGTCCGTCGAAGAGATTGAGATAGTTGGTGGTCATTATCGACGAGCCATGCTGGCTCAACACCGGCACTACCACATGATCCCCGCCGATGGCATTATAAAAATTCGTCGTGTTGATCGCCTTTTCTCCTGGATTGCGGAAATAGGCTGCTTCGTGCAGGCCATTGGCGGGCTGGAAATTGATGGTATTGCGGAGTGGATTCTCTTCCAACCAGGGGCCGGTCTGGGTCACCGAGTAGTTGCCATTGAGGTCTACACCCCCGTGGAAAAGGTTGCCGCCGCCCAGGTCGACACTGGCAGCGCCGGATTTTGTCTTACTGCTGATGAGATGGTCGGCGATGAATCCGATATCTCCACGGTATGCACGAAACATCCCGCCGGTGCCCTCGCCGGAGATGTTGAAGATATCATAAGTATAGGAAGGGATGGCGATATGCGGAACAGGCGGTGACTCGCGGTAAGGCATCTCCTTTTCACGGTTGAAGTCCGTTAAGGCCGCCCAGTTACCGCTCCTGTTTTGGAAATTCAGATAGCCATAGGCAGGGATCAGCATGGCAGTATCGGGTCCGGCTACATATTCCTTTCCGTAATAGCCACTGACATAGAAGCTGGGATGCGCCACAGTAGCCTCGCCGCCCAATTTTGCGGTGAAGGAATAGTTGTAGTTCGTCATGGCCATGTTCATCGTCGGCGTATAGGAAGGCCAGGCGAAAGAGATGCCTGCCGCTTCCATGCTGGTGCCTGAACCGAATTTTATCGGATTGCCCGCCTCATCTTTGCGTCCCGTTGCAACCTGCTTGTTGACGGATGCCGTGATGCCCATATGGATATCCTTCAAACCCGTCCGGGAATTATAGGGCGCCGAGAACTGGACCCCAACAGACGCGCTGCCGTTATCGCCTGCCGAGAGATATTGATAGTGGTAACCCAGGCTGGGATTCAGCGTCACCCCATTCTGTGAGTTGTTGGTGAGGCTAAGGCCGCCGGAGAAAGTTCCCGTCGACTTCGAGCCGGCATTGATGGACGCATTGAGGCCACTCTCATAGCCCCAGCCCGTATAGGTCGTGTGAAAGATCCCAAGGCTCGCGCCCAGGCCGATGGGAAGACCGGTCAGCTCCACATCGGCGCCCGCGGTTACCCCCCAGCTGGTATTGGGTTTGACGGAGGACACTTTCTTCATCGTATCCGTCCCCCCATTGAAATCATCGGGGAGGCCGCGCATGCTCCGGGTAATGCTGCCGGGGTTGATATTCCAGCCCAGGCCTACCCAACTGGCTTCCTCATCCATGGTCTTACCGCTGTGATAAGCAATATTCACGGGATAGCCGCCTACATCCAACAAAGGAATATTGTAGGAGAAGTCCCCGGAGAACAGATCGACCATATTATTGCTATTCACCGACTGGAAGGAGGACATCTCGGGTTGGCCGGGACCGCCGATGAACGGCCTGGCCGCTTTCTGCAGGGGGTCCAGGGGAAGACGAAGGGAAGGGGAAGAAGCCAGATCGCCAGCCGTTTTGCGGGCGGGGACGACATTGCTATCGACCATGATCTCCGAATTACCCTGCCTGGCAGGATAAAGTGGTCGTTGTGGATAGAACGCCCCTGCTGACGACAACGCGCCGAAGTTTCCTGTATGAGGGTGACCGGCCCGCAGTACCTCCGCGGCCATCACCAGGTGGGAATAGAATACGATGTACAGGATCAAGGCGATGTGCTTTCTAAACCGAAGTGCTAAGACAGCTATCATGTGATTTCGTTGAACGATTGAGAATAGAGGAATACTATTTTGCCGACCACGTGAATTTTAACGTCCAGGTCTCCTTGCGGCTATTGACCACCTGGAACAGATATACCTTCTTTCCGGCGTAACCTGCCGACCGGGAGAACGCAACATCCAGCATGTTCCGGCCCCGTTTCAACGGCAGTTGCCCTTCTTGCATAATGGGATTACCAGGGTCATCCAGGCCGGTGATCGTATAGTGGATCACGGTATCGGCGGGGACGTTGTCATAGGAGACTTGCAGCGAACCCGTCGCCGATGCCACCGAGGGATCGAGTCCCCGCTTGAGGTCGAAATAGGTGCCAATAAGCTTTGAGACGCCGGTTAGCGGTGGCGTCACGACATGAAAGGTCCAGATCTCGCTCATGGCCGCGGGCAGGCCGGCATTCATAGCCACGATGCGCCAGGCATAGAGCCGGCCGGTGTCCAGCGAGGCATAGGATGAAGCGTAGTTGAGATACAGGTTGCGGATGAGGCCGCCGCTGTAGACGGGGATGTTCTGCTCCACCGCGTCAGCCTTTCCCTGGCCGGGCAATACTTCCACCAATACCAGCGCATAGCTGAGATCGGAGAAAATGCCGGCAGGCGTCGGCGGCAGCCACGTGAACTGAGGGTTTGGCGTATAGATCTTCCCTTCGTCGGCAGGAGTGTTCAGCAGGGGTGGGCTCATCGGATCCACCGCCAGCTGTATACAATTCTCCACCCGCAAACTACTTTTTGTGTTTGCGACCACCGTATAGCAGGCCTGGTAATTGCCTACCGGCAGAAGGCCATTGGGATCACGATTGCCGAGAGCAGCAGGCCCATCGTAAGTATATTGTATGGGTCCGAGGTCTTTTGCCTGGATCTGCTTTGCCCCATGGTCGAGCATAAAGGGCAGCGTCGTACCGGTCAGGACCGGCTGATTGGTCTTCTGATCCAGCAATACCAGGGTGATGACGACCGGGAGTCTCCGGCTGTCCGTATTTACCAGCACCATATTCCAGAGCTGGTTCTTTACCAGCACCCCGACGGGCGGCACCTGCAGGGTCATAGTGATCTGCGCCCGGGAGGTCATAGTCACCAGGATCAGCAGCGAAAAAAGAAAACGTTGTTTATTCATATGAATCCGATTCAAAATGATTTGATATAAGTGAGGCGACCGGTGTTATCCGATACCAATCGTTTGTTCATTCCGGGAATAAACCCTTTATCAGCAGAGAACTGTAGCTGCCCAAGGCGATTCAACCTCAGCGTCGCGTCAGCGGAGTATCCCCATTGTTCGATGTTGTAGGTCGTCTGCCGGTTGTATTTGACCCCGGCGCCGGCAGTCAGCCATTTATTGATCGTCTGCTGTACCCTTCCTTCGAGCGTATACAACTGATAGTCCTCGTTCGTCGCACCGGATGCATTCAGCTGCAGGGTGAACCGGCGTAAAAAGACGCTCTGGCTCAGCAGCAGATTCCGGGTGTTGAAGTAGGTGAAGCCTGAGTCGGCAGCTTTATTATAGAACTGGGTATACACCACCGTCGTATTCATCAGCAGCTGATGCCATTTGTACGATTCGGTGATATTTCCCACCAGCGTATAAAAGAGGTTTTCGATGTACTGGCTGTTCCCAAGTTTCGTGATCTGGCTGCTCGGGAAATAACCCAGGGATACGGTGGGCCAGTTTTGCCGCCGGAAGGTGGCCTGGATGCTCTTGAATACCGTTGTACTCCGGTACTCCTGGTTGATGAAAGGATTGCTGAAGTCATTGGTACTGGCGCCCAATTGTAGATCCAGCTGCTTTTTGAACAGCGGTTGATCGACGTTGACGCTCCAGGCGCTTTGTGAAGACCCGTCAGTGAAAATGCTGAATGATTGGTAGTTGGCGGCGAGATGCTTGTAAGTCGCCTTTACCCGGGTCAGGGTAGCAGGGAAGAAGGCGTTTAACTTTGTCGACCAGGCCTCATTGCTGTGGTCGCTAAAACTCAGCAGTCCGCCTTTTTTCTCTCCCTTGGTCGTGTCGCCCGCATAAGCAGGGGAGGTGGACTTTGCGATCTCACCGGTGAAGAGGATATTCTTCGTCAGATGATAATTTCCTTCCAGGGTAACTCCCATGAGTGAAGAAGAAGGCACCTGGGTGGTGGAGTTTGCGGTCGTTGCGCTGTTGAAGAGTTGGCGGCGGCCGATGAAATAGGTAAGGATGACGTTATTGTCATTCTTTAATCCTCTTCCCGCGCGAAAGATATTCATGTACTGCCGGGGCTGTCCTGGTTGCTGAACGATAAAATCTCGGAAGCGGTAGTCGACCGATCCGGTAGCAAAGGCGTAATAATTGTAAGGGTTGTATTCCGCCTGGACGCCATTGACGGAGATGTTCTTTGCCGACAGCTCGGAGTAATTGACGACCGTCCGGCCGATGTTGAAGGATTTTATGGCCATCAGGGTCTTGTAGCCTTTTGGAAGCGCGGAGTCGGTAAGACCAAGCTTCGGGAGCTCCTTTTGCAGCGTCGCAGGGTCGTCCAGTCGCTGGATCGTCGCCAGTCCCTGGGACGTCCCGGCTTGCGAACGGTGGTAAAGCGATTGTAACAGCTGTTGGATCCGGCCAACCTCCGCACGGATGGAATCGGCTTCCCTTTTCTTTTTTAGATAAATGCTGTCGAGCACGCTCGCTTCGGCAGGCCCACCCTTTGCCGAGCTGGAGTCAGGCGCCTTCTTTCTCATGCTGAGCTCGCGGGCTTCCACCAACTTCTGGATCAGACCCGGATTCTTTTCCCAATTGTCCAGGCCTTTCAGCTTCTGTAAGTCCTTGTTGACCACTTGCTGCAAGCTATCCATCAGCTTCTGCGACGGAAGTGAGGCCAGGTATGCGCGCCGCAGCTGGTCACGCACCTGCTGGTTGAAGCTATGGTTATTGTAGCCGAGATTGAAGTCGGAATAGTTCCGGAACAGCGAAGAATTGCTGAAATGGTTGGTCAGATAGATCCGGAAAGGATATTGGCCTTTTATCATTACGTCCAGCCAGGTCTGGATCGTATGCTGATAAATGTTCCTTTCGCTATAAGGCGTATCGATCCGGGAATAATAGTTGAGGTTGTACAGGACATTACCGTGCACCGTGAGAAAGGGGACATGCGGCGGCAACGGTTGCGGTTGCGGGCTGTGCGGCGGGGTTTTTGCCACCGGTACATCGCCGGAATCGGGGGTTACCGGCACGAAGCTGACTCCTTTGCAGGACGTGTGGTCCAGGGAAGGAATGAACTTTTGCGGGTCGGGCGGGGCACTACTGTCTACCGCGGCCAGCCTGGTGAACCGCTTTCCGGCGGGCTGGGTCGTGTCTTTGGCCGGGCCCTGCTTTGGTTTCCCCGCACGAAAGTACCGGTCCGTCGTCGACTTGACCGAATCCTTCCGGGCATTCAGCTGGCGTTGAAGATTGGACACCGGAGATGCGGGTTTAACCGAAGGCACCGGCGGCGCCTGCCCGAGGGTCGCGATAACTCCGAGAAGTGAAAGGGATAATATGATGATCTGTCTATACAAGAGCTTGTTTGTTTAACCGTTAAAATGTACTCATCGGCACCCGTTTCCACCCGGCGGAAGTTTTGTAATAGAAATAATTATCGTCCACTGCGATGTCCCCGACATTTCCGTTCGTATCTGCCGAAGAACTGGGTGTATACTGGGTCCGCAGCCTCAGCTGCGAATACCCTTTTGCACCCAGGATATCCAGTTGTGAGGTGGGGACGGTGATGCCGATGCCTACGGTGCCGTTGCCCTTTACATGGAAGCGGCTGCCGCCGCGAAGGGTATAGGTGGCGCTGCTGTCGGCAGTGGTGATGGCATCGGTGGTCATCCGCGTATCGGAGGTAATGGCTCGGATCGTGACTGTCTGGCCGTTGATGGTAATGCTGTCGCCAACTCTGAAGGTGTTGGTGAACAGTGTGCTGATCCCGCGGACGGTCGTGCCGCCGGCATCATTCGATACTGTCCCGGAACCCATGGCCCCCTGGTCTACTTCCAGATTGGAAACGGGTGTTCCGGTTTGGATCCCCACATTCCCATAGACCTGGTTATTCAGGATGATGTTACCCTTCGCCCCATTTGCGCCCTGCTCGCCACCGTTGATAGTTATACTTCCGCCGTTAAAGATGTAACTGGCGGGGCTATAGCCTCCAGGGCCTCCTCTGATCGTGATATTGGTTCCATTCTCATTGGCATACTGATTTTGCCCGCTGCCGAAATAAACCGTCCTGTTCATGGGAGTACTTGGTTCCGTGGACAGGATAGAGCCGATGTTGGCGAAATTCGTTGACGTGATATTTATTTTTCCGCCCTGGAGATAAATAGTGCCGGATTGATCCACCACCCAAACGCCCCAATTCGCCGTGTTATTGAATGTCCAGGGGGCATTTCCGCCGGTACCGGGTATCTGTAAGCTTCGGCCGGTAAATCCCCCCTGCATGATATAAGAAGGAAAATTTTGATTCTCGAAATTGAGGTTTCCCCTTAGGGTGTTGTTGCCATAATAAGTGCCAAATCGGGCGACCCCTTTTACATCGAGGTTGTAGTTGCTGTCCGTGGTAGCGCCTACGATCAGATGTCCATTGGTTGTGAGCCGGGCCTGTCCAACTCCGTTTGTGTACAGGTCCAATGGGTTCGCGTCCTTCGTACCCAATACCCCGGTCGTGCCGTATGCGTTGCCCCCTTGCACCCAGGCCTTGACCGTATCACTGCCGACGAGATAGGAGCCGTTGCCCAGTTGTTGAGCGCCTCTTTTGAAAATGGTGCGCCCGTTGCCGGTGTTGAACAGAAAGCCGGGAACATTCTGGGTATGGTTCTCCAGGATCAGTTCGGCAGAGTCGCAATAGGTGATCTTTACGCTATCCGCCGAAATGGTATAGATCTTCTTCTGGGCGTGAAGCGCCAGCGACGATGCGAAAAATAAGAATACTAAGCAAACGAACCTCGTCATTTTGATTTGCTTTTTGTTGATAGTCTTTTTACTTCCCTCGATAAGCTGGCAATCTTTTTATCCTGGGCGTCCAGCTTCTTGTTCTGTTGGATGACATATAGGGTCAGCTCTTCGACCTTCTTCAGCAGCGCGGCCTGGTTCTCCCCAATGTCTACTCCTTTCTTTTCCGCTTCCGCCGCGGGGGTGATTCCCGGCAGGTGGTGGTGCTGATCGATGTATCGTTCGAGGCTTGGGAGGGTCGGAAGCTCATAGTCCTTTTTGAATACATAATCCGGCCAGCCCTTTTGTATAAGGGTTAATCGTTTCGCCGTAATCGGTCCGTTGACGACCAGGGAGGAGCGGATGGCATCGGTTGCCGCCAGCGTGGAGGCGTCACGGTAGTAGAGATTGCCGCTGCCATCGCTCACCAGGACACGGGTCAGGGTATTGTTCCCGGTGAGGCCGGAGAATTGGATATTGCCGTCCGAGGACACGCCGCCCGTGACCTGGAGCCTGGTGCCGCTGCCGTTGTCGGTCGACGCACCAACGAGCACATTGTTCAGGAAATAATTGGAGAGATAGGAAGAAATACAGGCAGCAGGGGTGCTCGCCGAGGGGGCCCAGAAGTAAAAGGAATTATAGAGCCGTTCATTGCCGGTTTTACTGACATATGGAGTCGGAAAATTCAACCCCTCATCATCCACGGATAGCACATATTCCATGTTCTGCAGATTCAACCATCCACCGGGGGGTGGGGTCATCGTGATCTTGATCTCGTTCACCCAATTGCCGCCGGGGATGTCGACTTCAAAGTAACCGGCGCCACCAATAGCCAGATTGGTGGTTGAGGTGAAAGGACCAAACCAGGCCTTCTGATTGTTGTCGTAGAGCTGAACGTCCACCTGCTGCGGCGCCCCACCATTCCAGTACGAAAGACATATTTTACCCCCGGCATACACGATACCCGGCGCCCAATAAGCCAGCTCGCTGGGTGGAAAGGTGATATCGACGATCGTCGAATTGTTCGGTCCGGGAGTGTATGTCGTGGGGAGACGGGTCCCAAAACCGTAAAGAACGTTATCGAGCCGGGATATATAGATATCCTTTGGCTGGTATCCATGTAACTCGGAAACGACATGATTGAACAGGACGGCATTGGTGTTGATCAGGTTCCCCCCGCTGGTGATAGTCGCTACACCGATGTTGAGGTCGCCGGTATTGGTGAGCCGGGCCCGTTGCAGGCCATTGGTATAGAAGTCGAGATGATTGTTGTCCAGGGTACCGAGTACGCCGGTGGAGCCGAACTGGTTCCCGCCCTGGATCCATGACCGGGCGCCGAGGTTCAGCGTATCGGCCCCGATGAGATAGAGGCTGTCGTTGAGCTTTGTCGATCCCCGTTTGAATATGGTACGGCCGTTGCCGGTGTTGAAGAGAAACCCGGGAACATTCTGGGTATGGTTCTCCAGGATCAGTTCGGCAGAGTCGCAATACGTGATCTTGACGCTGTCGGCGGGGATAGTATAAACCTTTTTCTGCGCCCTTAATGCCGGCGACAGGAAGATGAAGTAACCCAGTAAAAATAAGATGTGTCTTTTCATTGCCGGTTATTTTTTTGATCGCTTTAGACTTTTTACTTCTTTCGACAGCGCTTCGATCTTCTTGTTCTGATCGATGACATACAGCGTCAGCTCTTCTATCTTTTTCAATAATACCGCCTGGTTATCGCCTATATCGACACCTTTTTCCTGTGCCTCGCGCGCGGGCGTGACACCCGGCAGGTGGTGGTTCTTATCGATGTACCGCTCGAGGTTCGGAAGGCTGCGCAGGGGATAGTCCTTTTTGAATACATAGTCCGGCCAGTTCTTTGCGGTCAGCGTAAGCTCCGTCGCTTTGATGGGTCCATTGACGGCAAGCGAGCTGCGGATAGGTTCCCCGGCAGCCAGGGTGGAAGCATCACGATAGGAGAGATTGCCATTCGCATCACTGACTAGTACCCGCGTTTGAGAATTATCCCCGGTGAGGCCCGCGAAGCGGACGGTACCCGTAGTATGGAGCTGGGCGGTAGGGTTATAGGTGCCGATACCGGTATACCCGGTATCTGTGATCCGCATCAGATATTGGTTGGCGCTGTTCCTGACCAGGAAGGAGGCGGTGGTATTGGTGGTGCCCGCGCCCGTGATCTCCAATTTCGCCAATGGGTTGATCGTATTAATGCCGACCGAATTGACCTGCTGGGAGACCGTTAGCGGATCCGGGACACCCGTTGCCGGCCCCGCCACCTGGCCAAAGCCCAGGGTGATATAGCCCAGGGAACCGCAGCCGTTGAATATATGCGTTGAAAGACAGGTTTGCGTGATCCCTGCCCAGGCGCTTCCGCCAAACCGCAGGTTCCCGCTGCGGATCAGGACATCCCCGTTGACATCGAGCTTATGACCTGCATCCGCGGTGCCGATACCAATGCCGATATCGCCACTGGAAAAGATGCGTAACACATCGTCCCTTAGCGAGTCTTTCCAGGTGGTATAAAAGGATGGCTCCAATTCTGAAAAACCTCCGGCGGCCCCATTGTTCGTCTTCCAGCGGATCCCCGCCTGGCTATTGCAGTTGAGATCGACAGCGGCGTAGTTGTTCCCCAGCCCGCGCAGGTCGTAGCTTCCGTTATTGGTCCGGGTCAGACGCAGCTGGTTGTTCACCGGGCCGGTCGATGCGTTGGCGATAATATTATACGTGGGCCCGTTCGTGTTGAAGGAGAAGGCCCGTTGGCCGCCGATATTGGTTTCGGATGCCCCATTTACACGCACCGTAAGGGCCGTCAGGGTAGTATCTGCCTGAACGCCTGTCGCGCCATTCACTACCAACCTCGGCCCGCTGTCCGAGGTCGAACCCAACAACAAGTTGCCCGTGTTGGTCAACCTCGCCCGGAAGGCGTTGTTCGTATAAAGGTCGAGATGATTGTTGTCCAATGTTCCCAGGACGCCTGTAGCATTGAAACTATTGCCGCCTTGTACCCAGGCATTGGACGCCAGTTTGAGGGTATCGCTGCCAATAAGGTATACACCGCCGCCAAGGCTTTGGGCGCCCCGTTTGAAGATCGTGCGACCATTGCCGGTATTGAACAGGAAACCAGGAATATTCTGAGTATGATTTTCGATGATCAGTTCGGCAGAATCGCAATAGGTGATCTTGACGCTGTCAGCTGGTATTGTATAGATCTTTTTGGTCTGACCGGTCACCTTCGTCAAGGCGCTTAAACACAGTATTGCCATTGCCACCCTTTTCATTCTATTTACTGTTGAGTTTTGTAAGAACCAATTGTTTCAATGCCGCCACCTGTTCTTTCAGTTCAGTGATCTGTTCGTCTTGTTTGACCATATAGAGCGTCAGCTCTTCTATTTTCTTCAGTAATACCGCCTGATTTTCGCCCAGATCGATGCCCTTCTGCTGTACCTCGGCCGCGGATGGAACACCGGGTAAATGGTGTTGACGGGAGAGATAGGATCTCAGCCCGGCAAGCTCCGGAAGCCGGTAGCTGCTGTCGAATACATAGTCCGGCCAGCTGCCTGCATCGAGCGTCAGCTTTTTCGCTTTGATGGGTCCATTGACGGCAAGCGAGCTGCGGATAGGTTCCCCGGCAGCCAGGGTGGAAGCATCGCGATAGTAGAGATTGCCGTTGGCGTCGCCGACCAGCAGGCGGGTTTGCGTATTATCGGAAGTAAGTCCGGAAAAGGTAACGGCCCCCGTGGCAGTATGCGCACCCGCAAAATAACTTGACCCGTTCACCTGAAGAAGCTGACCACCATCTACGGTCGTCCCCATCAGTACGTTGCCGTTCGCCAGCAAACGCATGACCTCGGCGGTAGTAGCCGCATCCTGCCGTAAATTAAACGTCATCGAGGTTTTGAGATTCGTTGCATCGCCACCAAGCCAGGTTTTCGTCATGAATATCCCACCTCCGATGACAGGGGTTCCAAGGCTATGATCGCCTACAACGAAATCAAGCTTCGGCCCGAATCCATCAGCATTCCATAATCCAGCGACGGCAAGTCCTCCATAGCCGGATGTGTTATAGCTTGACGAAAAAGGACCATTGATATAAATTGAATGATTTCCCCCATTCCCAAAGGTGGTGAGAGCGGGGGTAAATGTGACGAATGGATTGCTGGGCTGGCCAGCTCCATTTGCCTGATACTGTATGCCCAGCACATCTCCCGTGCTGGTGAACGCGTACTGGTGACCCGAAGAATTATTGGTAAACCGGAGAGCGGCATAGCCAATACCGAACGGGTTTGTAAAATCGACGGTATAAGTATTATCCACGTCTACTGCCAGGCTTCCATTGAACCGTGAATTTCCCTTGACCTGTAAGATCTGCCCTCCATCGGCCATGCTGCCCAGCAGCAGGTTTCCCGCATTTGTAAGGCGCATCCGCGCCGTATCGTGGGTATAAAGATCTAAATGCGTGTTATCCAGTGTGCCCAATATGCCGGTTGCACCGAACGCATTGCCACCCTGAACCCAGGCATTGGAGGATAGCTTTATCGTATCCGCGCCGACCAGATATATACTATCGTTCAGCTTCTGTGCTGCACGTTTGAAGATCGTACGACCGTTGCCGGTATTGAACAGGAAACCGGGAATATTCTGAGTATGGTTCTCGATGATCAGCTCGGCGGAATCACAATAGGTGATCTTGACGCTGTCAGCGGGTATGGTATAGACCTTTTTGGTCTGCGCGGTCAGCCTGGACAGGACGCTTAATAACAGGATCGTGATTGCCAGTTTTTTCACCTTATTTTTCGTTGAGTTTTGCAAGGATCAGGTCCATCTTTTCTTTCATCGCCTTCATCTCCTTATCCTGTTTCAGGATATACAGGGTCAGCTCCTCGATCTTTTTCAACAGGGCCTCCTGTGTCGCCCCGACATTCGCACCCGCTTGTTCTACGTCGCCGGCGGCAGGCAGACCCGGCAGATGATGATGTTGGCGGATATACTCTTCAAGTCCGGCCAGCGCAGGTAAAGAATAGCTGCTGTCGAATACATAGTCGGGCCAGTTCTTCGCGGTGAGCATCAGCTCTCTCGCTTTGATCGGGCCATTGACGGCCAGCGAGCTGCGGACAGGTTCATTGGCAGCCAGCGTGGAAGCATCCCGATAGTAGAGGTTGCCGTTGGCGTCGCCGACCAGTACCCGAGTCTGTGTGTTGTCGGAGCTGAGCCCTGCGAAGCGGACGGTGCCGGTGGTGTGAAGCTGGGCGGTAGGCGAGGTGGTGCCAATCCCAATTCTGTTTAAAAAGTAATTTGGATCGGCGAGGTTGGGAGACAAACGAACATTGTCTACCCCGCCATTCTTAAGAAAGAAATTGTTGTAGATATGCTCATCGCCGTATTTGCTCACATACGGATTCGGATTGGTAAGACCATCTGGTACTGCGAGTATATAGGCCAGATCATACAAGGTGATGCCAATGCCCGGTTGGTGAGTAAAGACGATCTTCAGCTCGGTGAGATAGTTACCGGGTAGGCTGATTGGCACCTGATACAGTCCTGCCCCACCCGGATTCAGGTTATTTTCAATAGAAGTTGTAAAAGGGCCGAACCAGTTGCCATGAATATCTTTTGTCGTTACAGAAATAGTTTGCGGTGCCTGATTGCTCCAGAACGAAAAGTATAAGCTTCCCTGGGGATAGGTAATGGCGTAAGGACACTCGTCCGGCGGGAAGGTTATATCGATGAGGGAATCGCCGGAAGTCGTCGTATTCAGCCGGGTAGCGTAATTGTATAGAACATCACTCAGCTGTGAGATGAAAGGGCTTTGGTAATCAAAATTGTGAAACCGCGGTATAAAATGATCGAATAAGAGAGCATTGGTCCCCTTCAGGATCCCGGCGCTGGAAATAGAAGCGCTACCGATGGTGATGCCGCCGTTGAGCTGAAGGAGATTCCCATCATCGGTCGTCTTTCCGATCAGGAAGTTGCCGTCCTTCGTCAGCCGTGCCCGCTGAAGCCCGTTGGTATACAGGTCGAGGTGATTGTTATCGTTGGTACCCAGGACTCCCGTCGCGCCAGGTCGGTTGCCACCCTGGATCCAGGCATTCAAGGTGTCGGCGCCTATCTGGTATGAACCATCGCCGAGGCTGACCAGTCCCCTTCTGAACTCTGTACGACCCCTTCCCGTATTGAACAGGAACCCATGCACACTTTGCGTATGATTCTCGATGATCAGCTCGTTGGAATCGCACCCGGTGAGCCGTGTGCTGTCCGCAGGGATTGTGAAGATCACAGGGGTTCGTTGGGCAGTGAGAGTGCCGCACAGCATTGTCAGGGCACAAAGGAGTAGTGTACCGCGCATACAGTATTTTGGTTTAGAACAATAAATAGCTACCCGGGCCCTCGAAATGAGGACCAGCAATACAGAGCCTTATCATGCCGCTGTCAGCCGGCACGACGCTTCATGTCCTGGAGAATCAGAACCTGGAAGCGAACCTTAAAATTGATGGGAAACGTGAAAATCGAATATGCAGAGCTGTGAAAGGCAATGGAATCTGTTCATGGATAATAGGTGTTAAAGGTGTCATGGTCGCTTTTTTACTTTTTGTCTCGTAATTGTCTGGTAAGCGGGTAGGATGATCTTGTATAAAAACAAACTAAAACAATAAAATCAAAAGCGCATAGAGGTGACAGTTTGCCGGATATTGAAAAGATCGCTGCTAAAAACGATCGGCTTGTTGTTGTTTTGGGGAATAACTGTGTTCGTTTTCAGGAGAAGAGTGTCGATTATTCGTAAAAATGCGGGAATTTGTTTAGCAGATTTGCGATAAAAATTTCGAAGATTATTTGTTAAAATCGAGTGTTTTTACTCGGCATTTATGTGGTTTTCCGAAGAGATCCATTGCAAACGACTGCAGCGAAAGGTGTACTGTTACAGATCGATCAATGAGCTCAACGGATAACGCAGGTTCCGGTACTTGATCATATCCACCGACACCTTGCCGACCGTGATCGGACTTTCGATCCGCACCGCGATATGATTGGGATCGTCGGAGACCCAGACCGTCATCTTCTCACCACCTTCGAACATCGTGCCCTTTACCAGCAGCGGCCGGAACTTGATGGTGCGGAACTTCCCGTAGCTGGTACGGATGGTTTCCTTGCCGAGGTAACGAATATAGATGGGATAGACCTGGCGGTCGAGGAACATATTGAAGGGGATCTTGTCATCCACTTTATGTTTGGAGAAGTCGATATTGCGGGCATAGAAAATGGCGCTGAGCACGTCCTGGATACAGTCGGGAACCTGATAGACACCGGTGTTGGTGATGGCGGTGTGTGCGGCCTTGATAAAGGAGACGTTCTCGTAGGTCTTGTAGCCGCCTTCATTGACGTCCCGGAGGAATTTGTAGGGTTGCAGCGTCGTCGTATCGATGTAAGACTCGTATTTGTCCCGTACCTTGAAGAATTTGTCGTAGAAAGTGGAAGTGGTACCCTCGCCGACCAGGTGATACACATCCTTTCCCTGGAATTTTTCGAGTGTCGTGGTGAATGAGGCCGTGCCGCCCGAGGTCAGCTTGATGCCGACCACCCCATAATTCACCCGGTACTGAAGATATTCGCCCGCCATAAAGGCGTGATTACGGATGCCCTCGCAAAATTCGCTGCCGGGCTGCTGTCCTGGCTGTTGGACTTGGGTGCCCTGTTGGACTTGGGTACCCTGTTGGACTTGCGTACCCTGTTGGATCTGCGGGCCCTGCTGGACATGGTGACTTGTCCGGCCAAAGACATTCCACGCTAATAAAGGTGCGGTCAACGTTAGCAACAAGATACAAACCGTAGTAAATGCTCTCATCGGCTTTTGAATAATTTGATACTTACAATTAGCAGACTTCCTATCAAGGCCGGTATGATAAGATTGACTATCCAGATGGCAAAGCTGGTGGCAAAGATCCCAATGACATTGGAGCTGTATAGTTCCAGCACCTGGATACTCGCTTCCCATCGTAAGCCCAGTTCCGTCAGGAAAGTGAGCGTCGGGACGACAGCCATCACCAAAAACACCACACTCATGCCGCCCCACACCTGCCAGAAACCCAGCGCTACTCCAAAAACGGGAAACACCAGGCTATATTGAACGATAAATACAATATATCTGCCAAAAGATAAGAACAAAATTCGCAATAAGATCGTTGCATCGAAATTTTCTAAAACTTTTATAAAGCTGCTGTATCGGCGTAAGATCGGAATTTTCAAGATCCATGAGGCCACGAGTGAAAGCCTGCAATAAATAAATGTTAAACTTATCAGCAGCACCAGCACGGTCCAGAACAGGATCGTCATCGCCAGCTGCCAGTGACGAAAACCAACCGGGTCGGGCATCGTAGTGGCGCGAACGTAAAGGATACCCACGAGACCGATAAACAGCGTGACCATCAGTTGCGCAATGCTGCAGGCCATCGTAAGCGAGATGGCCTTTATCCTTTGTCCTTCCTTTATGTAAAGGATCCGGCCCAGATATTCCCCCATCCGGTTGGGTGTGAAGCTGGCCATGGTCGTACCGGTAAATACAGCCCGGAAAGCATCCCGGAATCCGATGCCCCCCACGGGGCGAAGCGCCAGCTGCCATTTTCGGGCCTCAATTCCCCAATTGAGCGGCATAAGGAGTAAAACCAGCCACAGGTGCCATTGCTGCGGTCCCCGGATAGCTTCTCCCATTTGCTGCAGTGAGCTTTTCCAGCCGGGCTGATGAATGACCTGGCGATAGATGAGCCAGGACAAAAGCAAAAAGACGAGCGGGCCGATTATTTTGATTGTTTTGTTAGACACTCTATTCCTACCTTTATTCGTCAATCGATATCAAAAATAGTCCTCCTCTTGCAAAAGCGCCCCAAAATAATTTTAGGAATCGATCCGGGAACAGTGGTCATGGGTTATGGTCTTATCCAATGTACGGGGCATGAGGTCAAATTGATCGATATGGGTCTCCTTCGGTTACCCACCCGCGAAGACAGCTACGAACGCCTGAAGCTCATCCATCTGAAAGTCCTCGAGCTCATCCGCCGCTTCGGTCCGGGCGAATTCGCCATCGAAGCCCCTTTCTTCGGGAAGAATGTGCAGAGTATGCTGAAGCTCGGGCGGGCCCAGGGTGTCGCCATCGCCACCGCTATGCATGCCGGCATTCCCGTCACCGAATACTCCCCAAAAAAAGTAAAGCAGTCGATCACGGGCAATGGTAATTCGGATAAAGAACAAGTGTGGAAGATGCTGCAACGCATCCTGCAGTTCGAAGGGGAATTGCCGGGCTACGATGCCTCCGATGCACTGGCCGTGGCCATCTGCCATTTCTTTCAATATCGCACCGCCGCGCTGCTGGGCGAGGAGCCGGCAGCCCCGGCCAAAAAAGGCGGCGCAAAAGCAAAGAAAGCGGGAAGCTGGGAGACGTTTATCCGGCAGAACCCGGACAAAGTGCGCAAATAGCTATAAATTACTCAAGATCTTCTCCTGCACTGCCTTCAATTCGCCGGGGCTAAGTTTGAGTTTGTGACGGGTAAAATTGAGATCGTCGCTGCTGTCGATGGGAACGAGATGAAGATGGGCATGCGGCACTTCCAGTCCGACGACGGAGAGGCCGCAGCGGTTGCAGTCGAACGCTTTTTCAATGGCCTTGGCAATGGGCCGGGCAAATACCAGCATCGCCGCGAGATAGGCCTCCGGCATGTCGAAGAAATTATCGACCTCCAGTTTGGGCACCACCAGGGTATGACCTTCCCGGAGAGGAAAGATATCCAGGAAGGCATAGAACTGGTCGTTCTCGGCAATCTTATAAGAAGGGATCTGCCCGGCGATGATCTTCGAAAAAATGGTCACACCGTGATGTTTTCGATTTTGAACTGAAGGTTACCGGCCGGCGCCTGTACACTGGCTACCTCGCCTACATGCTTTCCCAGCAGTCCTTTGCCAATGGGGGAAGTAACGGAGATCTTACCCAGCTTGAGATCGGCTTCCTTTTCCGACACCAGGTGGTAGGTCACCTGCTTTTTGTTGTTGAGGTTGGTGACCGTCACCTTGGTCAGGATGGAGACCTTGCTGGTATCGATAGAACTTTCGTCGATGATCCTTGCATTGACAAGCTCTCCTTCCAGTTTCTGGATCTTGGCTTCCAGCAATCCCTGCGCCTCTTTCGCGGCGTCATATTCGGCGTTTTCCCGTAGGTCTCCTTTTTCACGTGCTTCGGCAATGGCCTTGGAGGCGGCTTGTCTTTCTACCGTCTTCAGCTTTTGGAGATCGGCCTTCAAATGCTCCAATGCATCTTTGGTGTAATAAGTAAATCCACTCATAACTCCTCCTTTTATTAAAATTTCGGCAAAAATGCCGGACTCCGTCCGGTTTATAGAGAAAAAAAATACAACGCCTCGGAGAGATCCAAGGCATTGCACTAATTCGGTTACTATACTATTGCAAAAATAAGGAAAAATGGAATAAATCTCCTAAATCCCTAGTTTTTCAAGAGTTACCCGGGCCATCTTGAGAAAGGCCTCATGGGTATAGCCGGCGATATGGGGGGTGATCAGCACATCCGGGCGGGCCAGTAGCCAGTCCAGTTGCTGCCGTTGCAAGTCATTATAAGTGTCCAGCTTCTCGTTCTCCAGCACGTCCAGGGCCGCCCCCGCGATCTTGCCGTTCTCGAGCGCGCGGATCAGCGCCGCGGTGTCATGGACCTTCCCCCGGCTGGCATTGATGAACCAGGGTTTCTTTTCCAATGAATTAAAGAAAGCGTCCCCCGCCATATGAAAGGTATCGTCGGTCAGCGGCACATGAAAGCTGATGACATCGGCATACCGCGCCAGTTGCTCGAGCGAGGCCTCCCGGATATTCCCCCGGGCAAACCCGAATTGGTATTTGTCGTAAGCCAGGATCGTCACGTCAAAACCGGCCAAGACCCGGGCAAAAGCCCCCCCGGCATTGCCAAAACCGACGATGCCCACGGTCTTTCCACTTAGTTCCGTCCCCCGGTTGGCATCCCGGATCCATTTCCCTTCCTTTACCTCGGCGCTGGCGATAAAGAGCTTGTTCATCAGCCCCAGCAGCATCCCCAGGGCCTGCTCGCCGACGGCATTGCGATTCCCCTCGGGACTGCTGACACAAAGGATGCCCCTGCCTTCGGCATATTCGTAATCGATCAACTCCATCCCACTCCCCAGCCGGCCGATCCATTTCAGTGAAGGGGCATGATCGATGATGTTCCGGTCGATCTTGAGCCGCGTGGTGACGATCAGCCCTTCAACTCCGTCCAGCGAAGCAAACAACTCGTCGTACGTGATCAACGGCGCGTACTGGAGGGTATAGCCTTTCTCGGTAAGGGTGTTCAGGAGATACTCATGAACCTTGGCGGTGACTATAACTTTTCCTTTCATAATAGTAACGTTCTAACGCATTTTCCAGGTCAATTGTGCGAAATCGGCGATGGAGAGCTGTTCGGCCCGCTTATTAAAAACGATATCCTGCAACGCAGCCTCATCGAACAGGCCGCGCACCGCATTGCGCAGGGTCTTTCTGCGCTGGTTAAACGCTGTTTTCACCAGGGTGAAGAATTTCTTTTCATCCCGGAATGCCGGCGCCGTCCGGGGTGTCAGCCGGATAACCGCGCTTTTTACCTTTGGCGGCGGATTGAAACATTGCTCATGCACCTCGAACAGATATTCGACGGTAAAAAAGGCCTGGATCAACACGCTGAGCACGCCATAGGTCTTACTGCCTTCCTTCGCCGCCACCCGTTGCGCCACTTCTTTCTGGAACATCCCGATCATGGTCCCGAGATCCTCTTTCCATTCGAGCATCCTGAAAAGGATCTGCGAGGAGATATTGTAAGGGAAGTTGCCGATCACGGAGAAAGGACCCGAAAAGGGCTTTTCGATATCCAGGATGCTGCCGTGGATGATCTTTCCCTGGATAACGGGAAAGGTCTCCTGCAGATAGCGAACCTTCTCGTCATCCAGCTCGACAGCCCTGAAGGTGATGCCTTCCAGCTCCAAAAGATATTTGGTCAGCGCCCCGGCGCCGGGTCCCACCTCGAGGAGCTGGTTAAACGGCCGCTCGCGAAGCGCGGCTACGATCTTCCGGGAGATATTCTCATCCCGGAGGAAGTGCTGGCCCAGCGATTTTTTGAGGGTGTACATTGGGCGCAAAATTATCCCGGCCAAAAACTACCAAAAAATATATTTTTTTGCCGGGATAAGCACTATTTCGGTACGCTTCGCGTACAAATGGACTCCGTCCATTTTGGACGCCACACACCCCGACTGCGCAATAAATCGTATATTCGACCTTCGAAAATTCATCGCGTATGAGCCAACCGCAGCAAAAACCAGTGATCGGAGTGTCCGTAGGGGATGTGAATGGGATAGGGACGGAGTTGATCATCAAGACCTTTTCCGATACCCGCATCCTGGATATGTGCACGCCGCTGATCTTTGGCTCCAACAAGCTCATCAATTTCTACCGCAAATCCATCCCTGATCTGAACTTCAACTATCAGAACACCAAGGAAATTTCCCGCATCGCCCACAAGCAGATCAATATTTTCAACTGCTGGGAAGAAGAGATCGCCGTTGCACCCGGCCAGCTGACCGATATCGGCGGCGCCTATGCCGTTAAATCGCTGACGGCCGCCGTCGAGGCGCTTCGCGACAAGAAGATCCAGGGACTCGTGACGGCACCGCTTCATAAGAAGAATACCCAATCGCCAGGCTTTGATTTCACCGGCCATACCCCCTATCTGAAGAGCGCCTTCAAGGTCAACGACGTGCTCATGCTGATGGTGTCGGATAACTTCCGGGTCGGTCTGGTCACGGAGCATGTCCCCGTGAAAGATATCGCCCGGTATATCACGCGCGAAGCAATCCTTTCCAAATTGAATATCCTGCGCGACAGCCTGGTCCGGGATTTCGGCATCGACAAGCCGCGGATCGCGGTGCTGGGACTGAACCCGCATGCGGGGGATGAAGGCCTCATCGGGAAAGAAGAAGAAGAGATCATCAAACCCGCCATCAAGGATGCCAAACACCAGATGCTCGTGTTCGGACCCTATAGCGCAGATGCATTCTTCGCCCGGGGGTATCACTCCCGATTTGACGCGGTACTGGCCATGTACCACGACCAGGGGCTCATTCCTTTTAAATCCCTGGCCAGCGGGGAAGGCGTGAACTTTACCGCCGGTCTGCCGATGGTCCGCACCTCCCCCGATCACGGTACGGCCTTCGATATCGCGGGAAAGAACAAGGCCGACAATACTTCGTTCATCGCATCGATCTACACCTGTCTCGATATCATCCGCAACCGTGAAGAATACGACTTCAACCGGAGCAATCCGCTGAAGAAGATGGGTGCGGCTGTCCTCGGGAATGCGGAGGACCAGAAGATCGATGAGTCGGGCCGCACTACCCGCCGCGACCTTACGTTCTAGCCGCCGGCCGCTTTGCCGACCTTACATTTTGACGGTCAATGAGATAACATTTTTTCCGGGCGGGGCTTGCAAAAACAGCATTTGCACTCTATCTTTGGCTTGTTACCCAATCACGGGTAGTTCTCCCCTGATCTCAATCTCCCCGAAAAACAAGCACAATTCTCTATCCCTTTATCGCCGGATTCGCATCTGTTTTTTATAGTTCCTTTCTTCCTTTGAATAGCCCCTGTGTTACCAAACGGTCTATTTATTAATTAACCACCTTCTGAAAATTACAAAGATGAAAAGGAACTTCTTAACAGTCTCTTTCACTGTTCTCTCCGCGCTTGCGTTCCAACCGCTGTTTGCCGCTCCCGCCGCGATTTCGACTGCTACGATCGACAACTTCAACTCCCGCCCCGGTGTCAAATTGACCGAGGTAAAGGGTTATCTGCAGGGCAAATGCTGGTTCTTCTCCGACTTCGACGTGAATCGCGCCGGTTGGGTACCTAATATTGAAGGTGACGGGGCGATGGTCTCCGGAACAGGCGCCAGCGCAACCGAGAGAACGGGTATTTATAGCCCGCTGCTGGACCTCACCGCCGGTACGACGATCTCTTTCTCTTACAGTTTCAATCAGGCCGTAACCAATCGCCGCTGGATCAAGATCCTGGCCATCGATAAAGACAATAATCCCGTCGCCACGCTGGACAGCCTGGAACTCACGGGAGATCTCGCAGGTCATGTTTATTCTTACAAGCACACGCTCAGCCTCTCGGGTAGCTACAGCATCTGCGTCAACTACCAGGGCATCGGCGGCGCGACCCGCATCGCCATCGACGAGCTGAGCATCGGCGCCGCAACGCACTACGCGTCCACCTGTAATGTGGCTCCTGTTTCGCTGAAAGACAAATTCTCCGGTACCGCTTCGCACACCGCCGCGGGCAACGTACTGAGCAATGATTATGATCCCAATCACGAGACGATGACGGCCTACCTGATGACCGAGTCTCCTGACGGCCGGGTCACGCTGCAAAAGGACGGCACCTTTTCCTTCACCCCCAAAGAAGGTTTTACGGGCAATTCCACGCAGTTCACCTATAAGGTTTGTGACGACGGCTCCCCCTCGCTTTGCTCGATGAACCAGACGGCTACCATCCGTTTCCCCAACAAGAGCACCCTGCTCAGCTTCGAAGCGCTGTACAGCCGGAAAGAAGTGGCTGTCAACTGGAATACCGCCACCGACAACCATAGCAATGTTTTCGAGGTCGAGCGGAGCTACGACGGAGAGTACTACAAGAAGATAGGTGAAGTGAAGGCCGGCGAAGCCATTGCGGCAGGTCAGTATACGTTCGTTGACAAAATGCACGAGCAGGACCGGAAGAACGATCTGTACTACCGCCTCCGCCAGGTGGACGGCTACAATCGCGTCACTTATTCGAAGGTGCTCATCCTGCGTTCTTATGGCACCCGGAGCGTTACTGCCGTGAGCGTTACTCCCGATCCCAATGTGAATGACATCCAGGTGAATGTTCAGCTCAAGGAGAAATCCTTTGTAATGGTGCGGGTGATGGACAACAACGGCAGCGAGGTGATCAAGCAAACGGCGATGGGCGAAAATGGTTCCAATGTCTACAACATCGAAGGGACCTCGCAACTGCAGCCGGGGATGTACCAGCTCGAAGTGATCATCAACAGCAACGAACGGCTGACGATGAAGCTGGCAAAAAGCTAAAATAACTTTGGACGGTTGTTTTAACCATACAGGCGCTGCTCATGCGGCGCCTTATTTTTTTATATTCAGATAAGACTGCAGGTCGCGGACATATTCTTCAAACGCCAGGATCCCTTCGGGCGTTATCTTACAGATCGTCTGCGGGTAGTTGTCCTTGAAGGTCTTTGTAACGTCGATATAGCCGGCCTCTTTTAACTTGTTGATCTGTACGCTCAGGTTTCCGGCCGTTGCATCCGTCTTCTCCCGCAGATAAGTGAACTCCGCTTCCTTCACCGCGATGAGGATGGAGATCACCGCGAGGCGCAGCTGCGAATGCAATATCGGGTTAAGATCTTTAAACATGGGTCTTTTTGGCTTTCAGGTAGCGACTTCTAAGAATGAGCCCCGGGATGAACCAGGCGATCAGAGCCGCGGCGGTGATACAGAGAAGGGTATACGGATAGCCGCAAAACAGGCTCAGACCCGCAAAGGCCCAGCAGGCGATGCCGCCGATCAGCATCGGGCGAAACCGCCGGGAATAGCCTGTGGCAAACGTGGGCACCCCATAAAGCATGAGGTAAACCGCGGCTTCGCCTTTGTATTCGTATCGCCAGAAAATAAAGTTGAGCAGGAACACGGCGATGGCAAAACTGATCCAGATGCCGCCCATATGGTCCTCGTCATAGGTCTTGTATTTCCGGGCCCTTTTCTCGCGAATGGCGATCAGTATCTGCGGCACGACGGCGATAAAGGTGAGAACCCATACTGCGTTGATCGCGTCTATTCTCACGGTTAGCTGGTTGATAAAAGACACCAGGCTGCAAAAGCTGATAACGCTCCCCCAGAGAAGCGCGCTCAATCCGCTGTCAAAATAGTCCCTTTTGGCTTTATGGATCATCCTGGCGATAAGCTCCAGGCTTTCCTGGCCGGTCATTTCATTTTCCTGTTGCATAGGCAAAATCTAAAGATAAGATGCCCGGCCGATGAAGTCGGTCCGGGCATACACATTTTATTGACACTGTGCCAGCATATCTTCTGCCTGTTTCTGACCCCAGGTGGGATACAGGGGCTTGGGCTGCGCACTCTTGTAAAGGGCTACTGATTTCTCGAAAAGCGGTTTTGCTTTGTCTTTTCCTCCTCCGAATTGCGGGGGCGTGCCAAAAAGGCTCATCCCTTGCAGGTAATAGAGGCGGGGATTATTCGGGTCGGCCGTAAGTCCCTTCTGGAGGGCAGTACCGGCGTCCTTTCCGTTCGTTGCCCACCGGGTCTGGGGGTCGACCAACATCTGCTGGGTAGCGGACATATTCTCTACGGCATAAAGCTCGGCGTTCTTTTCGATGGCTTCGGCCTTGGCGAGATAGGCATTGATCTTGGCGCTGTTGGCATCCTTGTCCTTGACGGCGGGATTCCAGCCGATCCAGGTCTGGGCCAGGGCGGCATAGTAATAAGGCAGCCATTGTGTTTTTTCCGCATCCCCGATCCGGTCGAAGGTAGCGGCGAGGCTTGTCAACTCATCGATCGTCTTGGCGGAATCGAGCAGGGTGATGTTCTTTTGCATTACCTGGGTGTACTTGTCACTCTGTGCGCCGGCGGCCAGGGAGACCAGCAGGGCCAGGAAAAGGAAGGATTTACGCATAGTTGTTGTTTTATGATTTAAATGATCAGTGATTACAAGTTGTTATTGATGGCATCCTGCGAGCGATCGACCCCCCAGCTGAGGAAGCAGCCGATGAAATAGAATCGGTTAGCCGGAGGTGTGATGGGCTGTTTGTATGCGCCGCTGTATGAATAGTTATACCCATAGACGAGGTGATTACCCAGTACATTGCTCACACTGGCAAAGAGTACGACAAAGGTCTTTGCCTTGGGATTGCCGACCGTCGGCACCCATTCCGCGCTGAAGTTAAGACTGTTATAATCCTTGGTCTTACCCTGGTCGGCGAGGTTGTACTTAAGCCCGTTGAGCATTAGATTGTAGTAGGGGCGGCCCGTCGCGTAGCTGTATGTTACGTTGAAGCCCGATTTGATGCTGGTGAAGAAGCGTTTCATGACCACCGAGGCCGTGTGGGTAGCCGCGAAGTTCGGTTTCATCGACTCGGTAAAGTTCAGATAGTTGCGTTTGGTGTCGAGGTAAGAGTAGCTGATCCAGTAGTCGAAATCCTTTATCGACCTCTTGTCGCGCCAAAAGAGTTCGAAACCCTTCGCATAGCCGCTGCCGCTGTTGTTATAGGTCGTGTACAGCTGGTTATAGTTCGAGAGGGGGACGGTTTTGATCAGATCATCATACTTCTTGTAGTAGGCCTCGATCCGGAAGATGCGATCTTTTGACATCTTCTGATAGTTAACGATATAATGGGTAGCCTTTGTGAAGCCGACACTGGTCGTCGCAAAAAGCTGGCTGTTCTCGGGTTTCTGGTAGAAGACGCCATAAGCCAGCGACACCTGGGCTTCGGGTCCGGTCCGGTAGGCGAGGGACAACCGCGGGGCGAGATCGGACCGGTTGATGATGGAAGAATGCTCGTACCGGATCCCCACCTTGGCGGCGAGAGCGTTGGTCAGATAGATATCGGATTCCGCGAACACCGAGTTGAAATTATCCTTGAATTTGAACAGCGTGTCGGTACCGTACGGCGGGTTGCGGTATTTCTGGTAGTTGTAGGAGTACCAGTATTCGGATCCGAAACGGATCGCGCTCAATGCCCCGAGTTTTTTGTCGAAGACCGCACGCACCTGAGAAAGATCCTGCCGTTGGTCGATGTTGAAGATCTTGGTGTTCATCCAGAAATCGGCGGCGGGGAAGGTCACGGGTTTATTGTCCGAGCTTTCCAGCTTCTGGCCGAGGTTATCCAGGTTGGTGCTATAGCTGGCGCCAAGGTCCATCTTCCAGCCATTATTGAGATATTCCCGGTAGCTCAGATTATTATACCAGTTGTGGTTGGTGAGACCAAAGGCGTCCTTGCGGTTCAGGCTGTCCCAGTCCTGGCGGCGCAGCCCCAATTCGTTATACGCAAACGTCGTGTAGTACTTGAGCATCCCGCCGTTCTTGGTGCGGATGCGGAAGTTGGCATCGCCATTATGGAACTGCGGCATTTTGAAATAATCCACGTCCTGTGGGATGGCATGAAAATATGCGGTGGCATTTACATAGTTATAGCTGAAGCCATAGCTGGATTGTTTGTTTTTGGCCAGTTGCTGGGTGCCGAGGCCGACGACCAGGGGAGAAATGGTGGCGTCGATCTCTGATTTCTCCGGCAGATCGATAGATTCTAAAAGGACGACGCTGGACAGCGCTTCGCCGTAAAGGGCGGAGTAGCCGCCGGTGCTGAAGACCGTTCCTTTGAAGAGGAAGGGGGAGAAACGGCCGCGGGTGGCGATATCCGGTACGCTTGTATAATAGGGATTATTGACCAGGGTCCCGTCGATATACTGTTTGGCCTCATAGCCTGCGCCGCCGCGGACAAACAGCCCTTCCTGCTCCCCGATCTGCTGGGCGCCGGGTAAGGTCTTGAGGGCGGCCGTGATATCGGCGTTGGAGCCGGCCGTGGTGGCTACATCCAGGGAGCTGAGTACGGCGCCCCGTTTGGCGTCGCCGGCGGTAAACGAACCGGCCGTGATGGTTACGGCCTTCAGCTCGCTGAGCTGTTCTTTTAAGGCGATATGGAGCTCAATAGGCGCACCTGTCAGGGTGATAGGCTGTTCGACGGGGTTATAGCCGATATTGGTCGTCACGAGGGTAAAATTGCCTTTATCGGCTGCCGTAAAGTGGAAGTTACCGAGGGAGTCTGCGGTGCCGCCGTCATAGGAGCCTTTAATGGTGACGCTGGCGCCGCGGATCGGGTGGCCTTTACCGTCTTTAACGGTACCGGAGACCCTGGTTTGGGCAGGGAGCCAGCCGCCAAGGAGGAGTAAGCCTATGGTGAAGGCGAAAGGTCTCATTTCTCATAATTTTCAGCTAAGATAAACTGGTTTATAACATAAACCAAACTAAAATGTAAAATTGTTTAGAATTCTCGGTAGGTGGAGGGAAACCGGCGGCGGGCGGCCCCAAAACGGCGGCGGCCAAACCACCGGGCCTAAAATCGGACCACGGGTCCGATGGCCGAAGGCCCATCAAATAGCCATTTTGGGCCGGTGGGTATTTTCGCCAAACCCACCAGGCCTAAAATCGGACCACGGGTCCGATGGCCGAAGGC
>Ga0157374_10000486_pt1 | contig 35981 bp, 34 predicted proteins | sample M25metaG_FD_115308 | JGI IMG/M metagenome (GOLD analysis project Ga0157374, IMG submission 115308) | Miscanthus rhizosphere microbial communities from Kellogg Biological Station, Michigan, USA - M2-5 metaG | ecosystem: Host-associated > Plants > Roots > Rhizosphere > Soil | place: USA: Michigan...
AGCGCCTGCAGCTCGCGCAGGAACCAGCGGTCGACGAGGCAGCGCTCGTGCACCGCCTCGATTCCGATTCCGCGCTCGAAGGCGGCGAGGATCCAGTCGAAGCGCTCCGGACACGGCTTCTCGAGGATTTCCAGCAACGCCTCGTCGTCGGCCGGGATCTCGGCCTTGGAGTCGAGCTCGCGCGAGCGCATCGCCTTGGCGAAGGACTCGCGGAAGGTGCGGCCGATCGCCATCACCTCGCCGACGCTCTGCATGTGGGTGGAGAGCCTGCCCTCCGCCCCGGGGAACTTCTCGAAGGCGAAACGCGGGATCTTGGTCACCACGTAGTCGATCGTCGGCTCGAAAGAGGCCGGCGTCGCCTGGGTGATGTCGTTGGGAATCTCCTCCAGGGCGTAGCCGACCGCCAGCTTCGCCGCCATCTTGGCGATCGGGAAGCCGGTCGCCTTCGAGGCCAGGGCCGAGGATCGCGAGACCCGCGGGTTCATCTCGATCACGACGATCTCGCCGCTATCGGGATTGACGCCGAACTGGACGTTGGAGCCGCCGGTCTCGACGCCGACGGCGCGGATCACGCGGATCGCCTGGTCGCGCAGCTCCTGGTAGAGCTGATCGGTGAGGGTCTGGGCGGGGGCGACGGTAACCGAGTCGCCGGTGTGGACGCCCATCGGGTCGACGTTCTCGATCGAGCAGATGATCACGACGTTGTCGTTGTGATCGCGCATCACCTCGAGCTCGAACTCGCCCCAGCCGAGCACCGACTCGTCGACCAGGACCTGGTTGATAGGGCTGGCGGCAAGCCCCTCGGAGACGACCTGGCGCAGCTCGGTCTCGGTCCGCCCCACGCCGCCGCCTTGGCCGCCCATAGTGAAGGCCGGCCGGACGATCGCGGGCAGGCCGATGCGACCGTCGGCCAGCGCCGCCTCGACCTCGCCGAGGCTTTCGACCGTCATCGACCAGGGGATGCGCAGGCCCGCCTCGTTCATCGTCTGTCGGAACTCCTCGCGGTCCTCGGCGCGGCGGATCGCGGCGGAGTCGGCGCCGATCAGCTCGACCCCGAAGCGCTCCAGGGTGCCGTCCTCGTGCAGCGCCATTGCCAGATTGAGGGCGGTCTGTCCGCCGAGGGTGGGCAGCAGCGCGTCGGGGCGCTCCTTTTCGATGATCTTGGTCACCGGACCGGGCAGCAGCGGCTCGATGTAGGTGGCGGTGGCGAACTCCGGGTCGGTCATGATCGTCGCCGGGTTGGAGTTGACCAGGATCACTTCATAGCCCTCCTCGAGCAGGACCTTGCAGGCCTGCACGCCGGAGTAGTCGAACTCGGCCGCCTGCCCGATCACGATCGGACCGGAACCGATCAGGAGGATCTTCTCGATGTCGGTGCGCTTAGGCATGGGCGAGCTCCAGGAAGGAATCGAAGAGGTGACGGGCGTCGTGAGGGCCCGGGCCCGCCTCGGGGTGGTACTGGACGGTGGCGGCGCTGACATCCTTCAGCACCAGGCCCTCGACCGTGCGGTCGTAGAGGTTGAGGTGGGAGAGCTCGGCGGCGCCGAAGTCGGTTTCCCAGCGCACCGGCTCGTCGGCCTCGATCCGCGGCTCACCCTGCGGGCCCTGGACCGCGAAGCCATGATTCTGCGAGGTGATGTCTATCCGACCCGTTGCCAGATCCTTGACCGGGTGGTTAGCGCCGCGGTGGCCGAAGGGCAGCTTGTAGGTCTCGAGGCCGACGGCGCGACAGAGCAGCTGGTGCCCGAGGCAAATGCCGAAGAGCGGGCGCTGCCCGATCAAGTCACGGACGGTGTCGACGACGTAGTCGAGCGCCGCCGGGTCACCGGGGCCGTTGGCGAGGAAGACGAGGTCGGGACTCTCGGCGAGCACCTCGTCGGCCGAGGACGTGCAGGGCAGCAGCGACACCTTGCAGCCGCGCTCGCGCAGCTGGCGCACGATGTTGAGCTTGATCCCGGTGTCGATCCCGACCACGTGGGCGCCATCGCCGTCGAAGCGGACCGGTTCGGGTGGGGTCACGGTGCGGGCGAGGTCGGCGCCGTCCATCGAGGGCTCGGCGGCAACGCGTTCGCGCGCCTCCGCCTCGGGCGTTCCCGCCGGGAAGATCCCGCCGCGCATCGCGCCGCGGTCGCGGATGTGGCGGACCACGGCGCGGGTGTCGACGCCGCCGATCGACGCCACGCCGCAGTCGGCGAGCCAGTCGAGCCAGCCACCCTCGGCGGTGGCGACGTCCTCGCCGTTCTTCGGATCGCGCATGACGACGCCGCGGGCGTGGATGCGGTCGGACTCCATCGCCGCGGCCGAGACGCCGTAGTTGCCGATCAGGGGATAGGTGAAGACGATGATCTGCCCCGCGTAAGAGGGATCGGTGACCGACTCCTGGTAGCCGGTCATCGCCGTGTTGAAGACGACCTCGCCGGTAACGGGTCCCTCGGCACCACAGGGAACGCCATCGAAGCGAGCCCCGTCCTCGAGCAACAGGTAGCCCTCGCTCATGCGGCGACCCCGAGGCTGAAGCTGCGCAGGCGGTAGGCGACTTGGCCGCCGGCCAGGGTCATCAGCACCCTCCCGGTCAGCTTTTTGCCGCCGCACCATGAGTTCGAGGAGCGGCTCTCGTAGCCGTCCTCGCCTACGGTCCACTCCGCGCCTAGATCGCAGAGGGCGATGTTGGCCTCGCTTCCCGGTGTCAGCGAGGGTCGCTCGATCTCGAAGGGCGCCGCGCCGCCCGCCATCCGCTCGACCAAGAGGGAGAGCTCGATAGCGCCGGGGATGACGAGCTCGGTGTGCAGGGCGGCGAAGGCGGTCTCCAGTCCGGTCACCCCCATTGCCGCGGCCTCGAAGGGAACCTCCTTTTCCTCCGCTGCGTGCGGGGCGTGATCGGTGGCGACGCACTCGATCGTGCCGTCGCGCAGCCCCTCGATCAGGGCCTGGCGGTCGGACTCGGAACGCAGCGGCGGGTTCATCTTGAAGCGGTGCGGGTCGAGGCTGCGCACCGCCTCGTCGGTGAGGCAGAGGTGATGCGGGGAGGCCTCGCAGCTGATCTGCACCCCCGCCGCCTTGGCCGCGCGCACGGCTTCGACCGACTCGGCCGCCGAGAGGTGCTGAACGTGGATGCGACCGCCCTCGTAGCCGGCGAGGGCGGCGTCGCGAGCGATCATCGTCGACTCCGAGACCGGTGGGATGCCCTCGAGGCCGAGCACGGCCGAGACCGGGCCCTCGTGCATGACCCCCGCTCCCGAGAGGTCCGAGTCCTCCTCGTGCAGGGCGATCGCTCCGCCGCAGAGTCGCTGGTACTGCAGGGCGCGGCGTAGGACCCTGGCGCTGCGGATCGGCAGGCCGTCGTCGCTGAAACCCAGGGCGCCGGCTTCGCGCAGCGAGGCCATCTCGGTCAGCTCCTCGCCCTGCATTGCGCTGGTCACCGTGGCGAGGAAGCCGACCCGCACCGAGGCCGCGGCGCGGGCGCCGGCCCGCAGCGCCTCGATGTCGGCGGGGGTGGAGATCGGCGGCTCGGTGTTTGCCATCGCCAGCACGCCGCAGTAACCGCCGGCGGCGGCGGAGCGACTGCCGGTCTCGATGTCCTCCTTGTGCTCCTGGCCGGGCGTGCGCAGGTGAACGTGTGGATCGAAGAAGGCCGGGAAGGCGTGCAGGGATCTGGCGTCGATCTCCTCGAGATCCTCGGCGGCGGCATCGCCCGGGGGGCTCAGACCGGCGATCTTGCCGTCGCGGACCACCACGTCGTGCTGGGCGTCGATCCCGGCGACCGGGTCGAGCACGGTGGCCCGCCGCAGAATCAAATCCGCGCCCTCGCCGGCGCGCATGTCGAGCTGGTCGAGGCTCACGCCGGCTGTCCTATCGGGGTCGCCCGTTGGGCGCCGTTGCCGTGGGCGGGCGTTGGCTCCCCATCGCCGGAAGCAAGCAGCTCGTAGAGGATCGCCATCCGCACGACCAGGCCGGAGGCGACCTGCTCGGCGATCAGCGACTGCGGCGAATCGATCACCTCGCCGGAGAGCTCGACCCCGCGATTGACCGGACCGGGATGCATGAGGAGCTGGCGGCGACCAAGCCGGCGCGAGTCGATCTGGAAGTGGGCCGCGTACTCACGCAGCGAGGGCACGAAGCTCTCCCGCATCCGCTCCCGCTGCAGGCGCAGGGCGTAGATGACTTCGGCCTCGCCGAGCCGGTCGAGCGAGTGGGTGACCTCGCAGCCGAGCTGCTCCAACCCGCGCGGGATCAGTGCCGGCGGGCCGCAGACGGTGAGCTCGGCCCCCATCGCCTTGAAGGCGATCAGGTTGGAGCGGGCGACGCGGCTGTGCAGGACATCGCCGACGATCCAGATCCGTTTGCCCTCCAGCGAGCCGAGCCGGCGGCGCAGCGTGTAGACGTCGAGCAGGGCCTGGCTGGGGTGCTCGTGCTTGCCGTCGCCGGCGTTGACGACAGCCGCATCGGCCCACTTGGCGACCAGATCGGCGGCGCCTGCGTGCGGGTGGCGAAGCACGATCGCGGCCGGTTCGTAGGCCGAGAGGGTCGCGATCGTGTCCTTCAGCGCCTCCCCCTTGTCGACCGACGATCCCGCCGCCTTGACCGAGACGAGGTCGGCGGAGAGCCGCTTCGCCGCCAGCTCGAAGGAGGAGCTGGTGCGGGTGCTCGACTCGTAGAAGAGGGTGACGACGGTGCGGCCGCGCAGGGTCGGCACCTTCTTGATGTCGCGGCGGCCGACCTCGGCGAAGCTCTCGGCGCGATCGAGGATCGCCTCGATCTCGGCTTTCGAGAGCTGCTCGATCGAGAGCAGGTGCCTCACGCGCCCACCCCGGCGGCCTGCGGCTCGGAGATCGTCACTTCGTCGCTGCCGTCGAGCTCCTCGAGGCGCACGTTGACCCGCTCCTCGCGAGCGGTCGGCAGGTTCTTGCCGACGTAGTCGGGGCGGATCGGCAGCTCGCGATGGCCGCGGTCGCAGAGGACGGCGAGCTGGACCCGCTGCGGGCGGCCGTAGTCGAAGAGGGCGTCGATCGCGGCGCGCACCGTGCGGCCGGTGAAGAGGACGTCGTCGACGAGCACGATCGTGCGGCCGGCGAGGTCGAAATCGATGTGTGAAGCGTGCACGACCGGCTGCGAAGCCGGCGACTTCGCCCCGACGTCGTCGCGGTAGAAGGAGATGTCGAGGTCGCCGATCGGCAGCTCCGAAGCGGTCAGCTCGCCGAGCAGGATGTGCAGGCGCCGCGCGAGCAGGGCGCCGCGGGTGTGAACCCCGACGATGGCCAGACCCTCCGGCTCGGGATTCTTCTCGGCGATCTCGTGCGCGATCCGGCGCAGAGTTCGCTGCAAATCGTCGTGCTCGAGCACGACCTTCTCAGACACTTGCTTTTGCTTCCTTCCTGGTCTCTCCGGACCGGGTTAAAGGACGGCCATCAGGCTAGCAGCAGGTGCGGCGCTAGACCTCCGGCTCCGGCTCGGGCTCTTCTCTTTCGCGCGCTCCGTTGGGCACGAGCTTCGGCTCTCCGCGCTCGGGAAAGGGGACCTCGATCAGGTCGAAATCCCGCGGCGCGACGCTGGGCTCGAAGACCTCGCGGGCCTCGTCGAGAACCGTGCCGACGTGATAGCGGGAGGAGATGTGGACGAGGGCGAGCATTTTCACGTGGGCTTCGCGGGCGACCGAGGCGGCCTGGCCGACGGTCGAGTGGCCGGTGTCGGCGGCCCGCTGGGCCTCCTCCTCGGAGAAGCTGGCGTCGTGGATCAGCAGCTCGGCGTCAGCCGCGGCCTGCACCGTCGAGTGGCAGGGAGCGGTGTCGCCGGTGATCGCGACCGTGCGCCCCGGCCGGGCCTCGCCCATCACTTCGTCCGGGCGCACCGGACCGGCGTCGCCCGCGACTTCCTCCCCGCGCTGCAGGGCGGCGAAGGCCGGCCCTTCGGCGACGCCGAGACGTTTGGCGGCCTCCGGGTCGAAGCGACCCGGGCGCTCCTCCTCGATCAGCGCGTAGCCGTTGGCTCGCACGCTGTGCTCGACCGCAAAGGCCTGCACCTCGGCGCCGTCATGCCGGACGGCTTCGCCGGGGTCGATTTCGACCAGGTCGATGCCGTAGTCGGTGCGGCCGATCAGCCGGCCGAGCATCTTGAAGAGATCGCGGAGGCCGCGAGGCCCGTAGATCGTCAGCGGCTCCTCGCGCGCGGTCAGGTCATAGGTCTTCAGCAACCCCGGCAGGCCGAGGATGTGATCGGCGTGGAAGTGGGTGAGGTAGATCTCGTCGACCTGGGCCAGGCCGAGCGAGCGCTGCAGCTGGCGCTGCGTCCCTTCGCCGCAGTCGAACATCATCCGCTTGCCACCCCGAACCAGCATCACGCTCGCGGTCGAGCGCCGCGCCGAGGGGACCGAGCCCCCAGTGCCGAGAAAGATCGCCGAGAGATCCATCGAGCCTGCGAGCCTACGCGACGCGGCGCCTCAGCCACCCGAAGCTAGACTGGCCCCTGAGCGCCCGTAGCTCAGCTGGATAGAGCGTTCGCCTCCGGAGCGAAAGGTCACAGGTTCGAATCCTGTCGGGCGCGTTTCGGCGTGCCCGGATCAGATGGTCTTCAGCCGCGCCAGCCACTCCGCGCGATCGAAGCTGGCCGGCTCGCTCTCCTCGAGGAAGCGTTCGAGAACGGCGATGAAGCGAAGCGGCTGCTCGACCTGGGGCAGGTGGCCGACCCCCTCGAAGATCTCGAGCTGGCTGCCGGGCAGCATGCGGTGGGCCTGCTCGCCGTGCCGGGCGGGGATGATCGGATCGCGCGCGCCCCAGACGATCAGCACCGGTACCTCCTCGGCCAGATAGAGGCGATCCGAGGCGGAGACCTGTTGGCCTTTGGTGCCGACCACGGAGCGCAGGGTTGCCAGGAAGGCCTTGCGCCGCGCCGGATCCGCGAGCTCGGCATAGCCGCGCGCCACCTCCGCCACGTCGGGCCCCGGTCTCATCCCAACCGCCGCCATGCCACGGCTGATCGCGTTGCCTGCTTTCTCCCCCATGCTTGCCGTTGCCGCGATGAAGAGATCGGCGCCGGGCAGCGCGGCCGCTCGCAGCACAGGACTTACCTCCGGCCCCAACCCACCGCTGGATACGAGGACGAGGCGTTCGATCATCTCCGGGAACTGGTAGGCGAACTGCATCGCGATGCCGCCGCCGAGCGAGTGTCCGACCAGCGTCGCGCGCTCGTGTCCAAGCGAAAGCATGAGGTCGCGCAGACCGCTGGCGAGGTTACCCAGCGAGTAGTCGCCCGGACCGCCTCCCGAGAGGCCGTGCCCGGGCAGGTCGGGGGCGATGACCGTGTAGCGCTGGGCCAGCGGCTCGAGCACCTCACGCCAGTGCTCAGAGCTGACAGCGATGCCGTGGATCATCAGCAGCACCGGGCCTTTGCCACCGCCCAGGTAGTTGATCTCGCGACCGTGCAGCTCCGCGGTCTTGAAACTCACGTCCGCCCCCCGGGGCGACTTCGCGCGATCGGCCACGTACTAACGGTAGCTCGGCGCCCGGGCGACGGATGCCCGCGCATCCGCTGCCGCTTCCAATACTGTCGCGCTCGATGGCCGACGAGAGTCAGATTCGCCCGCCGCGGGGGGCGCTGGTCGTGATCGCGATCGGCCTGCTCGCGACCCTTGCGGCGGCGGTGCTCAGCACCGACAAGCCGATCGGGGCGGCGACGCTGGAATGGATCGAAGAAGCACCGATGACCAGCGCGAAACCGGTTGCGATCCCCGGCGGTGGGCAGATGGCGCTCTCGGCGCCGGAAATTCGCTCGACCGAACCCAATGTCAGCGACTACACGCTCTTCCGCGTCTCGGCGGTGCTGACTATTGGCGCCGGTTCCGCGGTCGGACAGGGTCGCCTCAGCTGCACGGTCCAGGTGCCACGGCGGACTTTGATCGCGCAGACCTCGAAGAGCCGCGCCGCTTACCCGCGCTCCAGCGAAGATCTCTTCGAACAGGACACGCCGGAAACCTCACTGGTCGAGTTCAGCTCGCACAGCACCGACCTCGCCTCGGTCGACGTTGCCGATGTCTTCGGCAACCGTTACACGACCGAGAAAGGCATCGTCGTCGAGTGGGCGCCCTACCGGGTTGGACAGCAGGTCTGGAAATTGGGGCTGCCGAGCGGCCGGCCGAAGGACGACCTGAAACTGCCCTTCGTCTCGATCTGGCGCACGACCGTGAAGCCGGCGGCGCGCATGGCCTGCAGCGTGGAGACCGCGGCCGGCTCGGCCACGGTCCGCACCGCCGGCTCCCTGCCGGGCTAGGGAGCGACGAGCAGCTCGGGGCCTTCCTCGCTGCCTTTGCCGACCTTGTTCAGCTTTGGGTTGGCCGGGGCGCTGTCCATACGGTTTGCCGGCAGCGGGGCGCACATAGCGATCGCGTCCTCCAGCTCGAGGTCCGGGCGCAGCCAGGCCGCTTCGGCCTCCGGCCCGGGCAGGATCGCCGGCATCCGGTCGTGGACCTTGGCAACGAGCTCGTTCGGAGTCGTGGTGACGATCGTGCAGCTGTAGAGCCAGCCATCGTCAAAGCCACGGTCCTCCTCGTCGTCCCACTCCTTGCGGGTGCAGATGCCGGCAAAGGCGAAGGGCTCTCCCCCGTCCACCGTGAAGCGCCAGGGCTGGCGCGGCTGCTTGGGATCCTCGGCCACCATCCACTCGTAGAAGCCGTCGGCGACGATCAGGCAGCGGTGGCGGAACTTGCCGATCAAGGGCGAGTAGGCGCGACTGGAGGTCAGGTTCTCGGCCTTGGCGTTGATCATCCGGTAGCCGACTTTGAGGTCCTTGGCCCAGCGCGGTACGAGGCCCCAGCGCATCAGCCGCGCCTCGCGCTCGCCCTGCGCCGCCTCCTCGGGGTCGGGAGAGGCGCGCACGGTGAGAATCTCCTGGCTAGGCGCCACGTTGAATCGACCCAGCGCCGATTCCACCTTTTTCACCCGCTCCTTGGAGGGCGGCGGCGCGTCACCGGCCGAGTTGCGCTCCAGCGCCTTCTCCAGCTCGACCTGGAACTTGTCGGCGATCTTCTTCGTGTCCTTGGCCGTGACCGTGAATCGTCCACACATAACTAGGCCGAGACCTTTACAGGCCGGGCTTCTGGGTGAAGCCGGTACCAATCGAGCGTCTCGCGCAGTCCCTGGCCGAGCTTGACTTGCGGGCGCCATCCGGTCAGGTCGCGCAGCTTGGTCGAGTCGACGAACTGGCGATCGATCTCACCGTCGGGTGTGCCGGTGCCGAGGTATTCGGGTTCGACGCCCGCCTCTGCGGTCGCGGCGATCAGGTCGACTACCTCGCGGACCGAATGCGGGCGCTCGCCGCCAGCATTGAACGCCTCGCCCTTCGCTCCCTCGCCGTTGAGTGCCTCGGCGATCGCAAGGTAGGCAGAGACGGCGTCGTCGACGTGGAGGAAGTCGCGCTCAGGGCTGCCGTCGGAGCGAATCACCGGTGGGCGACCGTCGAGCACTGCGATCGCGGTCTCAGGGATCAGCCGGGAGAAGTTGAGGTCGCCGCCGCCGTAGATGTTGGCGAAGCGGGTGACCGCCAGCGGCACGCCGTAGGCGTGGGCGTAACTGCGGGCGATGATGTCCGCCGCCGCCTTGCTGGCGTCGTAGGGGTAGGAGGCGCGCAGGGGAAAGTCCTCGCGGTAGGGCAGCTCTGGACTGCTGCCATAGGCCTTGTCGGAGGAGGCAAAGACAACCCGCTCCACCCCGTGCGTGCGGCATGCCTCGAAGACGTTCCAGGCGCCGCGCACGTTGACCTCGAGCGTCTCCAGCGGAGACTCGCGGGCGACGCCGACGATCGTCTGCGCCGCCAGATGGAAGACGGAATCGCAGCCGGCGACCGCGGCGGAGACCGCCTCGCTGTCGCGCAGGTCGCCCTCGGCAAGCTCTACTTGGTCGCGCAGTCCGAGCAGATCCAGCGCCGAACGGCGCGGCCCGCCGATGTCGGCCAGCCGCGGATCGGGCCGGTCCAGCACGCGCACAGTATCTCCGCGCGCCAGCAGCGCCCCCACCAGGTGCGAGGCGACAAACCCATGTGCCCCCGTAACCAAGGCGTTCATCGCCCAACCCCCTTCCGGTGCGACTTATGTGGCCATAGAGCGCAAAAGTCGCACCGGAAGCTCATTGGGCGGTCACTCCATCCGTCGTCCAGATGGGCCAAGGGGCGGTGCCGGAGGACCAGAGGTCATTGAGCACTACCGCGTCCTTGTAGGTGTCCATGCAGTCCCAGAAGCCCTCGTGGCGGAATGCGGCGAGCTGCCCGTCGTCGGCCAGGCGCTCCAGCGGCTCGCGCTCGAGCACGCTCTCTGCATCGATGTAGTCGAGTGCGCCTGGCTCGAAGCAGAAGAACCCCCCGTTGATCCAGTGCTCGCTGCGCGGCTTCTCGACGAAGCCTTCGACCCTGTCGTCGGCGCCGATCTCGGCCACACCCCACTGCAGGCGAGGCTGGACCACCGTCACCGTCGCCAGGCCGGCCTGTTCCCGGTGAAAGGTGAGCTGGGCATCGAGATCGATGTCGGCGACGCCGTCGGCGTAGGTGGCGCAGAAGGTCTCCTCGCCAAGCCGCCCGCTCAGTCGCGCGATCCGCCCTCCGGTTGGGGTATCGGGGCCGGTGTCGACGCACTCGACCTCGACCCCCCCGGGCCAGCGTTCCGCGGCAGCGAACTCCTCGACCATCTCTCCGAGGTAACCGGTGGCAAGCACGAAGCGCTGAAAACCCTGCGCCGCGTAGATCCCGATTACGTGCCAGAGGATTGGCCGGCCGCCGATCTCGACCAGCGCCTTCGGCACCGACTCGGTCCGCTCGCGCAGTCGCGTGCCGCGGCCTCCGCAGAGAATGACTACACGGGGCATCATCGCGGTCGATTATCGGGCAAGTGGCAGAGGGCGGCGATCAGACCGGCTTGACCCTTGCCCAGACAGTGCCTTAGGTTCACGCGCGTGCGAAAGAACCGATACGACAGAGCGCTCAGGATTTTCAGCGCCTTGGTCGGCATCGCGGTCGGCCTCGCCTCATTCGTCCTGCTCGTCACCCAGGGTGGCCCCACAGGAGACCCGAGGCATCCGGGCAAACGGGTCAAGCTGACTCATACAAACCGAAGTGGCTGCCCCGAGCGATGCTCAAAACCACAACGGGTCGAAACGGAAGTGACCCTGTCAAGCACCCCCGCGACTTCAGCGGATGACCCCAGCGTGATCGAAAGGGCTCTCGATAACGATGGCGGCGTGCTCGTGATTCGTCTGATCGCGGCGCTTCTTGCAGCGCTTGCGACTGCGACCACGCTCGACCGCCTTCTGCGAAGGCCCGATGAGAGACCCCCACCACCCGATGAGGGCGTGCAGATCGTGCGCAGCCCCGAAGACAAGCCGAGAGACCCCACGGATACGAAAAAGCAAGGGGAGGAGCGCGATGCGCCCCCGGAGCCGAAAGAGGTGACGAAGGTGAGAGGGGAAGACCTCGGAGGCGCCGCGAGACAGGCCTTGCTTCAGGAGTGGGCGAGTCGTTTGCCCCGAGTTCGGATCGTCCGTGGCCCGGCGTCGCGGTCGAATTGATGCAACTCAACCACCGGCGACGGCGGGGAGAATCGTCACCTCGGCACCGTCGTCGATCAGGGTATTGAGCCCATCCTGGAAGCGGATGTCCTCGCCGCTGACGTAGACGTTGACGAAGCGGCGCAGATCGCCGTCCTGGGTGATCCGCTCGCGCAGGGTGCCGTGGGCCTCGAAGACGGCGTCGAGGACCTCGCCGACGGTGGTGCCGGCGACCTCGAGCTCGGACTCTCCCCCGGTCGCCGCACGCAGCTGGGTCGGGATCTTCACGGTGATTGACATCAGACGGTTACCTCCTGGCGGAACTCGGTCTCGAAGCTTCCGAGGTCGGGATCGATCTCGTGCATGCGGAACCTATCGCGGGTCGCATCGAGGGTCTTCAGGCCCTCGCCGGTGATGTAGACGACGACCCGCTCGCCGGCGCCGATCTCGCCGCGCTGCGCCAGCTTGGCGAGAACGCCGATCGTGACGCCGCCCGCTGTCTCGGTGAAGATTCCAGTCGTCTCCGCCAGCAGGCTGATCCCGTCGCGGATTTCGGCGTCGCTGACGGAATCGATGCCGCCCTTGGTGCGCCGCGCCTGCTCGACCGCGTAGGGGCCGTCGGCGGGGTCGCCGATCGCGAGGCTCTTGGCGATCGTCTCCGGCCGCTGCGGCTTGCAGACGTCCCAGCCTTCGGCGAAGGCGGTGGCGACGGGGCTGCAGCCATCCGCCTGGGCGCCGTTGAAGACCGGCAGCTCGCCCTCGACCAAGCCGATATCGAGCCACTCCTGAAAGCCGCGACCGACCTTGGTGAAGAGCGAGCCCGAGGCGATCGGGCAGACGACGCGATCGGGCAGCTCCCAGCCGAGCTGCTCGGCCGTCTCGTAGGCGAGCGTCTTCGAGCCCTCGGCGTAGTAGGGCCGCAGGTTGACGTTGACGAAGGCCCAGGGCCGAGTTTCGGCGAGCTGGGTGCAGAGCCGGTTGACGTCGTCGTAGTTGCCGCGCACGCCGACCAGGTTGGTTCCGTAGATGCCGGTGGCGAGCAGCTTCTGCTCCTCGAGGTTGGCCGGAACGAAGACGTAGGACTTGAGGCCGGCGGCGGCGGCGTGGGCGGCGACAGCGTTGGCGAGGTTGCCGGTCGAGGCGCAGGCGACGGTGTCGAAGCCGAGCTCCTGCGCCTTGGCGACGGCGACGGCGACCACCCGGTCCTTGAAGGAGTGGGTCGGGTTGGCGGCGTCGTTCTTGATCCAGATCTCGGCGTCCACTCCCAAGCGTTCGGCAAGCCGGTCGGCGCGCAGCAGCGGCGTCAGGCCGGGCTCCAGTGGGTCGCCGGGCCGCCCCTCGAAGGGCAGGAAGTCGGCATAGCGCCAGATTCCCTGCGACCCGGCCTGGATCTTGCGCTTGGTCTCGGCCGGGTCCAGCTCCGAGTAGTCGTACGCCACTTCGAGCGGGCCGAAGCAATTTTCACAAGCGAAATGAGCGCCGAGGTCATACGTCGCCCCGCACTCCTTGCACTTCAGGCTCTCTATTGCCATCCGATCTTCCTTTTTGTTACCGCCAACAAAAAAACCTCCGCCTTTTGTGGGGCAGAGGTCCGATCGGACTTCCCCCACATCTTTCAGGTCGCGAGACCTGCTGGAGTTGGCACCTCCCCCGAACCTGACGGTCCGGGGCGGTTGCCGGGGTTTCAACGGGCCAGTCCCTCCACCCCTCTAGATGTGGCGCTTATGTAGGCATGAACCTTACCAGGGCGTTTCCCGGCCGGCCAACGCCGGGGCCGGTGGCTAACCTTGTGCGGCTATGCCCGATGAGACGATGAGCGTGAACGATGCCGAACCTTCCGAAGCCGAGGCTGCGACGCGTCGGCCGGCGCGAAGAGCTCATCTCCTCGGCCGCGCCGGCTGAGCCGCAGACCCCCAACGTCGAGCAGATCGACGCCGCCGGCCTGCGCTGGGTCAATATCGAGCGCCCGGGCGCGCTCGAGCGGAGCTGGTTGGAGGAGAATTTCGACTTCCACGCGCTGGACCTCGAGGACGTGCTCTCGCGCAACCAGCGGCCGAAGATCGACGTCTACGACGACTACCTCTTCATCGTCCTCCACTTCCCCGTCTTCGATCCGGCCGCCGGACGGCTGGGAACCGGCGAGCTCGACCTCTTCGTCGGGCCCGGCTACGTGGTGACGATCCCCAACCAGCCCCTGCAGCCAGTCGAGTACCTCTTCGAGCGCTGCCGCGCCAAGGAGGAGCTGCGCGAGCAGCTCTTCTCGCGTGGCTCCGGCTACCTGCTCTACCGCCTCGTCGACGACAGCTTCGATTACTGCTTCCCGATGCTGCGCAAGATCGGCAACAAGCTCGACGCGCTCGAGGACGACATCTTCGAGGGGCGCTCGGAGGAGGTCGTGCGCGACATCTCCAACGTCAAGCAGGAGATCATCAATTTCCGCAAGGTGATCCGGCCGCAGCGGCCGGTCCTGCGCGACCTCGAGCGGGTCAAGCAGCGCTATCTCGCGACAGATCTCGACCTGGAGATCTACTTCGACGATATCGTCGACGCCCACGAGCGGATCTGGGACATGCTCGAGAACTACAAGGAGGTGGTCGAGGCATTGGCCGAGACCAACGAGTCGGTGATATCCCACCGGGTCAACGACATCCTCCGCGTGCTCACCTCGATCAGCGTCATCGTCCTCCCCCTGACCCTGCTGGCGAGCATCTGGGGAATGAACGTCGCCGTCCCCGGCGAGGAGAACATGACCGCGTTCTGGATCGTCGTCGGAGTGATGCTGGCGCTGCTCCTGGGCATGGTCGGGTACTTCCGCAAGCGCGGCTGGCTGTAGCCTCCGCGATCTGTGGCCAATTTCCGCATCTGGGCGCCCTGGCGCCTCGCCTACGTGAAGGACGCATCAAAGGACAGCGAGGAGGAGTGCATTTTCTGCGCCAAGCCGGCGGCGGATGACGACGAGGCGACCCTGATCGTCCACCGAGGCGAGCACAGCTTCGTCATCCTCAACCTCTTCCCGTACACGAACGGCCACCTGATGGTCGCCCCCTACGCGCACATCGGGCGGATCCAGGAGCTGCCGACGGAGACGGTGGCGGAGATGATGGGCTTTGCTCAGCTGGCGATGAGCCGGCTCGAGGACGTCTACTCCCCGCACGGCTTCAACGTCGGCTTCAACCAGGGCCGCGTCGCCGGCGCCGGGGTCGAGCACCACATCCACATGCACGTCGTCCCGCGCTGGGGCGGCGACACCAACTTCATGCCGGTCATCGCCGACACCAGGGTGATGCCGCAGACACTCGAGCAGAGCTACGAAGCGCTGAAGGGAGCCTTTTGAGCGAGCAACCGATCCTGGCGCCGGCGGGGATCTTCAAGGCCTACGACATCCGCGGCCTCTACGGGACCGAGATGGACGAGACCACGGCGCACGCGATCGGCCGTGCCTTTGCCAGAGTGCTGGCGAAGCTGCGCGGCAAGCAGCCCTCCGAGCTCCACGTCGGCCTCGGTCGCGACATGCGGCTGACCGCGCCGGCGATGGCGGCCGAGCTGCGCGACGGCCTGATCTTCGAGGGCGCGACCGTGCTCGACGCCGGCATGGTCGCCACCGAGATGCTCTACCACCTGGTCGGCTCGCGCCAGCTCGACGGCGGCGCGATGGTCACCGCTTCGCACAACCCCAAGGCCTACACCGGAGTGAAGCTGGTGCGCGAGGGCGCCCTCCCCCTCTCTGGCGAAGCCGGGATCGGCGACGTCCGCAGCGAGATCGAAGCCGGTCTCGGCCACGCCCCCGGCGGTGGCTCCTTCGAGGAGGTCGACATCTGGGACGAGTACGGCGCCAGCGCGCTCTCGTTCATCGATCCGGCCCAGGTGACGCCGATGAAGGTGGTCGTCGACGGCGGCAACGGCATGTCGGGGCCAATGGTCGGTCCGATCCTCGAGAAGCTGGGACTCGATCTGGAGGAGATGTACTTCGAGCCAAACGGCGAGTTCCCCGACCACGAGCCGAACCCGCTGCTGGAGGAGAACCGGCGGATGATCATCGACCGCGTGCAAGCCTCCGGCGCCGACCTGGGCATCGCCTGGGACGGCGACGCCGACCGCTGCTTCTTCATCGACGGCAGCGGCGAGTTCTGCGACGGCGACTTCATCTGCGCTCTGCTCGCCCGCGCCGCGCTGGCGAAGAACCCGGGCGCGACGATCCTCTACGACCCGCGTTCCAGCCGCGCTGTGCCCGATTTGATCGCCGCCGAGGGTGGCCGCTCGGACCTCTCGCGGGTCGGCCACGCCTTCTTCAAGCGCCGCATGCGCGAGGAGGACGCCGCCTTCGGTGGCGAGGTCTCCGGCCACTACTACTTCCGCGACTTCTGGTGCGCCGACTCGGGCACGATCCCAGCGCTCTTGATGCTGGAGCTGCTCTCGGTCGACGGCCGCTCGCTGGGCGAGCTGATGGCCGAGTTCCGCTCGCGTTACTTCATCTCCGGCGAGATCAATTCCGAGGTCGCCGACCAGGAGGCGAAGATGGCCGAGATCGCGGAGCGCTACTCCGACGGCGAGCAGACGACGCTCGACGGCATCTCGGTCGACTACCCCGACTGGCACTTCAACGTGCGGCCCTCCAACACCGAGCCGCTGCTGCGGCTCAACCTCGAGTCGCTGGTCTCGCGCGAGGACATGGAGGCCAAGCGCGACGAGGTACTCGGGTTGATCCGGGCGTGACCCTGACGCCGGAGCAGGCGCTCGAGCAGGCGGCGCTGGCCGGGATCCACCGCCTGCGCATCCCCACTCCCTTCGCGGTCGGGCGGGTCAACTGCTACCTGATCGAGGACGATCCGCTGACCCTTGTTGACACCGGTCCCAACTCGGGCAAGGCGCTTGACGAGCTGCAGTCGCAGCTGGGCGCGCGCGGGCACTCGATCGACGACATCGAGCTGGTCATCGTCACCCACCAGCACATCGATCATCTCGGCCTGGTCGAGATCATCGTGGAGCACTCCGGCGCCGAGGTGGCCGCGATCGGCGTCGCCGCCGAGCGGCTCGCCAACTTCGACGAGGACGCCGAGGCCGAGGACCGCTTCGCGGTCGACTTGATGATCCGCAACGGCATCCCCGAGGAGGTGACGGTGGCGCTGCGCAGCGTCTCGCGCAGCTTCCGCGCCTGGGGCTCGCAGGTCACCGTAACGAAGCCACTTGCCGATGGCGAGGAGATCGGCTTCGCGGACCGCACCCTGCGGGCGATCCACCGCCCTGGCCACAGCCCCTCCGACACGGTCTTCTGGGACGAGCAGCGCAAGATCCTGATCGCCGCCGATCACCTGATCGCCCACATCTCCTCCAATCCTCTGATCTCGCGGGCGCTCGACGGTTCCGAGCAGCGCCCGCAGGCGCTCGTCACCTACATCGACTCGATGGAAAAGACGCGCGAGCTGCCGGCCGAGATCGTCCTCTCCGGCCACGGCGATCCGATCACCGACCACGTCGCCCTGATCGACGACCGCATCGCCAAGCACGAGCGACGCAAGGAGAAGATCTACAAGCTGATCGCCGAGCAGCCGCGCAGCGGCTACGAGATCGCCCAGTCGATCTGGGGCAACGTCTCCGTCACCCAGGCCTACCTGACCCTCTCCGAGGTGATCGGTCACGCCGACCTGCTCGTCAACGAGGGCCGCGTGCGCGAAGCGAGCGACGGCGAGGTGATCCGCTATGAGACGACCGGGTAGCCGCCGCTCCGCCAAGAAGCGGATGCTGATCATCGTCAATCCCTACGCGACGACGGTTTCGGATCGGCTGAAGAACCTTGTGGTCTATGCGCTGCAGGGGCGCTATGAGGTCGAAACGATCTTGACCGAGGCGCAGAACCATGCGACCGAGATCGGGCGCGAGGTCCGCGATCACGGTTATGACGTGGTCGTCGCCTTCGGTGGGGACGGGACGCTGAACGAGGTCGTCAACGGTCTGGCAGGGACCGATGTGCCGGTCTCGGTCTTGCCGGGCGGCTCGACCAACGTCGTCTGCCGCACGCTCGGCATCCCCAACGACGTCGTCGATGCGACCGAGCACCTGCTGGCGGTGGCCGATGACTGGCAGCCGCGGCGAATCGACCTCGGCAAGGCCGACGAGCGCCACTTCGTCTTCTCCTGCGGGGCCGGCATCGACGCGACCGTGGTCAAGCGCGTCGACGCCCACCCGCGGCTGAAGTCAGCGGCGGGCCCGTACTACTTCAGCTGGGCCGCGATCTCGGCCTTCTACCGCTCCTACCTGGTCAATCCGGTTCGCCTCCAGGTCGAGACGGGGGCCGGTGACTCGGCCGAGGGCGTCACCGCCCTCGCCCAGAACTCAGACCCATTCACCTACTTCGCCAGTCGCCCGGTGCGGGTCTGCGAGGGGGTCGAGATCGACGACGGCTCGCTAGCCCTCGGGGTGCTCAAGCGAGCCACTCAGCGCGACATGCCAATGCTGATGTCACGGCTCTTCAGCGAGCAGCGCCCCGCCGGGCGCCACCGCCAGATCGAGCAATTCAACGCAGTCACCGAGGCCACCGTCACCTCCACCTCGGAGACCAACGATGGCATCGTCCGCCCCTTCCCCGTCCAGGTCGACGGCGACTACATCGGCGAGAAGACGCGGTTGAAGCTGCGCGCCGAGCCGGGCGCGCTGACGATCATCGCCTGAAGCTTCTAGAGCCTGACCAGGTTCTTCGCGTCGATGCTGCGGGTCACGCCGCGGAAGTCGACGACGAGCGGCGCCGTGGCGACGACGTCCTCGTAGTCGACGCTCGGGTGCGCCGTGACGATCGCGGCGACGTCGGCGCCGCGCAGCGCCTCGTCAAGTTCGACCGAGCTGAGGCCGAGCTCCTGCAGGACCGGCACGTGCGGGTCGTGGTAGGAGACGTCGCCACCGAGGTCGATCAGCTTCTTGGCGATCTTCAGCGAAGGCGACTCGCGGATGTCGCCGACACCGGCCTTGTAGCTGACCCCGAGGATGAGGATCTTGGAGCCGTTGACGGGCTTGCCGGCGTCGTTTAGGACGCGCTCGATCCGCTCGACGCAGAAGGCGGGCTGGGTCTGGTTGACCTTGCCGGCGAGCTCGATGAACTCCGGGTAGAAGTCGTGCTCGCGCGCCTTGAAGGCGAGGTAGAAGGGGTCGACCGGCAGGCAGTGGCCGCCCATGCCGGGACCGGGATCGAAGCGCATGAAACCGAAGGGCTTGGTCGCGGCTGCGTCAACCACCTCCCAGACGTCGATGCCAAGTCTGTCGCAGAGCTGAGCGAGCTCGTTGACGAGGGCGATGTTGACCGAGCGGAAGATGTTCTCGAGGAGCTTCGAGAGCTCGGCCGTCTCCGGACTGGAGAGGACGACGACCTCGTCGCAGATCAGCGAGTAGAGCTCGCGTGCGCGCTCAGTGCAGGCAGGGGTGATGCCGCCGATCAGCTTCGGCGTCGTCTTGACCGTGTAGTCGGTGCGCCCGGGGTCGATCCGCTCCGGGGAAAAGGCGATGTGGAAGTCGCGGCCGGCGGAGAGGCCGGACTCCTCGAGGATCGGCAGCAGCCGCTCGCGGGTGGTGCCCGGATAGGTGGTCGACTCCAACACCACCAGTTGCCCGGGCTGCAGCACCTGCGAGAGCACCGTCGCCGAATCGAGCAGGTAGGTGAGGTCGGGCTCGCGCGAGCCGGTCAGCGGCGTCGGCACGCAGATGATCACCGCTTCGCAGGAGGCGAGGTCGGCCTGGTTGGCGGTCGCGCGCAGGAGCTCGCCGAGCGGCGCCAGTGTTGCGTCGCTGATGTCCTCGATATGACTGCGACCCGCGTTGATGCCCTCGACCTTGCGCTGGTCGGAGTCGAGGCCGACAACCTCGTGCCCGGCCTCGGCAAAGGCCACTGCGAGCGGCAGGCCGACGTACCCGAGTCCTACGATTCCGATCTTCATGGCCGCAGTGTAGGCGCCAAGTAGGGGCGGCAGTGGTGGCTTGCGTTCATGCACAGACAACGGATTGCCCGCCGCCCAGCTTTCGCCGCGTGGTGACCGTTAGGATGCCGCCGATCATCAGCCGGTCAAGAGATTTCAGGAGGTTCGTGCGGTGAGCGGGGCGGCGCTTCAGCCCTCCGATCTGGCACCGGGGCTGTTGCTCGGTGCCGGGGTCGAGATCGGCGCCGGTGTGCTGATCGGCGGTTACGCGATCATCCACGCCGGGGTCGAGATCGGTGCCGGGGCGCGGATCGGCGACCACGTCCAGATTCGCGACGGGGCGAAGATCGGCCCTGGCGCGACGGTCGGCAGCCTCAGCTCGGTAGACCCCGGCGTCAGGATCGGCGCCCGCTCCAGCGTGCAGGCGCGCTGCTACCTCTCGGCCGGCACGGTCGTCGAGGACGACGTCTTCATCGGTCCCGGCGTGACCTTCGCCAACGACAACACGATGGATCGTCACCCGCAGGAGTTCGAGCTCGAAGGGCCGCTGCTGCGCCGGGCCTGTCGGGTCGGCGCTGGAGTCGTCATCTGCCCGGCGATCGAGATCGGCGAGGAGGCCTTTGTCGCCGCGGGCGCCGTCGTCGTCTCCGATATCGCTCCGCGCAGCGTCGTCATGGGAGTGCCGGCGCGCAGCGTTCGCGAGGTCCCCGATGAGGATCTGTTGGAGCGCTGGCGTTGAGCCGTAGGCGCGGCTGGGGCCCGAGCGCGTGAGCGTTCCGCTCTTTGCGATCAGGCCCGTGCTGGAGCCGCTGTTCGAGGAGATCGCCGCGCGCCAGAACGACGTCCTGCGCTCGGGCCAGTACATCCTCGGCCCCGAGGTCGAGGCCTTCGAGGAGGAGTTCGCGACCTTCCTCGGCGCCCGTCACTGCGTCGGCGTGGCCAACGGGACCGACGCCCTGACCATTGCCCTGCGCGCGCTTGGGATCGGGCCGGGCGATGAGGTGGTGGTTCCGGCCCTGACCTTCTACGCGACCGCCGAGGCGGTGGTCAACGCCGGTGCGACTCCGGTTCTATGCGACCTCGACCCCGCCACCTTTGACATGACCGCCGCCACGGCGGAGCCGCTGATCGGCCCGCGCACCAAGGCGCTGCTGCCCGTTCACCTCTACGGCAACCCGGCGCCGATCGCCGAGCTGCGCGATCTCGCCGCCGCGCACGGGCTGCGCCTGCTCGAGGACGCGGCCCAGGCCGCCGGCGCCAAGCTGAGCGGGAAGATGGCGGGCGCCCTTGGCGATGCCGCCACCTTCAGCTTCTTCCCCTCGAAGAACCTGGGCGGGTTCGGCGACGGAGGCGCGATCGTCACCGACGATGACGAAGTCGCCGCGATCGCGCGCACGCTGCGCTTTCACGGCTCCGAGGACAAGGAGCTGCACACCGAGGTCGGCTACAACTCGCGCCTCGACGAGATGCAGGCCGCCGGCCTGCGAGTGCTGCTCCCCCATCTTGCAGGCTGGACCGAGTCAAGGCGGCGCGTCGCAGCGGCCTATGCCGAGAACGGGCTCGGCGACGTGCTCGAGCTGCCGCTCGAGACTGCGGGCGGCGAGTCCTGCTACCACCTCTACGTCGTCCGCTGCCCCGAGCGGGACAGGCTCGCCGAGCGGCTTGCTGCGGCCGACGTCGGCGCCCGCGCCTACTACACGATTCCGCTTCACCGCCAGCCGGCCCTGCGCGAGTTCGAGCCGAGGGTCGCCCTGCCGGGCGTCGAGTCCGCGGCGGCCGAATCGCTGGCGCTGCCGATGGGCCCGGCGCTGAGCGACGAGCAGGTTGCCGAGGTTTCGCGAGCGATTCGCGCGGCGCTCGCCGGCAACTGAGAGGCAGGGAAACCCGTCGGCGAAGCCTGACTCAGCCGCCGACCACTTCGATGGTGCCGCGCATCTGCGGATGGATCGAGCAGATGTAGGCGTAGGTACCCGGCTCCTTGAAGCTTTCCGACTTGAGTTTGCCTTCCTCCAGCGTGCCGGTGTCAAAGCTGCCGTCCTCCGCGGTGGCCGTGTGCGGTGCGGAGTCGCGGTTGATCCAGGTCACCTTGCCGCCTTCCTCGATCCTCACCGGATCGGGGTTGTAGGCGAAATCCTCGATCTCCACTTTCACCGAGCGCACCGCGTCGCCGCTCGGGGCCGGCGCGTTGGCCCCGCTCGGTTCCCCGGCGGTCGATTCGGAGGTGGTATCGGTCACGGTCGTATCGCTGTCTCCGTCGCCACCGCAGGCGGCGAAGGCAAAGGCCAGGGCGACCAGGGCGAGAAGGGGCAGCGCTCTTGATTTCATGCCCACTCGGCTACCCCCGCAGCGTTTTGGGAATCACAAAGGCTTAGACGACCGTGAGCTGCAGGAGCGCCCCGATCGCGCCGCAGCCCAGCACCACGTAGAGGACCGTGAGCTTGGCGTGCCAGCGGTTGAGCGCCGCGAAGGCGCCGATGGCGAGGACGGCGGTGTAGGCGTCGACCACGCTGGTCTTGACGATTTCCACCGTCACCGCCGCGATCAGCCCGACCACTCCCGCCGCAACGCCGAGGAGGAACTGATGCAGGCGGTGATTTTCGGCGATGGCGACGAGCTGGCGGTGCAGGAAGATCGGAAAGACGAAGGCGGGGATGAAGATGCCGAGCGTGATGATCAGCGCTCCGACCAGCCCTCCTGCCAGGTAGCCGACGAAGGTGGAGAAGATGATCAGCGGCGCCGGCAGGATGCCGCCGATGGCAAGGCCGTCGACGAACTGATCGTCGGTTAGCCAGTGGTGTCCTTCGACGGCGCTGTCGTGGAGGAACGGAACCACCGTGTAGGCGCCGCCGAAGGTGAGAAGCCCGGCCTTGAGGCCCTCGAAGAAGATTTCCCAGGTGAGCGAGACGGTGATCGCCCCGGCGACGATCAGGACGACGCCGAGGGGGCCGACCGCGAACGAGCCGGCGCGCCCAAGCCAGCCACGAGCACCGCGCCAAAGCTCGTAGGCGATGCCGCCGCCGAGCAGTACGAGGACGAAGCTCGCGTCGGCGAGCAGGGTCAGGGCAAAGCCGGCGATGGCGATGATCGCCAGCGGGACATCGCTGATGAAGGAGCCACCGAGGCGGACCAGGGCCCGCGCGACCAGCGCCCCGACCGCTGCGGTCAGCCCGTAGAAGAGCGCTTGCAGGTGTCCGGCAAGGTCCGCCTCGACGTAGAGGGCCGAGAGGCCGAGCATGAGGATGAAACCCGGCAGCATGAATCCGAGCCCGGCGAGGAAACCGCCCAGCTTGCCGCCGCGCAGACGACCGAAGTAAACGCAAAGCTCGTGGGCCTCCGGTCCGGGGAGGACTTGGTAGACGGCGAGCAGGCGCTTGAAGCTCGCCTCGCTGATCCACAGCTCCTCATCGACGCACTCGCGCTTGATCATCGCGATCTGCGCCGCCGGGCCGCCCCAGGCCAGGCAGCCGAACTTGAGGAAGCGCAGAAAGATCGCGTGGAGCGATTCGAGGCGCTCTATCTGCTCGGACTCGCTCGACACGGCGGCGAATTGTGCCCATTGTCCGGATCAGTTGAGACTTGGAGCGGCGTGCAGCGCCTCTCGGACGGCTGCCTGAATCGGCAGCAAGCCGCTCCGCTCCGCGGCAGAGCAGCGTGGCGGCGCGGACTTCACTGCCGCCGGCAGATCATCCAGATCCTCGACCGCGATCACCTTACCCTCCGCGGCGAGAGCCCGGCTGAACTCGACCTGATGGTCGTCGACGGTCTCCTCGTAGCGCTTCAGGCGCGGAACGACGACCGGGGTGTGCCCCGCGCGCAGGGCGCAGAGGATGCTGCCGGCGCCCGCGTGGCAGACCACCACGTCGGCGGCTTCCATGCTCTCGATCATCTGCGGAAACTGCATGAAGGCGTTTGTCCGCGCCGCGCCGGCAGGGGGCTCGACCGGGCCGTGCTGGACCAGGAGCTGCTCTCCGGGAAGCGTCTCGAGCGCCCGCACGAAGCGCTCGAAGGGAATCTGGGTCGACCCGACGGTGGCGAAGATCACGCGACGCTCCCGTGGAAGCGCGCCCGGCGCAGCTCAGCCAGCGAGTCCCACTGGACGAAGAAGGAGCTGGCGAGCGGGTAAACCAGTCGTCCGGTCAGCGCCAGCTTCTCGACCCGCGTGATCGACTCGACGTAGACGAGGCGGCGACGCTGGAGACGACCGAGGAGGAAGAACGGCAGGGCCAGACCGGCGCCGGTGGAGATGATCACACTCGGATCCTGCTCGCGCAGCACCCGCCAAGCGAGTCGCAGGTTGCGGAAGAAGTTGCCGATATCGCGCGGAGTCGGCCCGTGGCCGTAGATGACGTCCTCATCCTTGAGCAGGTACTCGACGTCGGTCGAGCGCAGGGTGACCCAGGTTCGCTCCATGTCGCCCCAGGCGGGCTCGAGGGCGAGCATCTGCAGCAAGTGACCACCTGGCGAGGCGACGATCAGAGCCTTTGCCGAGCGTTGCCGGTCCATCCTCATGCCGCCGTCTTTGCCTGCCGGGCTGAGTCCCCGCGGGCGTCGCCAAGGGTGACGAGATCAAGGCCAAGCTCGGCCGCGCGCCGTGCGATCGCATCGATCGCACGCGCCGTCTCGATCGCGCTCGGTCGCGCCGCGTATCGAGCGGAGTCGTGCAGGAGGACGATCGAGCCGTCGTCGAGGTCCCGGTTTACCCGATCGGCGATGCGCTGAGCCGGCAGCGGCTCCCAGTCGAGTCCCCAGGTGGACCAGTAGGCGACCTCGAGACCCAGCCGCCCGCAGGCCTCGGCGCCTGCCGCAGAAAGCTTGCCGTACGGCGGCCGGTAGAAGCTCGGCTCGTGGCCGGCGATCTCCGCCACCGCGGCATATCCCGCTTCGATATCCGCCACCGACTCGGCACTTGGAACCCGGTCGTGACGAAAGTGATGCTGCCCGTGAACGCCGACTTCGTGTCCGCGAGCGCGGATCTCGGCCGCAAGCTCAGGCGAGTCGGCGATCTGCTCGCCAACCAGAAAAAAGGTCGCTTTCGCGCCGGCGGCGTCCAGGGCGTCGAGGACCGCACCGGTTGCTTCTGAGGAAGAGTCCGGCCCGTCGTCAAAAGTCAATACCGCTTGTCCATTTCGGCCCACCCGCTCGGTCCCGGCCAATTCGCGCCAGCGCCGCGATCGGCTTGGGGAGTGCTCTTGAAGCGCACAGCGCAGTGAGAGTGGCAGCAATCTGCGGAGCCGATGGATGTGTCTGCGCATCTCACTCAAAAACGTGAAACCGCCTTGCGAACTTTCGCCAATGCTTTGGACTAACAAAATTGGGTAGTCCAGGAGCATGCTAAGACCTTCGTCCAGTGACACTCCAGTCAGAGTTCAGGGGTTCCTGCCCTCTCCGATAACGGGGGCAATGCGCAAGCTTTTTCATACATTCGCCCTGTACAGGTCTCACATCATGATCGCCTTCGGCGCGGTCGCTTTGTTCATCGTGCCGTCAGTGGCCGTGGCCAAGACCAGCGGAAGTCACAACGGCCTGAAGCCGGCCCAGGCGGTAACGGTGACAAATCGGGCGAAGACAGCGAGAACGGTCTCGCGACAGGTCGATCCCGACCGGGATGGACTCAGCAGCCGGGCCGAGGAACGCAGGACCCGAACGAACCCCAAGAAGTTTGATACCGACGGCGACGGCTTCGGCGACGGCGCCGAGGTCACTGCCGGCTCTGATCCCCGCAATCGTGCCAGCGCCCCGGTCGGTCCACCCGCGCCGGCGCCAGTCACTTCTCTGGCCGCGCCATCCCCGACGGACACGAAGGCGCCCCAGACTTCGATCAGCGCCGGGCCTTCCGGTACGACTACCTCCACCAGCGCGAGCCTCGAATTCGGCTCGAGCGAGAGCGGCTCGACCTACCAGTGCTCGCTGGACTCCGGCGCCTGGAGCGCCTGCACCTCACCGAGGTTGTACACCGGCCTGGCGGTCGGCTCTCACACCTTCGCGGTGAAAGCAACCGACGCCGCAGGCAATACCGACTCCTCGCCGGCCAAGCGGCACTGGACAGTTCAAGCGGTTGCGCCGCCCGCCGACACGACCCCGCCTGAGACCTCGATTACCTCCGGACCATCGGGCGCCACGACCGCGACGGCCGTCAGCATCGGCTTCTCCGCGACGGAGAGCGGCTCGACCTTCGAGTGCAAGCTCGATTCGGGCGCTTGGAATGGCTGCACCTCGGCCAAGTCCTATAGCGGCCTGGCGGTCGGCTCTCACACCTTCGCGGTGAAAGCATCCGACGCGGCGGGCAATACCGACGCCTCGCCGGCCACCCGCAACTGGACCGAGCAAGCCGTAGAGCCCCCGGCCGATACGACGGCGCCGGATACGACGATCAGCTCCGGTCCGTCCGCGACAACCACCTCAAACGCCGCGAGCTTTGGTTTCTCGGCCACCGAGGACGGTTCCACTTTCGAGTGCAAGCTCGACTCGAGCTCCTGGGCGAGTTGCGCCTCGCCGAAGTCCTACAGTGGCCTGGCGCTCGGGACTCACACTTTCTCGGTGAAAGCGACCGACGCGGCGGGCAATCCCGACGCGACTCCGGCGGCCGACAGCTGGACCGTGCAGAGCGGCGAAGGTGGCGGTGGCGAGGTGAGCTGCAGCCAGACGCTCAGCTCGGGGGCCAACCTCTCCACCGCGCTCTCCTCTGCCGCGGCAGGGGCAGTGATCTGCCTCAACTCTGGCTCCTACAGCGTCAACGTCTCCAAGGTCAACAAGTCCGGCATGGTCACCGTGCGGCCCGCCGCCGGCGCATCGCCGACCCTCGGCTACTCGATGCTCAACCAGGTGACCAACCTGCGCTTCGAGGGACTCAAATTCACCGGCGGCATCGAGGCGCTTGGGCCGTCGAGCAAGATCCAGCTGGTCGACAACGAATTCGTCGGGCCCTTCGGCTTCCACGCCAACGGCCAGGAGCAGAGCAACGGCACCGAAGTCACCGACGTCCTGATCGACGGCAACAACATGCATCACCTCGACTACACCGGCACCCAGGGAACCGCGAACGGATATGGGATCACCGCATCCAACGGCGCCGCCCGCTTCACGATCACCGGCAACACGATCAAGAGCCCGGCCTCCGACTACATCCAGTTCGCCTCGCCGGACACCGTCCTGATCGATCGCAACACCTTCCTTGGCCCCAGCCTGCTGGGCAGCCATGCCGACCATCAGGATCTGGTTCAGATCTTCGGCGGCGGCAAGAACGTCACCTTCACCAACAACGTCGCCCGCAACACCGAAACGCAGGAGAGCCTGCTCTTTCAGGAGGGCGCCTTCACCAACGTGGTCATTGAAAACAACCTCTTCGACCACGACAGCCGCGGCTACACCTGCCAGCTCTATCAATCGACAGGCATGGTCTTCCGCAACAACACGGTCGTCGGCAGTCACTGGGGATGCCTCTTCCGCGATCTCTCCTCGAGCGCGGCCGGCAGCGGCTATCAGATCGACCACAATATCTTCACCAATACGGCCGAAGGCTCCGACATCTCAACTGAGGGTCGGGCCGGCAGTTGGGGCACTTACGACTACAACGTCTCCGAGGATGGCTCCGCCGGCGGCTCGCATTCAGTACGAAATTGGTCTCCTTCTTGGTCGGACACCACCAACTACACCCCGCTTGGGCTGCCGTTTGCCGCGGGATACCGTCCCTGAGCGCGATCTCTACAGGCACCTGGGTCCTGAGTCACCTGTCACAATCGCGGAGTGCGGGCCGGGGCGCTTCTGTTTCTTCTTCTCTGCGCAGCGATCGCGCTGCCGGCCACGGCGCTCTCACATGGCAAGCGTGCGCACGGCAAGGTTGGCCTGAAGGCAGCTCGGATCGTCAAGCGTCCCAGCCTGCGGATTGTCCCGCCGGCGCCGGCGCTGTCACCACAGCCCACGAGTCCTCCGCCCCAGGCCCTGATCGGACCCTCGGCAGAGGAACCGCCACCACCGGTTGACACCTCGCCACCCAACACCTCGATCGGCTCCTGGCCACCGAGCACAACCACTTCGACCAGCGCCAGCTTTAGCTTCAGCTCGAACGAGACCGGCTCAACGTTTCGGTGCTCACTTGACTCTGGTCCGTCGCTGCCATGCACCTCGCCCAAGGCCTACGACTCCCTTGGCCCCGGCGCCCACACGTTTTTGGTCACCGCGACCGACGCCGCCAACAACACCGACCTCTCGCCGGCCAGCAGCAAATGGACGCTGGTCGACTCCGGACCGCCGGGCGAGTGCACAACGAACCTTTCGCCGGGGGCAGACGTAGTCGACACCGTCTCTAACGCCGCCGGCGGCTCCGTTATCTGTCTCGACGGTAGCTTCGGAGGCATTGCGATCGACGGCGCCCACAAGTCACCGCCGGTAACGGTTCGCTCCGGCCCCACTGGTCGAGCAACGGTGGACGGCATCAGCCTTACCGACCCATCCGGTTTGCGTTTCATCGGGCTGGACATCACCGGCGGCGCCTCCGTCACTCCATCCGGCGCCGACATCCAGTTCATCGGTAACGACATTTCCGGCGTCGCCGGCATCTACTTGTTCGGCGACTACCGGCTTGGCGGGCAGATCAGCGACGTCCTGATCGAAGGCAACAACATCCACGACATCGATTACAGCGGGATCCAGGAAACGGGCTACGGCTACGGCATCGAGGGCGTCGGCGACGTCCGCAGGATGACGATCCGCGACAACGTCATCAAGAGCCCGGCCTCCGACTACATCCAGTCCGCAACCCCAATTGACTGGGTCGTCGACCACAACACCTTCCTCGGCCCCAGCCTGCTCGGGGACCACGAAGACCACCAGGACCTTTGGCAGATCTTCGGCGGCGGCGAGAACATCAGCTTCACAAATAACGTCGCCCGCGACACCGAAACGCAGGAGAGCCTGCTCTTCCAGGAGGGCGCCTTCACCAACGTGGCGATCGAGAACAACCTCTTCGACCACGACTCGCTCGGCTACACCTGTCAGCTCTACCAGTCGAGCGGGCTGATCTTCCGCAAAAACACGATCGTCGGAAGTCAATGGGGCTGCCTCTTCCGCGATCTCGAAAGCAGTCCACCCGGCAGCGAATACGAGATCGACCACAACGTCTTCACCGGCGCCGAGGCAAGCTTCGATATCTCCGACGAGGGCCGCGCGGGCGGCTGGGGGACCTACGACTACAACGTCTCCAGCGACTCATCGGCCGAAGGCCTGAATTCGGTACGAAATTGGGCCCCTTCGTGGCTGGACACGACCAATTATGTACCGCAGGGGCTTGCATTTTCCGCCGGATATAGACCCTAGAACTCGGTAGAGGCCCTGGCTACATGCAAGAATGCGGCCGTGCGCATCCGCCAACTTCTGCTGACCGCGCTCCTGGCGCTGCTCGTACTTCCGTCCACGGCCCAGAGCGAGCCGGGCGGCAGTAGTCCCGTCGGCGCCGCTCGGATCTCGGCCACCGCGCCGATCTACCGGACCCTGAACACCGCCCACGCGGTCCTCTACTGGAAGCTTCGCAGCAGCGCCGACCCCGACAGGGACGGTCTGCGTAACTGGGCCGAGTTGCACCGCACCAAGACCAACCCGCGCAAGTTCGACAGCGATGGCGACGGTGTCGGCGACGGCGCCGAGTTGATCGCCGGCTCGAACCCGCGTGACCGGGCCAGCGCCCCGAGCGCGGTCGGAGTCCTGCAGGCGATCGCGGTCCTCCTCACCACCGGCCCGCCCCGGAGCGCCGCCGCCACACTCGACACCACGATTCTTTCGGGGCCCGCCGCGACCACCACTTCGACCAACGCCAGCTTCAGCTTCTCGGGCAAGGGCGGCTCGGGCTTCGAGTGCCAGCTCGACTCCGCGGCCTGGGACAGCTGCGGCTCGCCAAAGACCTACGGATCCCTGAATATCGGTTCGCACAGTTTCTCGGTCAGGGCCACTGACGCCGCGGGTAACGTCGATACATCGCCGGCCACGCGAAACTGGGTCGTGCGGGCGCTGGGAGACACCACGCCGCCCAACACCTCGATCGTCTCTGGGCCTGCTGCGGCAACCGCGTCCACCACGGCCAACTTCAACTTCTCCTCGAATGAGAGTGGCTCGAGCTTTGAGTGCAAGCTCGACTCCAAGGCCTGGGACACCTGCGCTGCCTCGCAGTCCTTCACCTCTCTGGCGCCGGGCGGTCATACGGTCGCGGTCAGGGCCGTCGACTCGGCTGGCAACACCGACCCCACTCCCGCCACCCGCGGCTGGACAGTGCAAGCTCTGGGCGATACGACGGCGCCCGAGACCAACATCGACTCCGGGCCGGCCACGACAACCACCTCGACCAGTGCCAGCTTCCGCTTCAGCTCGAACGAGGCCAATTCCAGTTTTGAGTGCTCGCTCGACGCCGGACCGTGGGGGGACTGCGCCTCTCCAGCCACCTACAGTTCTCTGGCCGCCGGCTCGCACACCTTTTCTACCAGGGCCATCGACGCCTCCGGCAACACCGACAGCTCACCCGCGACCCTCACCTGGACCGTGGAAGCGGCACTGGATACGACACCACCGCAGACCTCGATCGCGTCCGGGCCGTCGGGGACGACCTTCTCAACCGCGGCCAGCTTCGGCTTCTACTCCAGCGAGGCTGGCTCGAGCTTCCAGTGTCAACTTGACGCCGGCGCCTGGACCACCTGTGCGACACCGCAGGCCTACGCCTCGCTCGCACTCGGCTCCCACACCTTCGCGGTGAAAGCCACCGACGCGGCCGGCAATGCCGACGCCTCACCGGCAAGCCGCACCTGGACGGTCGAGAGCGGTGGCTGCACGCAGACCCTCTCCCCCGGCGCGAGTCTCTCCGACGCGATCTCCAATGCGGCGGCCGGAACAGTGCTCTGCCTCGAAGGCGGCGCCTGGTCGTTCAACCTCTCGGGCGTAAGCAAGTCCGACTACGTCACCGTGCAGTCCAGCGGTGACCAGGTCGCGAGCCTCGGCTACTCGATTCTCAACAACTCTCGCTTCCTGCGCTTCCGGGATCTGAGGTTCACCGGCGGAGCGGAGATGATCGGGGACTCCAACCACATCGAGTTCCTCGACAGCGAGTTCACCGGTCGTTTCGGCATCCGCGCCAACGGCGACGAGGCAAGCAGGGGCACCAACGTCACCGATGTCCTGATCGAAGGGAACTACCTCCACGATCTGGACTACACGGGATCCCAGGGACCCGCCGATGGCTACGGGATAACCGCCGTCAACGGGGTCGAACGCTTCACCATCGCCGACAACACGATCAAGAGCGTCGCCGCGGACTACCTGCAATCGGCGAGCCCGATCGACTTCGCCGTGGTCCGCAACACACTGCTCGGGCCGAGCCTGGTCGGCGCCCACCCCCAGGAGCACCAGGACCTCTGGCAGATCTTCGGCGGCGGCACCAACGTCACCTACAGCGACAACATCGCCCGCAACACCGGCACTCACGAGTCGTTGCTCTTCCAGGAGGGCGCCTTCAGGAACGTCGTGATCGAAAACAACCTCTTCGACCACGACTCGCGCGGCTACACCTGCCAGATCTACCAATCGACCGGTCTGATCTTCCGCAAGAACACGGTTGTCGGCAGCCACTGGGGTTGTCTCTTCCGCGACCTCGCCTCAAGCTCGGCCGGCAGCGGCTACCAGGTCGATCACAACGTCTTCGCCGAAACCGAGGCCAGCGTCGACGTCTCGACCGAGGGCAGGGCCGGCGGCTGGGGCACCTACGACTACAACGTCTCCAGCGACAACTCGGCCGGCGGCTCGCACTCAGTACGAAATTGGTCTCCTTCTTGGTCGGACACCACGAACTACAGTCCGCTCGGGCTGCCGTTTGCGTCCGGTTTCAGCCCCTAGCCGACTGCGGGCGCGCTTCTCCCCCATGCCACAATGGCGCCGTGCGCGTCTGGTGGCTTCCGGTGATCCTGCTCCTGGCGGCAGCTGGGCTGCAACTGCCCTCGCTGCCGGATCTCTCCCCCGCTGACGCCAAACCGGGCGGCGTTCGCTGCACGAAGACCCTCGGCGACGGAACAGACATCTCCAGCGCGATCTCGGTCGCTCGTGGCGGCGCGACGATCTGCCTTCAGGGGGGCACCTACGAGGCGATCGAGGCGACCAGGGTAACCAAGTCCCCACGGTTGACAATCCGTTCGGTTCCGGGGGCCGAGGCGAGGGTGAACGGAATCGATCTGATCGATCCATCCGGCCTGCGCTTCGTCGGCCTCGACCTCACCGATGGCGTCAGCGTCTCGCCCTCCGCCTCGAACATCCAGTTCATCGACAACGACATCACCGGGCCCAACGGCATCTACATGTTCGGCGACTACCGAATCGGCAAGCGGATCAGCAACGTGTTGATCGAGGGCAACGACATCCACGACATCGACTACAACGGGAGCCAGGAAACCGGCTACGGCTACGGGATCGAGGCAGTCGGCGACGTCCGCCATATGACGATCCGCGGCAACACGATCAAGAGCACCGCCTCCGACTACATCCAGTCGGCCACTCCCGTGCACTGGGTCGTCGACCGCAACACCTTCCTCGGCCCGAGCCTGCTCGCTGACCACGAAGACCACCAGGACCTCTGGCAGATCTTCGGCGGCGGCAGGGACATCGCCTTCACCAACAACGTCGCCCGCTACACCGGGACCCAGGAGAGCCTGCTCTTCCAGGAAGGCGCTTTCCGCAAGGTCGTGGTGAAGAACAACCTCTTCGACCACGACTCGCGCGGCTACACCTGCCAGATCTATCAGTCCAGCGGCCTGGTCTTCAGCCACAACACGATCGTCGGCAGCCGCTGGGGATGCCTTTTCCGCGACGAGGCCGATAGCCCGCCGGGCAGCGGCTACCGGGTCGAAAACAACGTCTTTGCCGAGACCCGCGACGGCGGCGACGTCTCGACCGAGGGCCGGGCCGACAGCTGGGGCAACTATGACTACAACGTCTCCAGCGATTCCTCGGCCCGGGGCTCGCACTCGTTGCGCCGCTGGTCGCCGCGATGGGCGGGCGTCGCGACCTACGCGCCGCTTGGCCTCCCCTTCGCCGCCGGGTACGAAGGGCGCTGAGCCGGCGCTTCGCTCAGTGCGAGGGCAGTACGCGGTCGACCAGGCGCCGCGCGTAGTAAGAGGTCGTACGTCCCAGCTGGCGTGAGGGGGCCGCGGTCCTTGCTTGCGGGGCAATCTCCCGCAGCGCGTCAAGCAGCGGCACGGCCACCCGCTGCCAACGGAACTCGTCGATCAGCCTGCGCCCCGCCTCGGCTGCTTTCGCGCTCGTCCCCTCGTCGAGCAACTCGACGATCGCGGTGGCGGTCGCGGCAGGCGAGCCCGCCTCGACCAGGGTGGCGAAGCCGGCTTGCTCGAAGCGCCCGGCGGTCTCATCGCCACGGCCGAGCACGCAGGGCAACCCGGCCGAGAGGTAGTCCATGTAGCGGGCGCGGGCGGCCAGCGACGCCTCCTCGGTATCGCGGTGAAGGGTCAGGCCGAGGTCAGCGTCCCTGAGGTAGTCGCCGCGCTTGGCGAAGGGCACCCACTCCTCGAGGAATAGAACCGAGCGGTCGAGGACGCCGAGCTCCTTGGCCAACCCCTTTGCCTCGGCGAGCACCGAGTGGCGCTCGGCGTCGCCGTTGGGCGGCCGGCCGGCGGTGAAGACCAGCTTGACGTCGGGGCGGGAGCCGGCGAGCGAGGCAACGGCGCGGATCGCCGTCTCGGCATCGAGCCAGCGCCAGAGGCTGCCCCACCAAAGCACGACCTTGTCTCCTGCCTTGATCTGGTCGAAATGCTCGCGCAGCGGCTGGCCCTGACCTGGTGGCAGCTCTCCGTCGATCCCGAAGGGCACGTTGTACAAGGGCGGGCGGCTGGCGTCCTCGAGGGTCTCGATCTCGGCCTCGAGCAGCGCGCCCTGGCGAAGGCCGGCGCAGAGGACGAGGTCGGCGCTGCGCAGCTGCAGGCGACGGGCGGCGCGTGCGGTCGCGCGGGCCCGCTTGGCGCCCTTGCCGAGCGTGCCGAGCTCGAGCTCGACCGGGTCGTACTGGTCGGAGATCGCGACGATCCGCAGGCTGCGCTTCAGGGCCAGAGCAAACGGCGGCACGGTCGAGGCCATCAGCACGTCGTGGCGCCGTGCCTCGCGCAGCAATCGCCGGCGCGAGAACGGCACGACCGCGAGGCCGTCGTGCTCGTCCCGCTCGGCGCTCGGCGCCATCAGCGTCACGCGATGCTCGGCGGAGAGCGCCTGGCCCAGCCGCACGGCGCGGATCTCTGGGCCGCTGAGCCGCTCGCCGAGCCTGCCCGGGACGAGGATCAGGACGCGGCAGCCCCGCTCAAGCGACGGCATGGGCTCTCTCCCCGCTCACTCGCCCCTCGACCACCTGCTGGTGCCAGAGCTCGAAGCTGAGCATGCTCCAGAGCAGCGATGAGTTGTCCTCCTCGCGGTTGAGGTGGCGCTCGAGCAGGCCGGCGACGACGTCTGGGCGCAGGTAACCGCGGCCTTCGGCGGCGCCGCCGAGCAGGGTGTCCCGCGCCAGCTCGCGCAGATCCGTCCGGAACCACTCCGCCATCGGCACCTGGAAGCCCTGCTTGGTGCGGTCGATGTGCTCGTCGGGGACGGCGCCGCGCAGCGCCGCCCGCAGGGCGATCTTCTTCTCGCGCCCGCGCACCTTGAAGCGGGCCGGCAGCGAGGCGCCGAGGGCGATCAGCTCCTGGTCGAGCAGCGGCGAGCGCGCCTCCAGGCCGTAGGCCATCGTTGCGATGTCCATCTTGGTCAGCAGGTCGCCGGGGAGGTAAGTCTGCTGGTCGACGTCGAGCATGCGGTCGATCGGGTCGAGCGCGGTGGAAGCCTCCCACGGCTCGCCGATCGTCGCTGCCGCCGAGCCCTCGAGCGAGGCGCGGAACTCGGGTGTGTAGACGCCCTCGCGCAGATCGAGCCCGAAGCGCGACATCGCCCGCACGTAACGGTCCTGCGGCGCCAGCGGCAGCAGGGCCGCGGCGCGGCGGAAGCGGTTGCGGGGGCTGTTGAGGTCGCCGTTGGAGCGCACCCGCGCGGCAAGCGAGGCGACGGATCGCCGTAGGCCCGCCGGAACCGCGTCGAGGCGCTGCATCATCGCCCCGTGGGCGTAGCGCCCGTAGCCGCCGAAGACCTCGTCGCCGCCGTCGCCGGTGAGCGCGACGGTGACATGGCGACGGGTCATCTCGGCCAGATAGAAGCTCGGGATCGCCGAGTGATCGGCGAAGGGCTCGCCGTAGTGGCGGGCCAGCTTGGGCAACAGCTCGACTGCATCGGGCCGCACGACCAACTCGTGGTGCTCGGTGCCGAAGCGCTCGGCGACGTCGCGCGCGTAGGGCAGCTCGTCGAAGCCGTTCTGCTCGAAGCCGATCGAGAAGGTCTTCACCGGCTCGGTCGAGAGCTCGGCCATCGCCGCGACCACCGCGGTCGAGTCGACCCCGCCGGAGAGAAAGGCACCGAGCGGAACGTCGGCAACCAGGCGGCGGCGGACCGCCTCGCGGACGGCATCGCGGACCAGCTCGCCGGCCTCGGCGTCGCTTCCCACGTCCAGCTTCTCGGTGAAGTCGGCCTGCCAATAACGCTCGATTCGGGTCTTGCCCGCGCGCCAGCGCAGCAGCGAGGCGGGCGGCAGCTTGCGCACCGCGCGGAAGGCGCTGAAGGGACTGGGGACGTAGGTGTAGGTGAAGAAGCGGTCGAGGGCGGCCGGGTCTACCTCGCGTGAGATCTCGCCGTCGGCCAACAGCGCCCAGAGCTCCGAGGCGAAGGAGATCGTGCCACCCCGCTCGGCGTAGAAGAGCGGCTTCTTGCCGATCCGGTCGCGAGCGACGAACAGCTCCCCCCGCCGCGCGTCCCACAACGCCAGGCCGAACATCCCGGCCAGCGATTTGACGAAGTCGGGCCCCTCCTCCTCGTAGAGGTGGGCGATTACCTCGGTGTCGCCGTCCGTTGCGAAGCGGTGCCCGCTGGCGCTGAGGCGCGCGCGCAGCTCGCGGTAGGTGTAGATCTCGCCGTTGAGGACGACCGCGACCGAGCGATCCTCGTTGTAGACCGGTTGGTCGCCGGTGGCGAGGTCGATCACGCGCAGCCGCTGGATCCCGAGGCCGACCGGGCCGTCGAGATGGATGCCACGCGAGTCCGGGCCGCGGTGCTCGAGGCCGGCGCACATCGCCGCCACCAGCTCGCCGTCGACCGGATTGCCGTCGCTACGTGCCTGTCCGACGATGCCGCAGATCGTCTACCTCGCTTCGTCGAGGACGGTGGCGGAAGGGTTCGCCGGGCGCGCCTGCGGCTCGGCCTCCAGCGGCGGCTTGCCGAGTCCGAGCAGGACGCGCAGAGCCTTGGCCTCGGCACGGATCCGCTCGCGAGCGGCGGCCTTGAACGGCGCCAGCGGTACCCGCAGGGCGATGCGGAGAACGTGACCGACCGCCAGCGCGGCACGGATGCCCAGCGCCCCCAGGATGCCGTGATGCTTGTGGGCGAAGATTTCACAGCTTACGACAATTCTCAATTCACACTGTACAGTCTACGGGGAACCGATTTTCCGACGCCGATC